>Ga0123355_10008879_pt1 | contig 15221 bp, 15 predicted proteins | sample TergutEmb28metaG_3_FD_89872 | JGI IMG/M metagenome (GOLD analysis project Ga0123355, IMG submission 89872) | Embiratermes neotenicus P1 segment gut microbial communities from Petit-Saut dam, French Guiana - Emb289 P1 | ecosystem: Host-associated > Arthropoda: Insects > Digestive system > Gut ... | reverse complement strand
TGGAGTTGTATAATCATTGCCTCCCAACTGTTCATCTGTGATCCCTTGGAACACGGTCTTAAGAGTTGTAATGTTTCCTTTGCTGGGTCATACTCGTGCCTGTTGTGCAATATATGAATGGTGTATGCTGATTGAGGATTGTTTGTTTTAATGCACCGTATCCATATTGGATTGTTGTTACTAACAAAACCAAAGAAGCTGAAGGGAATTTTGCCCATAATTAAGCAGCACGTTAGTAAAACTTTGTATGTTCAATTATATCGTGGAAGACAGCGTTTAGTAAATTCAGTTCCAAGTAATGAGAGAGTTTCAGATCTGCTCCATCATGGACCTGCCGTGCTTGGATTATATTTTCAACTGACTGCAGCTTGTCAGCATATGGATGTTCGAGTTTTATTAACGGGAATCAAAGATCCGTTTCTTTCAACAATCTACACTAGAAAGCAAATAGAGTTGGTAATTTTTGATCGTGTTTTTGATGAAGTTGAAGTAGATAATTTCTTTAAATCCTGCCTTTTAAATGCTACACAAAAGTGTCGATTGTTACAGTATCTGGTAATGAAGATTCTTCCTCTGATAATATGTCTGTTTATCAGTATCACCGGAACAATGTTCCCAAAACACCTGAATCATTCAGCCCCGATAGAATGTTACCAGGTAAAGAATTAAAAATGTATGAAAATGTGGTTCTTGGAGGGACATTTGACCGACTACATGCTGGACACAAAATTCTGCTGAGTGAAGCAGTTCTACGATGTACGAGAAAGCTTACTGTAGGGGTTGCTGATACTTCAATGCTGAAGTGTAAGACATACATCTCTTACTATTGTCAATTAGTACTTTTTAAGTATGTTTTTATTGTAATGGCAATGAATGTGGATGTGATTTATTTTAACATGGATTATGATAGGACAATAATAATTAAATACAAAGTAGAAAGACCAATTTTTGGTATATATGATCAGTTCCTGCATCTATGAGGTGTCTGTCATCACAGTCACTGCTATTTAATGTTCACAATATGGCATAATGTCGCTAGCAACTGGGAGAGTGTGGGTTTGTGAGCTTGTCATTGAACAAAAAAAAGCAAGTACACTGTGGGCCAGGATAGCGTCGGTATAGTGACTCGCTACAGACTGGACGGTCCGGGGTCCAAATCCTGGTGGAGGTGACATTTTTCGCACCTGTCCAGACCGGCCCTAGGGCCCACCCAGCCTCTTATACAATGGGTACTGGGTCATTAAAGCAGCTGGAGCATTGCTTTAACCACACTTCAAAATCTTATGCTGGTGTTAAAGGAAGAGTGGAGCTACCTCAACTCTTCCTCTGTGCCTTCATGGCAGGTTATAGTTTAAAACTTTACCTTTTATTAAGCAGACTGGTGAGACTTTTGTGGTAAACTTCTTGTATAAGTATTTTATTTCTGAATCAACTGAAATGATTTTGCTTGCGGTTAGTATTTGCATGGACCATGTTATTTTTTTCTGCTGTACTCATAAACTGCATATCACTAGACTGCTATAGAAGTGTTGGGAAGAGTAGAAGGGGGGTTTTACTGAATGTTGCAGTTTTGGGGTGGGAGAAGAAATGAGAAGTATTGCATAGCAAATTTACGGCTGTCTTGTATCTAGTGAAAGGGCAGTTCTTGTGTGATAGAGAAAGCAGCGTGTAGTTTGTAGTATTACAAGATGGAACTCTGAGGCTTGTAGTGTCAATCAAGGAAGGGCAAACTTTTGTTCCTATAAAACGTGGTTGAGAAAAGAGAATCAATATGATGTTACAACTTGTATAGTATTTATATTTAGCAACTAAAATGCTTAAGTATAATTATAAGGTATAACAGGGAATAAATGACAGAAACATGGGGTTGCAGACAGGTGAGGTGTATTCTAGATTAAGTCTTACTAAGGTACAATGTAACAATAATAAACAGTCAATAGCAGAAAAGAAATAGGTCAGTGTATGCAGGAGTCCTAATATTTTGGGTGACTGAGAAAATATGTAATGTACTTGGTGAGAATTTAGAATCCAGAAATCCTCCCAGATATCTGTTGGAATGAGTAGGAGTTTCACACTTTGTAATTGTAATTACTTGCATAAGTTTTCCTTGTACAGGCAGTGACTTTAGTTTTATCGTAAGTTTCGTATGGTTATAGACATGTACAGTCACAGAGCTTAAGGTACAACAAATTTTGATATTGTCAGCAAATAACAGATAGCTCAAATGTTTAATAAAATTGCAATGATCATTAATGGATACATTGTATATCTGGGGCCCAAGGACAGATCCTTGACAGACAACAAAAGGCATTTATATGTTGTTGATGTTGATGCTAATGATTTCATTGTATAAAAATACTACTGATAAGAAATGCAATATACTCAGTCTATAATGGAATAGAATAGTATTTGGGTTCGAGCCCTTCCGGGCCCGATGTACCTAGGCCTTAAAACAGGCCCTTTGTGCCCCTAACTCTGATACTAGGTTAAAGTATCCCTGTTCCTTTACCAAAGTTCCAGATGGCCCCCATACTTAGATTCATAACACCCTTAGGGACCAACAAGAAGGAACTCACATGTGCATGTTAGAGTGAAGCCAAGGCCTCACACTCAAAATGTAGACTGAGGTTTCCTTCTCAATACCACACTTCCTGCATGTGGGGTTATTACTCAATCCCATTATGTATAGATGTTTTGTCAGGGTATTATGCCCAGTAAGAAGGCCAGTAATGACCCTGGATTGTGTGCTGTTAGAGGACAGCAATCAGGCCTTTGTAGCCAGGCTAGAGCCTGAAATCAATTCTCAGACTTGTCTCTGATTACTACAAGGACCTCACCACATTACCATATGCCAGTTATCCACCCAGTGATAGTCTAAGTACAACTTTTATTTTTCAAACAGAACAGCTGCATGTTTTGTCTAATAACAATAGCCATTATCAGGCTGACCACAAAAGTATAAAAAACGAACTGTTTACAGCTGCATTGGTGATTAGAGATCTCAAACCCTACAAATGTACTGTTATACATGTATAATATATACGACATATAAAATATGCAACACTAGGAGTAAGAATTTATAAAGTTTATACAACTTGTATGTTTGTATAATTATAGAGAATACACACCTACTCCCCCTCACAACATGTATGCAGTAGACCATCCAACAGTGTAAGAACAAGATATGTCGAAAGTTGTCAAGAAGATCTCACATGAAGTGAACCTTATGAACCTATAAAAGTGTGTATAAAAATGTGCTTGAGACAACAGTAAGAAGAACTTAATTTTCAAGACATATATCAACCTCCATAGGAGTTTAACTGTGCCTGATTTCTTAATCAGCTCTTATTGAAATTTAATTTAATTTTTTTCTTTTTTATTAATATTAAATTAACCACTAAAAATATTCATATCATTTCAGGTATTTACCTATGTCACAAACAACAACCTAATTAAATGACACTATATTTCTTGAGCAACAAACTGTGTTCCAGAGTGCTTCCACTGGAAACAAACATGGTATATATACCAGCCATCTGTACAAAATTTTCCTACAATACCCCATTTGTAATCATTTAAATATTAATTATTATTATTATTATTATTATTATTATTATATTCAACACACTTCTGCAGTTATTTTAAATTTCATAAATTATACAAATATACAATTTTCATAAACTGTATAAATTCTGATTAATGATGCTGCATATATTGCATGTCATATATATTATAAAACACTACACTTGTAATGTTTGAAATCACCAACCACCAGTGCAGCTATAAACATTTCTTTTTTTTTGTAGCCAGCCTGATGATGGCCGTTGTCAGTAGCCGAGACATGTAGCTGGTTTTGTATGTAAAATAGAGGTTATGTTGAGACTGAATATATGTATTTACTGTTGTTTTGTAAACACAGTGGAAATTAATCAGTTTAAGATGATATGGATAATGATGATGACAGTGCTGTGATAGTGTTGATAATTGCAGCAGCGACAACAATGACCATCACCACCACCACTGCCACCACTGCTGCCAGTATGCTACATACCTTGAATATAAAAACAAAAATGATGCAGGGAATAATAGGGCAAACTGGAGCTGTCTCAAAATAATTCAGAAACTGTCTGAACCAGCATACCTGGAAAGTGTGACATCAAGTGGACACAGAGCACATAGTTCAAAAATTACTAATATAAAATTCCAAATGTTTTTTGTGGGAAATAATGTTACACATGTCAGACATTGCAACTACGGAATAACTTCAACATCATGTATCCTAGAAACATGATTTTTCTGGTATACAATTATAAATTCTCTGTATGAAGGTGATAAATATTATTATTATTTTAATAATATTATTTATTATAATAATTAAAGTTATGTTAATAATTTTTTAGCTAAACTCTTGTGGCAGTTGATTGAACCTTTGGCTGATCGCATGAATTCAGTTGAAGATTTTCTACATGACATAGATCCCAGCTTGCAGTATCATATTTTTCCAATTAGTGATCCATTTGGGCCTACAAAAAAAGATCCCACCATTGAGGTAAGTGGTGGGAGTGACATTTATTTGGGGGGGGGGGAGGTCATCCAAAAATACACCCAAATAATTAAATTTGTCAACTACCTCAGCAGTCTGTCTATTCTCCATCTCACCGGCACCTTTAATTTTTTACCTTTCTTATTTTAGACTTGTTCAGTTTACATCTGAGATTCCAACTTTTACTACAGTAGCCTAACCAGTCAATTTATAGACAACTCTGATCTCATCTCTCAGACTAATTTTCTTTCTTGAAGATGGAAGGGCATTTGTAACTTTTCATACCACCACTAAAAGTGAACTGGATATCAGTATTGCAGTGGTGGTGACAACATTTCTTTGAAATTGCAACATCCTAATTACCAATCATCTTAGCATCTTGTAACTCATCATAGCTTGTTTCCATGGTCTGGAACATAGGTTATGGAGTGTGCAATAGGGCAGTCTGAAAAGCAGGCAAATGAATTTGAACCTTCTTAGATGATTACTGTATACAAGAGTTAAGTCACAATAGTAAGACAGATATAACTGTATGAGGGTACTGTATATATTGACATAAAGCTTTAGCCAAAAGAAAATAAAATATAACTTACTGCATGTTACAGTAGTTGTTGGAAATTACCTCCTTCATCTGTCAGATATGCTTGATACCTGATGAACAGATTATTAAATACTGTTTGAAGTTCTTGTCTAGAAATTATTGACACTGCACAAATAATTTAATGGTTGTGTGTCTCACATTTAAATATTATGATATAAGAACTTTAATTTTACCTGTTGTTTTGTATTGGTGTAAAACATGGTCGCTTATATTGAGGGAGGAACTTAGGCTGAGGGTGTTTGAGAATAGGGTGCTGAGGAGAATATTTGGGCCTGAGAGGGGCGAGGTAACAGGGGAGTGGAGAAAACTACATAATGAGGAGCTTAATGATCTGTACTTCTCACTCAATATTGTTCAGGTGATAAAATCGAGAAGAATGAGATGGGTGGGCACGTAGCACGTATGGGGGAGAAGAGAGGTGTATACAGGGTTTTGATGGGGAAACCTGAGGGTAAGAGACCACTTGGGAGACCCAGGCATAGATGGGACGATAATATTAAGATGGATCTTTAGGAGTGGGATGCAGGGGTGTGGACTGGATTGAGCTGGCTCAGGATATGGACAAGTGGCAGGCACTTGTGAATGCGGTAATGAACCTTCGGGTGTCATAAAATGCTGGGAATTTGTTGACTGGCTGAAAACCGGTCAGCTTCTCAAGAAGGACACTTCTCCATGGAGTAAGCAAGTGACTCACATACTGCCAGTCCTGTTTGCCACATATGCATTATGCTGCATCATCTGATATTTCAGTCACAATGTCTGGTTTAATCTGCTGCCTGTAACAGGCCTGTGAAGCGCAGTGTTTTGTGAGTATGAAGGACAGTTTAGTGCAGAGGATTTGCATTGTTTGGAAAACTGTAAAGGTAAACTTATATGAAAAGTGTTGTAGGAAATTTAGAATACAGTTTTGTGGTGTTTTAGTTCCTTTGCAATCCACAGTACATCAAACGGTGAGCAGCTAAATATGGTAATTCTTATTTTGTATTATATAAAAAGGTAAAGGTAAAGTGATCCCGTTACAGGCCCGGTGTGGCCCAGAGGATGACTGCAGCACTAGAATGGGGTGAGTGGTCAGCAGCACGCCCCGGCCACACTTTACCCCCGGGAAAGCCCCGGTACCCATATTACAGGAGGCTAGTGGGCCCCAGGGCCGGTCTCGACAGGCAGAAAATCTCGTCCCCACTGGGATTCAATCCTGGACTGTCCAGCCCATAGTCACTTGCTATACTGACTGAGCTACCTGGCCCACATTTTGTATTATATATGTGTATTAAATGAGGAAAAGTCAGGCCCTTAAGCTTGCAGTGCATCTGGGTTCTGTGTTGAATTTAACTCCTTCTGCATGTGCGCACATGTGTGCATGTGTTTGTAGACATATATTCAGTGACATCAAGCTATGATAAAGAACTACTTGTCTATAACCGTGTATTGAATTTTTTAGCCGAAATTCTGTTATAATGTGTACAGTGCTGTGATACGGTCAGATATGTCCACCATAGATACTTTTACATGTATTACATGGAACTCTTTTATAATGACAAAGTAATAATATTTTAGTCAACACAACTGTACAGTTGTGTTGACTAAAATATTATTACTTTGTTATTATACCACACAACGGGGATGACCCACCTCAAGATCTTTTATAATGGTCCAGATGCACAGACACATGTTGATGTGTCAAAGACATTTTGTTAGTCTCAAGGGCAGTGTGCATGTAGCTGGTCTTAAAATCTTTTGATTGATTGAAGTTGTGCCTGGTACAAATGCAGCATTATGAGGTCACACTAAAAGCTGAGGCCATAAAACTGTGTATTTTATGTTTATTCAGTTGTTAGTGGTGAGTACAGAAACATACAGAGGAGGATTGAAAGTGAACGAAGTTCGCCATCAAAACAACCTATCAACATTAGACATCCATACAGTGGATTTACTTGAAGCAATTCCAGAGTACACAGATGAAGAAAAAGAAGACGAAGAAGAGAAGATAAGCTCAAGGAGTTGGAGGATGAGGCTGTTGGGTACAAGGCTTAGAGTACCTGAGGTACAAGTCACTTGACAAAATAATGCTTCTATTTAATTTTCAATGTATGGGCTAAATTATGTTGACCTTCCAAATCTTAATCTTATGTCTAATTTTCAATGTATGGATCAGGCAGGTGGTTTCATGACTGTGCTATAAGCAAGCATATTGAGAGTGACATACGATATTGGTTAGGTAATACCGCCATATAATCTATATGCATCTGAGAACTGTCCTCTTCTGGGTCATTACACAGCAAGTAGAGGTAATTTCTTAATGACATAATGGGACAACCTATCGGTCCATCTTCATGGGTCAAGAATCCAAAAAGACAGCTGGGAACCCTAGGGCTGGGTTTATGTCAGGAAGAATGTGGGAGGTGAAAAGACTCAGTAGCATGGTGCCAGCCAATAGGGTTTATGCAGGTGGCATTCACTGCATGTTTTACGTGTCTTTTCTACCTCATTCACTGATGTAACATACCTCACTTTTATTAGTTGAATCCAGTTGCACAGAAGCCTGTATCCACTGATACCAGATGTTTTTGCAACATGGAGCCTGTGTATCTATTTTTACATTTAACCCATTGGCACTGTCAGTAAGTTCTAGTATTATGTGCAGGTGACTGGAATTTAAATGAGAGCTGCATACAGAAGGCCATTAAATGACCATCACTTGTGCCTGATGTTTGGTGTTTTGAGTATCACCTGGCATTAGATGAAAAGGGTAATAGACCATGCAGGTTGGTCAATATGAAAATATCCCTCCAATTGTTACTGCTCAGATACATGTATCTTTATCATCACATTTTTAATGTGTGTGTACTCACTGAATTTATCATACTTTGTAAACTTCTAACCACATTTATTGTTTCCTTAGTTTCTGTTGTGATATTATTAACCTTTTGGCGCCGGAATTATTTTTTTTTAATTTTAGCACATTCTCTATATAAAATGTGAATAATACAGGAACCAAATATGTTAGATTTATGAAACAAACTACATTTTGAAGAGGAAAAAACGGGGAGTATATACCGTGTTTAAAATATTAAGTACCTCCATTTGTTGAATAAATATATAAAATGCAACGTTTAGAGGTTAGTGGTGCGGTACGACCACTATAATCGTCATTAGGCGTCAAAAGGTTAATGCATATTTGTGGTCAGACTGTTTCAGTTGTTTCAGGACACCAAATTAAAATACTGCCAAATAATTCATTATACACTTCACTTAATCTGATATATTAGGCTAAAATTATCCATTTAACCATAATGAGTTCATTGATTTATTTTTTTGTATGGTGTTTTTTCCCTGCTTGCCCAATAAGCAGCATCCAAATGCTCCACGCAATGTTCCCAGCTTTGTGCTGTGTGCTGTATGGCAGGGAGGTTTAGCACTTGACAACAGGGGCTGAATGATCGCAGTGGTAATAATCTTTAGAGAGTCTAATTAGAGCATTGGGCTGGTGCTTGTTGGTCAAGTAGGGAAAAAAACACCCTCTACTTTTCTGTTGCCGCTATAAGACTACAGAAATTGCAAACCCATTTTATTTCTTTTAACTTACATTTTAATATCTTTCTGTTGTCTTTTCTCCACAAGAGAAATACTGAGCCAGTGCCACTCTTTTTGCTCCATATCAGCCCAACATACAAGACGTAAAAAATTTCTCGTCCTTTATGTTGTGTCATGTGTTTGCACGTAATATCATAATATATGCGAGACATGATTCACTTTTTTATATCTCTAAAGAAGTCAGATTTGTGTGGGAAAGGAGAGTGGGAACTAACATCAGCATGTACTTGTCACCCTTGATTTTCCACAGCTGGTTGGTTTCATTGAGTTCTGCTTATTATATAATTTTGTCTTTGCTCTTTTGAATTTCTCTTTTATGGTCCAAAATTCTTCCCATAAGTTGTTCACAAATTCCCTCACTAAATGAGAGAACGTGTTATTATTTCTAGGCAAGGCCCTTACTTCCCAGGAGGCCATACATTATCGGTTTGACTGGCAATATTGCAAGTGGGAAGTCCTCGGTAGGACAACGGTTGGAAAACCTGGGAGCTGGACTGATAAACTGTGATATTCTTGCCCACAGTGTATATAGGAAGGGAGAGCCTTGTTATGAATCAGTAGTGCAGCACTTTGGAAAGGAGATATTGGATGATGGTGGAGAAGTCAACAGGAAGGCTTTGGGAGAAATTGTGTTCAACTGTAAGGTATAGAAATTAGAATACAGCAGACAAGCTGGCTTTTGCAATATAATAAAAGGTACAGATGAAGGTAAAGCAATCCCTTTACAGGCCGGACAGGCCCAGAAGTGTCCAGAAGGTTGAGGCTCCCATATTTCAAGACTTTCAGCACATGAAGGTGGTAAGGTTGCCAGCTGTACGCACTGGCCACCTTTACCCCCAAGATATATTCCTGGTACTCATTTCTGTTAGAACTGATTCAACCCCAGGGCCATAGTGCAGCCAGGATTATGTCAATGAAAAATTCCAATGAGACCATCGGAAATCGAACCCACAACCTTCTGGCTTGTAGCACATTGTCTCAACCAACTGCGCCACCATGTACCCCTTTTGCAATATAATAAATATTCTTACAGAAGAGGCTTCAGTTGGTATGGATGTGCAAAAATTAATAATTTTGAGATTAAAAGAAAGTGTTTCTCAAAGGGGTCCTGAACTTCAATCAGAAATTTAAATTCTATAAGATTCATTGTCCTCATACCAATAACTCTTCTGCCCTGAAAATGGAAGTAGCACATTTCTTCAAAACACTGTTACTTATCTGGTATACTGCATGATGTCACATGTAAGAAAACTATGATCTCAGAATTTTGAGGTGTGTCATCCCTGCTGTGTTGGTTCAGTAACAAAACTTTTTGTGTATTACACATACAGTCGAACACAACTATAGTTTATCTAGTAGTACAGTAGGAATACAACTACATGTTTCGGCCCTATACAATGGCCATCTTCAGGTTGTGATTTAACTTACAGAGCAGCTATACAAGATTTGTGGGATGTTCTTTTAGGGTTTGGGGTTTGGGTTGGAGGAATGAGATCTCATTGTTTCAGTAGTGGGTACCATGGCCTAGGGCTGTTATGAGTGAATTATCATTAGTTGTTTATGTACATATGTCAGAGTATGTTAATATTCTCATGCTAAGAATATGTTATAAATAGTATCATTAGTAATATTGGTGTCAATATACTTGAAACTAGTGTGCTATAGTGTACTAATATAGTCCATAAAACTCCAGCAATAATATCATAAGTGTCACTCAAAGAGTCAGTCAGTATTTCCTTGTGTTATTTTACATCAAACTTGTTCATAAAGGCTAAGCAATGTTGTCTTTAACAGCATTGTAAATCCCATTGGTGCAAAAGTATGTTATAACAGAGCAGTGTTTTCATTGGGTGTGCAGCTTTAGCTTAGGTGAGGTTTTTTGGCAGTGGCCTACGTAGTTTGGCGGAATCGTCACATGGATGGGTGCCAATCCAGATGGTCTTCTATATTCTACAGCCTTTTTTTTAGGTGGGGGGTGTCTGTGGACTATGGAGGTGTTGGTCTGCTGCCTGTGAATATATGGGAGAGGGCCAGGAGTTGTGTGACATTTCTTCCGTTATCACTGTCATGTCACGCTGAATGGTAGCGTAGTTGTAAGAGTACACTGTATCATGGTGTATCTGTGTGGTTCTCTTTTATATAGAAAGGGTTCATAATATAAACACAGTTTTGTTTTACATACCACAGATTTTACATAAATCACTATCTCATGTTTGCACCTTCACTCAGGAGAGTCGGACATGTAGAAGAGAAAAAATATCACAGCTGTCATAAGGTATGCTTGGTATTTAGGTGTGTGTGGTTTCTGTAGTTAGGCCTGGATTTTATTTTGAGTGCAGTGGTGGTGTTCAGGTCTGTCTGTTGTTAGGGGGTAAGGAGGGAGGGGGATTTTATGAGCAGTGGGTCTTTATGAGGCTGTCAAAGATTGTGTTCGGAAATACAGTTTGGTTTTTGTTTAAGTGGTTGTTTGCAGCAAAGTCTGTGTGGATGTGAAACCTTTCAAGTATGTTCAGGTTTGCTCCTTTTTTATGACAATGCAATATTTGCATGCTACTGTTCATGGGGCTGAAGGAGTAGGCTTCTTCGTTAAGGTGTTTTGTGAAACTGGATGTGTGGCTCTTGTTTCTGAAGGCTTTCTCATGCCCATTGTATTGCATGACGAAGCGTCTACCAGTCTGTCTGACATACGCCTTATTGCAGTTGGGACAGGTTAGTTTGTATACTCCTGATAGTGAAAATTTATTGGGGGTGGGGTTTTTGTGGGAGAGTAGATTTCCTATAGTGTTTGTGGTATGGAATGCTATTTTGAGTTTTGTCTTCAGGACTAATTTCCGAAATTTTCCTACAACCCACAGAATACATACACTTAGCACACCTGACACACAAACACAAAATTACAAACTACTGCTGATATGTGGACGACATTTCACTAATATTCGACTCCAAACATACCAGCATACAGATGATCCTTGATGACTTTATGCCCTACACCCAAAACTACAATTCACAGCAGAAGCAGAAAGAGATCACAACTATCATGACATCTCCATACACAGAACCCCCACAAACGTTAAAACCGCCATATACAGGAAGCCCACATTCACAGACACCATCATCCCCTACACCTCCAACCACCCCACACAGCATAAATACGCAGTAGTCGGGTTCCTATTCAACAGAATAGATTCCTACAACCTACAACAAGAAGAATACCAACACGAGCTAAACATAATCCACAACATTCTACACAACAATGCCTTTCCAATCAAGCCTCATAAACCCCCCACCCATGCCCCAACAAGACCATCAGCGCCCCAAAAAACCAAGCAAAAGCGGACCAGCTTCACCTACATGGGCAAGGAAACTTCCTACATTATAGCATGCTAGTTTCAAGTATACTGACACCAATATTACTAATGATACTATTTATAACATCACTAGCATAAGAATAGTAACCCACTTTGACATATGTACATAAAAAATTAATGATAATACACGTGTAACAGCCCTAGGTCATGGTACCCACTATTGAAACGAGATCTCATTCCCCCCACCCATCCCCCAATACCCTAAAAGAACACCCCACACATCTTGTATAGCTGCTGTGTAAGTTAAATCACATCCTGAAGATGGCCATCATATAGGGCTGAAACATGCAGTTGTATACCTACTGTACTACTAGGTGAAATATAGTTGTGTTCGACTGTATGTGTAACACAAAAATTTTTGTTATGATCTCAGAAATTTTAACTTTTCACTTAACTGTCAACTTCACAAACCTTGCTCCAGTACTCTTCTCAATGCAGGATACAGATTTAGTGTTTTATATTTTACTATCATCTGGAGAGTTGCAGAAAGGTGCCCAGAGTTCATCTGGAAGCTTTGGAGAATAGAGAAATAACCTGCCATTTCTTGGACTTGAACCCTGCTTCCTCAGTTGTCCAACATGTAGCTTATTCACTGTACTGCCTGGTCCCAGTGTTGCATATGCTAGTAGTCAAGATAGTTTGCAACTGATCAGACTTATCATACTTTTGTAAATAAAAGACAAACATTTTTCCTAAATTATCATGTGAAAAATGAGGGTGAGTTGGGGGCCGGTGTTGCTGCATCGTCACACACATCCTGTAAATACATTTTCTTTAAAGTTGAAGGTTATGATGGAGGACTGTCTTGTATGCAGGGTCGTTCTGTATTTGGATAAACACGGTAAATTGTGTCAATGAAAATCAGACTTTCCATGTTCTGTAATGCATTGTCATGTGGTTTGTAGATGGGTACCAGCATTTCAGTAGAATATGCTGACTCCATCTTTAGGACAGCATTGGTACCATCTTGCATCTACAATTTGTCACAGTATAGTAATCCATAATTTTGATATGCACCACCATGAGAAGTTCTGGGAGTGTGGATAGTTCTAATAATGTCTGGTCATTGGGTTTACCCTTATACTAATTGCTAACTTGTTTCATTTTAGGAGCAGTTACAAAAGTTAAATAGTCTGGTTTGGCCTATGTTACTGGATCGTGCAAATAAGGAGATTCAGATCCTGTATGAGGCAGGTTACTGGACTGTTGTGATGGAAGCAGCTGTCTTACTCCAGGCTGGCTGGGACCAACATGTGCATGAGGTTTGGGCATGCATTATTCCATTTGAAGAGGTAAGTGGAGTTCCATAAATTAATGTGCAATGGAACATGGATTTTACGTTGCTGAAGGGACCATTTAAAATGAACATAAATTTGATGGTAATGTAAAACTTAGGAAATGAATATTTATATAGCTGTTGAAATTACTTACTTATTTACTTACTCGCTCACTGACTTAATTACTTACTTACATACTTACTTTACTTACCTGCTTACTTGCTTAATTACTTATACACTCACTTAATTACTTATGTACTTACTTTACTTACCTGCTTGCTTACTTACTCAATTACTTACATACTTACTTTACTTACTTACCTGCTTACTTACTTACTTACTTACTTACTTACTTACTTACTTACTTATTTACTTACTCACTCACTCACTCCATGGAGCAGAGTCCTTCTTGAGAGGCTAACTGGCTCTCACCTAGTCAAGAAATTCCCTGCATTTTATGGAACCCGAAGGTTTGTTACTGCATTCACAAATGCCTGCCACCTGTCCCTATCCTGAGCCAGCTCCATCCAGTCCATACCCCTCACCCCATTTCCTGAAGATCCATCTTAATATTATCCTCCCATCTATTCCTAGGTCTCCCATGTGTTCTTTTCCCCTCAGGTTTCCCCACCACAACCCTGTATACGCCTCTCCTCTCCCCCATATGCGCTGCATGCTGCGCCCATCTCATCCTTCTTCATTTTATCACCTGAACAATATTGAGTGAGCAGTACAGATCATTAAGCTCCTCATTATGTAGTTTTCTCCACTCCCCTGTCACCTTGTCCCTCTTAGGCCCAAATATTCTCCTCAGCTCCCTATTCTCGAACACCCTCAGCCTGCTTTCCTCCCTCAATGTCAGCGACCAAGTTTCACACTTATACAAAACAACAGTCAAGATTATAGTTCAGTTGATCTTGATCTTTAAATTTTTTGATAGCAAACTAGAAGACAAAAGATTCTGCACCGAATGATAGCAAGCACTGCCTGAACTCAAATCTTACATTTTATTAATTAAATGTTTTCTTCTCTCTTAGGCTGTGAAGAGACTCCAAGAACGCAATAATTTGACTGAAAGTGATGCAAGAGCACGGATAGCTGTGTTGCCCAGTAACACAGAGTTTGTAGCAAATGCTCATGTTGTTATGTCCACATACTGGAGTCCAAGATATACTCAGAAGCAAGTGGAAAGGGCGTGGAAATCGCTGCAGTTGTACTTGGCTGAAAGCGTGCAGTTGCAAAACTGATTTGTTACAAGAGGATTATGTCTTCCGGTCCTGAAATTTTTGTGGCCTGTCGATTATATCTTACCATTTTTAACAACGATTTTACAGGAGAATGCTCTTCTTTCAATATCACATGCTGCTCATATATTCCACAAACATGTCTTATAGTAATTAGATGACATCCATTATGTAACCAGGGTAACAACTGTCATTCCCTCAGTCTGGAATGTGTTGTCTCAATGCAAATAGTAACCATCACAGGAAATTTGTATGAATCATCATAACTGAGCAGTGTGTTAATTGCTGTTCTGTATGGTGCTGCAGACATAACACCATGTACCAAAAAATGGAAAACATTGTATGTGAACTGTAGAAGTGCATGTTGAGTGTTAGTTATGTCAAAGCCATAACAGAGGTGAGGCTAGTGAAGAGGCACTGGTAGTGGGTGTATACATCTATGAAAAGTAATAGTAAAAAATAATATATATATAATATTATTTTTTACTATTATATACGGGGTGTCCCAGGAGGAATGTGCCAGACTTCGGGAGGGTGTTCCTTATGTTAAATTATACCGATATAACCCAAAACACCTATGTCCAAAGTTGAATG
>Ga0123355_10008878_pt1 | contig 15221 bp, 8 predicted proteins | sample TergutEmb28metaG_3_FD_89872 | JGI IMG/M metagenome (GOLD analysis project Ga0123355, IMG submission 89872) | Embiratermes neotenicus P1 segment gut microbial communities from Petit-Saut dam, French Guiana - Emb289 P1 | ecosystem: Host-associated > Arthropoda: Insects > Digestive system > Gut ... | reverse complement strand
TTTCTATCGTCACAGGCATGACGGTTGGGGAGTACATCCGTGCAAGGCGGCTGTCGTTGGCAGCGCAAGAGCTGGTTAAGTCTAAGAGCAAAGTCTTGGATATGGCCTTAAAATACGGTTACGAAACAGCAGAGAGTTTTACAAAAGCTTTCTCACGTTTTCATGGTGCAACACCGTCTGAAGTTATGCATCATAAGTCCAATGCATCGTTTTTTGCGCCGCTTTCTATCAACATAGACATTAGAGGGGGCTTTAACATGAAAAGGAAAGTCATACCCAATATTCCCGTGATTGATAATTATGGCAACGAGGTTGACTACGGCTTTAATCTATTAAAAGCTCTTTTTGCTATTGCAGGCGAAGAAATAGAAAAGTCAGAGCTTGCAGTATACAGCGGCATGGCAAACCGCTTCGTGTGGACACCCAGCAAATGGGCTGGTGGCAATGAAGTGATGGATAGTATCAACGAAACGCCCTTTGAAGCGGAGATACACCTACTCAAGACCATTGGGTGGGACGCAAAATATATTACTGTCCACCGTGATAAAGATGGCAACCCGCTAAACATGGACAATGAACAAATAAGGCGTGATTTTGTTGCCGCTATAGACTATGGGTATCCTGTATTGTTCCAAGGTGTACACAAGCGGCGACTCAACATGATTATTGGCTACGAAAACGACGGATGCAAAATTATAGGCAAGCAAGCCGTCGAGCTCAAAGAAGGCGGCAACAACGTTGATAGCGAAACTGTGATATACGAAGATTGGGAAAACATGCTGGCAGGATATATATTATTAAAAGAAAAGCGTGAAACTACACCAGAGCAGCAGCGGGTCATTGAGTTGTTTACATTTGTATTGGCGCGTGCATACAATACAAGTGATGTTTGCGGCAAAAAAGTAGGCTTTGCCGCGTGGGAATCGTTCTTACACGATTTAGAACATGACGATTTTTCGACTATAGATGATAGTGAGTCAGGCAGGAGATTTGGCATCTACTGTGACGGCTTATGTCAAATTTGGGCACGCAATGAGTCATTGCCATTTTATATAGGCCTAGCACAGCGCTACCCAGGATGGCAAAAGGAGTTGCTTGCCGCCGCTGATGCATTGGAGGCTTGTGCCCAATATGCTGGCTTTGTATGGTCATTGGGCTTCACCAAAGACAATTTTGCCGTAAAATTCCGCGATAGTGCCATACGAAAAATTCTTGCAGACGAAGGGCGAAAAGCAATGCAATATGACAGGGCTGCCATCACGCAGTTTGAATATATCATCCAAAACTCGCTTTAGTTTTGATACAAATGATAAAGGTATTTTTAACTTGCATAAACGATTAATATCAAATCCCCCTTTGGCATACCCGTTAAAAGGGGGATTTGATATTCAACGGCTTGTACGAAACCGATATTACCCGTAAAATAGCAGCATAGACAATTACCCGCGCTATACGTACGTATCCATGCGCGTTAAATCCAAGGAGGGGCATAAATGAATGCTAACCGCAAACCGTTGTTACTAGAAAAGTGGGACTTTATCATACTGCTGGGGGAATCTGGCGGCGGTAAGGGCACACTGGTAAACAACATCAAGCACTACTGGCTAAAAAACCTGCCATCTGCAAGTATGGGCGATATCTTCCGCAAGAAAGCGCAATCTGACCCGGATATTAAGCGCCTGACAGAAAGCGGCGTACTAATAAGCGACACTATTGCCTGTGATGTCTTCCGCGAGTTTGCACGCGCCCACGCGCCAGGCCTTATAGACGGGTATCCCCGTAACAGGCAACAAGCCATAGAGCTTATAAAGTTTATAAAAGACAATAACTGGCGCGTACTAGTAGTAGACCTGCACTGCCGTATAGAAAAAATTATAGAGCGCCTTCTTGCCCGCAAACGTGACGACGACAGCCTTACCATAGTCTACAAACGCCATACAGACCATAAAGAGCTCCACCCCCATGTTATGGCAGAAGTACGTACAAGGCCAGACCTTTTCGATGTTATTACCCTAGACGGCAACCTAGACGCAGAAATTACATTTAGCAATTTCTTGATGGATGTACTGCGGCTGGTAGATATGCTCTACTTCTATGATATGACAGACATAAAAACGTCCTTCGCCGTAAGAGGCGACGAGACTTCTATAAACCCGGCCCTCAACCGCTGGATTTGCGGCTTCCTTCAAAGCATCCAAAAGAAGCTTGATGAGAAACAGGGGACTAAAAAGGAGGAATAAACACAAATATGATTAATGTACAAGGGTTGACAAAAAAATACGGCAAGCATGTAGCCAACAACAACATCACACTGCAACTAAAAGCAGGGGAGTTGGGCGTGCTTCTTGGCCCTAACGGCGCGGGCAAATCTACCCTCATAAAGTCCATATGCGGCCTGTTGCGCTTTACTGGCAGCATCACCGTAGATGGCCACGAGAATAGGTCAATCGAGGCAAAGCGTGTGCTAGGCTATGCACCAGAGGTAGCTACCCCCTACCCCATGCTAACAGTGGCAGAGCATATGGAATTTATAGCCCGGGCCTACCGTATAGGCGATGGCTGGGAAGCCCGCGCAGACGAACTTATGAACCGTTTCGAGTTGGACGATAAGCGCAATAAACTGGGTAAGGAGCTTTCTAAGGGCATGAAGCAAAAGGTAAGCATATGCTGTGCACTGCTGCCGGACCCTAAAGTTATCATTTTAGACGAGCCGCTAAGTGGGCTGGACCCGCACGGCATAAGGCAGTTGCAGCGTGCAATAGAAGATATGCGCGCAGCAGGTAAGTCTATACTGGTAAGCACCCATATGATAGACACAGTAGAAGCCGCATGGGACGTTACATTCATCATGAAAAACGGCCAAATGATAAGAGAATGCCGCCGGGCAGAACAAGCCGAAAGCCTGGAAGACATCTACTTCGCGTTGTTCGAGGAGCGGGAGCTTGCCCATGAATAGCCTCATATATCTGATGTTGCGGCAGGCCAAGAACCGCTTACTGGAACTCAAAACCAAGCCCGCAAAGCTTGTAGTTTATATCTTGGCTATTGGTTTTATGGTGTACCTGGTAGTGCAAGCCATGGGGATAGACATATACAACGATTATGCCCCACCTTCAGATGGCGGCATGTTCACGGCTATTTTGGCTGGGTTTTTTATGTTTACATTTGTGGCTACTTTGTACCCGGCCTTTTCTAAGGGTGCGTCACTCTTTGAGATGGAGGATGTTAATTACCTCTTTGTGTCGCCCATAAGGCCCCGTACAATTTTGCTTTATGGGATGATTAAGTCTGTAAAGACTATCATCTTGGGTAGCTGGTTTATTGTGTTCCAGGCAAACTGGATGCGGGGTTTTGGGGTGAGTATGGGCGGTGTGTTTTTGGCTGGTCTTGGCTATATTTTGGTGGCCATAGTCAGTCAAATATTGTCGCTTTTTATTTACGCCAATACAAACAGCCGCCCCCGCCGCAAGCTATGGTCTAAGGTTATTTTAACTGTGTTGTTTGTGCCTGCGGTTGCAGTTTTTGCTATGCAGTTTGTACAGGGTGCCAGCCTTACAGGCGCTTTAAGCGCTATGTTGGCCTCTCCGGCATTTGTAGTGGCACCTGTTGTGGGTGTAGCCTCTGCTGGTATTGGTGCGGTACTTTTTGGCGAGCTTGTAATTGGGCTTGTTTATATAGGCTTGCTTGCCGCTGCCGGCATGTTTTTCTTTTTTATGATTTATTTTGGCAACCCAGATTATTACGAGGATGTCATGGGCGCAACAGAGACAGCCTTTGAAATTTCCAGGGCCGCCAAGGAAGGCGATACCTCTGTAATTGCAAGTACAAACCGCGAAGTAAAAATAAAAGGCACAGGTGTTTCTGGCTCTGGAGCCAGTGTGTTCTTTTATAAACATGTGCGGGAGTCTTTTAGATGCAACCGTTTTGGCTTGTGGGGGATTGGCTCGCTTATTATGGTTGGTGCTGCTATAGCATGGGCCATATTTACGAGATCTGGCGAAATTGCAAGTGCACTTGAGATGATGCTCATACCCCTATTAACAGGTACGATACTATACAAGATGTTTACGGCCGGTATGTGCCGCGGCATAATGGAGACTTATAGCCACTATATTTACATGGTACCAGATAAACCATTTGTAAAATGGTTTTGGGCCAATGTAGAGACGGTGTTTAAGGCTGTGGTTGAGGGTGTTGTGGTTTTTGTTGCGGTGTGGCTGATTTTGGGCACACCTGTACTTGCAACTTTTGCTGCTATGTTGGCTTTTATTATGTTCACATTTTACTTGTCTGGGATTAACCTTGCGTCTATGCGTATTGTAGACACGCATTTGGCTACATCGCTGCTTCTAATAATTTATTTTTCTGTGGTTCTTATACCGCTATTGCCAGGGCTTGCTGCGGCTATAGCGGTGGGTGTATTGGTATCTGGGCCTATTGGTATTGCGCTGGCTTTTCTTGCGTTTTCGGCTTGGATGATGCTTGTAGGTGTTGGATGCTTTGCTCTAAGCAAAGGGTTGCTTCATAAGTGCGATATGCCGGTAATGCGCGAAGGGATGTAGCACATGAATGCGATTTATTATTTGCATGTACGCAGTATCTTAAACCAGATTTTTGAGGTGATACGGAGCCCAAAGCGGCTGGTTAAGGCTTTGGGTTTAATGTCTATATTTGTAATGTTTGTTTTGGGCGCGGTGTCTGGGATGGTTGTAGTGAGTGCCATCCCTACCGAGCTGCCACTGCTCAAGGGCATGATGTTTATGTTATTTCTCATCCCCTTCTATGTAGGGCGCTATGGCGGCATTGGGCCATTTAGTGCAGAGCATATGAATTTTATTTTTACAGCACCCATTTTGCCCCGTACGGTGTTGCTTACGGAGCTTTTACAGCGGCTTAAGGACATGCTTGTTGTTAGCCTTGCTATTATGGCTATATTTGCATTTATGGGCCTTACTGTTGCAATGGAGATACGGCATATAATTTTGCCTGGGGTTTTTTTTTTGTATTGGCGGTTGTATGCAAGCTGTATGGGATGTTTTTGTTTGTGGGATATAAGAGGGCCTATCACTGGATAGGCCTTTGTTGGGTTGCGCTGCTTTTGTGTGCAGGGGTCTTTTATTTTGCCCACGCTGGGTGGGAGCTTATGCCAGGGGCTATTGGTTTTTTGAGCTCGTATGTGCTTGCGCTTACACCGCTAATTGGGTGGGCTGCGGCAGCGGCATATGCTTTTATGATGGGGCAAATGGTGCATGGGGTTGTGTATACAGGGTTGCTGGTGGTTGCCGGGGTGTATTTTTTTTGGATTACTTATAAGTCTTCACCTGACTTTTATGACGAAGCGCTTGGGGTTACAAGCAGCACTGCACGAGCCGATGATAGCGTGCAATCCGATGCTGTGCCCCTCGTAGCGCAATGGGCTACAGGCAATGCTGATTTTGAAACCAACAGCAACAGTTATCGCGGCATAGGCGCTGCAGTGTTTTTTGATAAACATTTGTTGGAAGAATCCGGAGGATGGTCTTCCCGTACTCGTATACCGTGGTTTCGTAACACACGCGTAGGTGCTGTTTTGGAGCTTATTGGTGGTGAGATATTTGCAGGGATGGTTTTTGCCATACTTTGGGGGCTATATGCCCGCGGGCTATACGGCAATGTCGAGCGTATAGCCATGCTTTTTAGGACTATTGGCGTGCCCAGCGGCAATATCCTTGCTGTGCTTATACCTTCAGTACTTATATTAGCGGCATATCCCCAGTACGACAGGGGTTTTATAGAGCTTCATAACCCTTATTTCTACCTTGTGCCAGAGAGCGCGGCGCGTAAACTCCTTTGGGTGTCTATGGCGCGTATCGTTAAGGTGTGTGCTGTTGCATTGTTGGTTTTGGTACCGGCTGGGGTGGTTTCTGGCACTTCTATTGTGGTCGTACTTGCTACGCTGCTGGCGTATTTTTCGTCGGCTTTTATGGTGCTTGGCCTTAGGCTGGCTGCCTTGCGTATCATGGGTGTGGTGTTTGGTGGGTGGGTTGGCCGCGCTGCCGGTTACTCGTCCAAGCAGCCAGGGCAGCAACGGCTTGCATCTACACTGCCAGTGATAATTTTTGTGCTGGCTGGCGTAGTTGGTATGCTGGCTATGTTTTATTTTGGGCCAGAAAGTTATGGGCTTGTTGTTGCTATTCTTGGATTTGCTGTGTACTGTGGGTTGGTTGGGGTGCTTGGGCTTGCGCTCTCATTAAAGGTCTTGCATGATATAGACGCACCGGTGTAACAAAATAAAATTTCTAATATGGAGCCAACATGAACTTATTCGAAATAGGCAGCGCCAACGTACTAAAAAAAGAAGCCCCATTGGCAGCTCGTATGCGCCCGTCCTCTATAAACGAGTGGGTTGGCCAGGAGCATATCGTAGGCAAAAACACCCTGCTATACCGCGCAATTGTGGCAGATAGACTGTCGTCCTTGGTGCTTTATGGCCCGCCCGGTACAGGTAAAACTACCCTGGCCCGCATAATAGCCGGTACAACACAGTCGGTCTTTACCCAAATCAACGCCACAGCCGCAGGCATAAAAGATATCCAACGCGCAATAGAAGAAGCCAAGTCCAACCTGGCCCTATACAGCAAGCGCACGATATTGTTTGTGGACGAAATCCACCGTTTTAATAAACTCCAGCAAGACGCATTGCTGCCATATGTAGAAGATGGCACCCTAATACTCATAGGCGCCACCACAGAAAACCCATATTTCGAAGTAAACAAGGCGCTGGTTTCCCGCTCCATGGTTTTTGAGTTATACCCGCTTACCATAAGCGACATCACAACCCTACTACGGCGCGCAATATCAGACACAGACAACGGTCTGGGCTTCCTGCCAGTGCATATAGATGAAGACGCAATAACCTTCCTGGCGGACCGGGCCAACGGCGATGCCCGTACTGCCCTCAACGCCCTAGAGCTTGCCGCAATCACAACAGAGCCAGCCCAAGACGGCCGCATAATGATAGACCGGCATGTAGCGGCGGCATGCATCCAAAAGCGGGCACTATGTTATGAAAAAAACGGCGACAACCATTATGATACAATATCCGCTTTTATTAAAAGCATGCGCGGGAGCGACCCGGACGCGGCAGTCTATTACCTAGCACGTATGCTATACGCCGGCGAAGACCCCAAGTTTATAGCCCGGCGCGTTGTAATATGTGCGTCCGAAGACGTTGGCAACGCTGACCCTCATGCCCTTATGGTAGCAATGGCAGCAGCCCAGGCAGTGGACTTTATAGGTATGCCCGAGGCTCAAATTGTATTGTCACAGGCAGTAACTTACATTGCCTGTGCACCAAAAAGCAATGCCGCATGCGCTGCTATTTTTGCAGCCAGGGACGATGTAGCCAATATCCCCATCAAGTCCGTACCCAACCACTTGCGTGATGCCGGCCACAAAGGAGCCGGTGCGCTGGGGCATGGCGCAGGGTACCAATATGCGCACAGCTTCCCCGGTAACTATGTACCCCAAGCCTACTTGCCAGAAGAACTTGCAAACAAAGTGTACTACAAGCCTTCTGATAACGGGGTAGAAAAGAAGATTGGCGAAGCGCTACGGAAGCTGCGCCCCGGCAGGGAGTACTAATCTCATGTAAATGCAACTTATTTGAGAGTAGCAAAAATACCATCTTGTGTAAGTTCGTATACTATATCGCACACTTCTTCAAGATATTTCCTATCATGTGACACACTAATTATTGCACCGCCAAAGTTTACTAGCGTCTTTCTTATTTCTGGGGCAGATAGTGGGCTAAAATTGCGCGTAGGTTCGTCCAATACAAGTACATTGGCACCACAAAGCACCATATCCAAAAATAATATTTTTGCCTTTTGCCCACCGCTAAGCTTGCCTATTGTCCCAAGCATTTCATCATGGTTAAACTTCATGCTGCCAAGGTACGTACGCACTTTGGTTATGGTGTCCTTGTGTGCGTCTGCCGCTAGGTACTCTATTACCGGCTGGTCATAGTCTAGTACGTCTGTATAGTCTTGCGGCATATACGCAGCAGTTATATCCGTCCTTTCTCGCAGCTCATCCCATATTATTTTAAGCAGTGTGGACTTACCAGTACCATTGCGGCCTACAATACCTACACGCTGCGGGCCGCTAACTTCCAGTGTTATGGGGCCAGAAAGTTGTCTACTGTCTTGGCTAGGTTTAGCCACTCCCATATCCCCTACCCCTACACTTAGCTTGTCAAGGTTTAGCGAAAGAATCATTTTGCCGTGTGCTATGGTAAGCGCAGGGTCAAACTGTGTGAGTATTGCTTCTTCTATTTGTGGGATATCCAAGAAATCATCTGTCTGTTTTTCTAACCGCTTGCCGGTAGACTTTACTGCCTTCATTTTTTTCTTAAGCAGCCTGGCTGTACCTGGGTCTTGCCGCGAAACCATGTTTTGCTTGTGCTCTACTTTGTCGTGGATTTGTTTCCACTTTTCTAGCTGGGCTTTGCTGTCGCTTCGCTGCTTCTTGGCTATCATCATCTGCTTGTCGTATGCGATACCGCGCGCCTTTACATATTTCTTGTAGCTGCTATACGCCACCGTAATCTTGCTTTTGGTTTTACGCACTAGCTGCTCCATATGGATGATTATGTTGGCTGTGTTCTCTATTAGGGTCTCGTCATGGGAAATATACAGTACTGGCTGGTCACAGTTGTTAATAAACTCCTCCAACCATATTAGTGCTGCAATATCAATGTCATTGGTGGGCTCATCCAATAAAATAATATCCGGCTCTGCAATCATAATCTTTGCAAGCTGTATCTTAATTTTTTCCCCACCAGACAGGGTACGTATGCTCTGATGCGACATGACAAAGTCCAACGTCAGCCCCAGCCGTGCCAAGATATGCACATGCCGGTGTATTTCCACATCCGCAAAATATTGGTTGAGGCAAAGGCCTAAATCCTCTTTTGGGAACATCTGCGGCAGGTATGCAAGTCTGCCTTTTTTTACAATTTGCCCGCTGTACTGGCAGTACGCGCTTACATCGTCCTCGCAATATATAAGCTTTAATAGTGTAGACTTCCCATTCCCTTCTTCACCAATAATTACAGCTTTGTCGCCGCGGTGCAATATAAAACTAAAATCCTCTACAAGTACCCTATCGTTTGTTGTCAAACGTATTTCTACATTTTTTAGCTCCAACATATATGTTAGTCTCCATTCTGAGGCTTCAGCACAACGCTGGCAGTGAAAGTTTGCTTCGCAAACTTCCACACTATAAGCCTCCTTCATGTTTAAAAAAAATAAGACCTATCCCGTCAGTTGCCGGAAATAAGTCTTAGCCTTCGAAACACTATATACAGCGAAATAACTCGCCATAGCTATCCAGTTGCATCCCCCTTACAAGGCCAATACATGCGGCAGCACACATGTCCTAGTAAAGCTTAAAGGAGATTACTCGATTATATTCATGCATGGCAAACATCCGCCAAGACATAAAAATAGCGTATCAAAAACACAACCCAAATACGGCAACACAATAAAGTGTAGCAATCGCACCTTCAAACGGTGCAGACCGCATCACTTCGGTTGAAATAGCAAAAAATTTGCTATATTTGTTTGGATTATGCTTTTTTCACACTCTAACCACCAATCATTTTATTTTCATTTATTTTTGCAACCTTTATATTTTTACCACATACAAACACAAAATGCAAACTCATACGAATCTCGAAAATCATCGTCGACAACACATCACGAAAAACGGCTTGAAGCCGCCGATTTCCCGCTCGGTTATCGTCGTGATTTTCTGAGATTCGTATTACTAAAATACCCCACCCGGCAGCTATCACCGGATGGGGCATTTTATTCATATTACATTACTTATTTCTTATCTTTGGGCTCGCGTTTCTCAAACATGTCTGTTATCCGTTTTTCGCGGTTAAAGCGTGTCATGCTTGTGCGGTATTGACCCATTGCCGCTAGTTGCTTGCCGGTTAGTTTCATGATACCAAAGGCCGCTATACCTACCAGCAACACAGCACCAAATATCGTAAATGTTACTTGTATTGGGCTGGTTTGTGGGTTGACCAGTGTACCTACCGGTGTCCAGCGCGCGGTTATGGTTGTGTCTTGCCTTACCGTAAACGGTAGGGTTATTGGTGTTGTACCAATACTCCAGCCAGCAAATACATGACCTGGGCGCGTTGGGTTTGGCATTGTGTTAACAACAAAGCCATATACGCCTGTGCGTATGCCACCTTCACCCGCCGGGAAAGAACCAGGACCTGGGTCAAAGGCTACTATCAAGTGCGTGGGCGGCACTGTTGGCTGTGGTGTTGGGGATGGCGTTTGCGGCGTGGTTACCCATGCTGCGGTTAGTGTCATATTGCCACGTACTATAAATGGTATTGGTTGTATTGCATTGCCACTCATCCAACCTACAAATGTATGACCTGCGCGGGTTGGTATCGGTAGCGTGTTGATGTGCGTACCATATGCATGAGTTTGAGTTAGTGCTGTGTTGGCTGGCATTGTTCCACCATTGGGCACGAATGTAATCGTATGGTTTTGCCCAACTGTTGTACGCTGGTAGTGCGCAAACAATGTCATGTTCCTTGTTGCATATATAGCACCTGTAACTCTTATACCGTCAAGATACCATCCAACAAAGGTGTATCCTGTTGGTGCAATTGGTGTTGGGAAGTTGTCAACCCTAAAGCCAAACGGGCCATGGCGCTCTGCCGGGATACCGGAAGGCAGCGTACCTGTTCCTGGGTTGAATGTTACTGTAAGCGTAGTTGGTGCAACAGGTGCCCATACCGCAGAAAGCACAACATTGTGATTGAGCGTGAACGGGAATGTTGCCCACTGGTGGTTATACAGCCAACCTACAAAGTTGTATCCAGCCCTGGTTGGGGTTGGTATATTATGACTGTAAACCCTTGTACCAACTGGGTGTGTAAAGGTGGTTACGCCACCAGATACAGTTCCGCCGTTTAGTACCAGTGTGATTGTTGCATTTTGCCCCGGAGGTGGTGTACCAACATCTGGTGTCCACCCTGCAGTAAGCGTCAGGTTACCGGTGATGGTAAACGGTACGGCTTGACCTTGTGTGGTTGCACCTATAAACCAACCTGTAAACGTATGCCCTGCACGTGTTGGAGTTGGAAGCGATGTTATTACTGTGCCGTAAGCATGTGTTTGTACAGCTTCTACGCCAGTTGGCAGTGCTCCGCCATTGGGGTTAAACGTTAGGGTGTAGTTGCGCCCTGTTACAGGTACCCACCCGGCAGTTAGCGTCACGTTACCGGTGATGGTAAACGGTACGGCTTGACCTTGTGTGGTTGTACCCACTAACCAGCCTGTAAACGTATGCCCTGCACGTGTTGGAGTTGGAAGTGATGTTATAACTGTGCCGTAAGCATGTGTTTGTACAGCTTCTACTCCACTTGGCAATGCTCCGCCGTTGGGGTTGAGTGTTAGGGTGTAGTTGCGCTCTGTTGTTCCACCTGTCCACCTGGCAGTAAGTGTTAGGTCACGGGTGATAACAATCGGAAGTGATTGCGCATTTGCAGCTGTGCCTTCAAACCAGCCTACAAACGTATACCCGGCACGTGTTGGGGTTGGTAGAGATGGTAATATTGTGCCGTATGCATGTGTTTGTACAGCTTCTATACCTTCTGGCAGCGTGCCGCCATTGGGGTTGAGAGTTAGGGTGTAGTTTCTTTCTGGCAACTCGGTCCAGTCGGCTACCAGTGTCAAGTCACCGGTCATGGTAAATGGTACGGTTTGTTCTTGCGTGGTTGTACCAATTAACCAGCCTTCAAACCTATGGCCGGCCCATTCTGCGCCTGGCAATTCTGTTATTACCGTGCCATAAGCAACCGTGCGTACGGTGTTATAACCGAATAGCATTATGCCGCCGTTGGGGTTAAATGTTAGCGTGTAGTATCTGCCAGTATCACCATTGTCCCATTCTGCTGTGAATGAAACATCAGCGGTTGGCCTTAGGGTAGACAGGTTTGCCTCGTTGGTTGTGCCTGTTACTACCCAGCGCCTGAATGTGTAACCAGTTCTTGTTAGTACCGGTACGTATGCTGAAGGGATTAACTGGCCTATTAGAATCGGACCTCTTACAACTGAGTCGCCTGTATGTGACGCAAGAGTGCCGCCAGCGAATATAAACGTTGCGTTGAAGGTACCGCTTCTCCATACAGGGTCAAAGTTCCAGTACTCTGATGGGTCGAGTCCCATTTCGTCAAGTTCTTCGCGGGTATAGAAACCTCTTTCGGCGGTGGTAATGTTGTTACCGTCGCGGTCTACTCTAATCCAGCCTTTGAACTCGTCGTCTGGGTCGTCTGGGTTGGTTGTGTCTATCCCGTCAAGGATATCGCCTACTGTGGTGTCGTTTATGTCGCCCATTGGCACCCTTATCGGGTCATTGTTGCCAATGGTAATTTCGACAAAGTACTCAGCAGTAAACACTACATCCCCATCTGGGATACGACCTGCTACTTCGCTTAGTGTTAGTGGTTGAAGGTTGCCAGTTGTCAGCGCCCATTCGTATAACCAGAAGTTCTGCGCTGTAGGAAGGTTAACTGTTGGGATGTTGGCGGCAACAATGGCACTACCTACCGGTATGTTGAACACAACATCACCACTAAGCATATCTCCGATATTACCGGCTGTAAGTGTAGCACCGGCTAGTGCGCCAGGCCTAAACGTTACACGATAATACCCAGGAGGTGTTACAAAATCCCACACTGCAGTAAATGATATATCTGCAGTAGGTGCTGGGGTTAGGCTAGATGGGTCAACCGGAGTTGTTGTGCCGGTTATTACCCAGTGTTCGAAGGTAAAGCCTGTTCTTAGTGGGTCTGGCACTTCGCTTGCAGGGATTTGTGTACCTGACAAGAATGGCCCTACAACAACATTTGCAGTACTACCTGCATATGTCCCGCCAGCTAAGATAAACGTAGCTTCGAATACTTCATCACCTATTGACGACCATACAGCTTCAAATGTCATTGGTGCGCTTACTGCGATATTTGCCACTTGGTTGCGTGACATCACATTGGGTGCAGCACCTTGCTGTTGCCATCCTAGGAAATGTTGCCCTGAGCGTGTTACTACAGGGATATTTGGCAGTGTTATTTGTGCGCCGTCGTTTATATCTACCGTAAATGGACCACCTGCTGGTGAATGTGTAGTAGATGTACCATTGTTAAACACAAACGTTACTGCGTGTTGAGTTACTACAATACCATCTGGCTCCCACACTGCTGTAAAGGATATATCTGCATTGGGGGCAGGGTTTAGCGCTGATGGTGTTACTGGGGTATTGGTGCTTGTTACTACCCAGTGTTGGAATGTGTAGTTAGTCCTTATTGGGTTTGGAACACTACCCGCAGGTATTTGCTGGTCGTTCACAAGACCAGGAACAATAATTGGCCCCTGACTGTTGTTGAAGGTACCACCAGCTAAATTGAAGGTTGCGATGAAGTGACCAGGCAGTACAACAGGTTCCCACACTGCCGTAAACGACACATTGCCGGTTGGTGCAGGGGTAAGGTCTGTTGGGTCTACTTGTGTGGATGTTCCTGTAATTACCCAGTGTTCGAAGGTGAAATTGGCTCTTACTGGTGCTGGCACGTATTGTGGCGGCACTTGAGTACCATGAGCAAACGGGCCTTGAACTACAGGGCCAATACCAAATGTAGGACAGGTACCAAAGTACAGGTCAAACGTAGCACTATAGTAGCCAGGGATATCATCCATAACCCACGCTGCCACGAATGTTACATCCGCAGTAGGTGCTGGGCTTAGGGCAGATGGGTCTACCAATACGCCATTAAGCCTCCAACCAACGAAGGTAAAGTTTGCCCTGTCTGGTGCTGGTACGTCTTGAGTTGGGATTTGAGTCCCTACCGGGAACGGTCCAACAACAACATTTGCGGTATTGCCTGATACATCACCGCCGTTTAAGTCAAAGGTGGCTTCGAATGTATCATCTGTTAGGGTAAGCCATACAGCGTTAAATGTCATTGGTGCACTGACATTAATGTTAGCTACTTGTGCATTGGTTAAAAGCACACCAGGTGCGCCGCCAACTTGTTGCCATCCCTCGAATATATCTGCACCGCGGGTAACAGTTGGTACATTGGCTGCAGTTATTGGTGAGTTTTCGTTAATGTCTACCATAAACGGCCCGGCCGCTGGTAAATGTGTGGCAGATGTACCGCCAGTGAACACGAATGTTACTGTGTGTTGAGTTACTACATTACCATCTGGCTCCCATACCGCTGTAAAGGATATATTTGCATTGGGGGCAGGGTTTAATGCCGATGGTGTTACAGGGGTATTTGTGCTTGTTATTACCCAGTGTTCGAAAGTATAGTTCAACCTTACTGGTACTGGGACGCTTGCAACTGGTATTTGGGTGTCGTTGGGGATTCCACCAACAGTTATTGGCCCTAAGTTGCCACCTACATTACCACCTGCTAAGACGAAGGTCGCGATAAAGTGACCAGGAGTATCTACAGCCGTCCATATTGCCGTAAACGAAATGTTGGCATCAGGTGCTGTGCTTAGGTCTGATGGGTCTACAACAGCGTCGTCGGCTGTACCTGTTATTATCCAGTGATAGGTATAACCAAGCCGTGTTGGGGATGGAACTTCTATACCTGGGATTTGTGTACCATTGGCAAACGGTCCTCTTATAACTTGCAAGTCATACCCAGGGTACACACCGCCATTTAATACAAATGTAGCAAAGAAATGACCTGCAATGTCGTCTGGCTCCCATTGCGCTACAAATGTTATTGCACCATCAAGGCTGTTGGCTGTTGGGTCTACAAGTGGTGTAGTAGTGCCAGCTATCGCCCAGCCTAGGAATGTGAAATCTGTACGTACAGGTGCAGGTACTTGAGCAGCAAGGATAAAATCACCTGCGTCAAATGGTCCTACAACAACATTTGCAGTGTTGCCAGTAATATTCCCGCCGTTTAGTACAAATGTAACGTCAAACGGTGTTGGAGGTATTTCTGGCTCCCATACAGCCCTGAAATATACATCATCGTCAGCTGCTGGTGTGAGTGCTGAAGGTATCACAGGCGCATCTGTTAAATCGTCTTCCATAGTCCAGTGTTCGAAGGTAAAACCAACCCTTGTTGGTACTGGTACCAATGCAGCTGGGATTTGCGTATTATTCGGGAATGGCCCAATTTGATAGTC
>Ga0123355_10008877_pt1 | contig 15222 bp, 14 predicted proteins | sample TergutEmb28metaG_3_FD_89872 | JGI IMG/M metagenome (GOLD analysis project Ga0123355, IMG submission 89872) | Embiratermes neotenicus P1 segment gut microbial communities from Petit-Saut dam, French Guiana - Emb289 P1 | ecosystem: Host-associated > Arthropoda: Insects > Digestive system > Gut ... | reverse complement strand
TCCACAACATTCACATATATGAGGAATCCGCGCAGAAATGCCGCCTGTACAGCATGTATGTGAATGCTATTTTACAAAAAACAGAAAGGAGAACACTTATGGCTGAACTGGTAGCCGCTTCTGCTAATCTTCGTTTAACAAATGAGGATAGAAAAAGCGTATTTTCTGTTAGCAATGTTTCACCAAACGTTTCGGCAGATGCCGCCGCAGGCTTTGTTAATGCTGTTGAAAAACTTTACAACAACGGGCCATGCAGTGCAAGAGTAAGCATTGTTTTAAATCTAAAACGATAGACGGCATGATATAGCAATTTTCGTTTTCGTAGTAGCCTTACTTCGCCAAAAACGGCTTAAAGCCGCCGATTTTTGGCTCGCAACGCGACAACGAAAACTGAAAATGCTATAGTAGAAAGGAGGTACACATGCAACATTATGCGTTAGTGTTCAACACAACGTCGGGTTCTCGACGGTCTATGCGGATTAACAATCCAAACACAAATTTACCCACAGCTGATATTGAAGCAGCAATCGGTCAAATGATAACATACGATATTTTTGACCAAGAACGTGGTGGCTTGGAAAGCTTGCACCAAATGGAACTTACAACCATCCAACGTACACAAATTTTATAATAACGATAACGCGTTGCACGGGATATTAAAATCCTGCGCAACGCGTTTTGTTTTGGTGTTTTATTTTCCATGTGATACTTTTTCCGCTAAACAGTAATTCTTACAATATCCTCTTCTTCCAATTCGCTTTTTCCTAGTTGGACTTCAACAAGTTCTAGTTTTGTGGCGGCAAGCAGAGAGTGTTTCGCACCCACGGGAATTTGAACCACGCTTCCGTCTTTAACCACGGAATCTGTTTCTTCTATGGTTAAAATGCCTTTTCCCGAAACTACAACCCATACTTCACTTCGTTTGGCGTGGTATTGGTAGCTTATACTTTGCCCTACATCAATTGTAAGGCGTTTTATTAGTGAGGAATTTTCTCCCGAACGCTTGTAATCCAGTACACGATAGTTGCCCCATCGCCGTTGTTCGTACATTGGGCGTTGGGAAATTTGCTCGGCAAGGGGTTTTAGAAAAGAGCTACCATGTTTGCTTGTAACAAGAATACCGTCGTGGCTTGCAATTACAACTGTATCGCTAACGTCTTGCACAACAACTGGAACATTTAGCATATTTAACACATTGGTATTTGAACAGTTTTCGGAAATAAGAACATTTTTGCCCAAGCAAACGTCGGTCATTTCTTCGGTTAGGGTGTTCCATGTGCCAAGGTCTTTCCATATTCCGTCATAGATTACCGCGCCTATGGATTTTTCCGTTTCTGTAACAGCGTAATCGAAGCTTATACGTGTCATATTTGCATACTGCGAAAGAAAAGAGTTGTAACTGTCAAAAGACACATATTTTCTTGCGTGTTCAAGTACATATCCGATTTTTAATGCGAAAACTCCGCAGTTCCATAACGCGCCATCAGCAATTAAACCCTCCGCATCTTTTTCGGATGGTTTTTCCACAAACCCAGAAACCTCGCCACCACTTTGCAAAATATATCCGTACTTTGCTGACGGATAGGTAGGCACTGCACCAAGCAAACCTATTGTGTAATTTTGTGTAAGTTGCAACACTTCTGAAAGAAGCTCAAAATACTTACTTGTTGCAAAAACGTCGATGGGGCATACCAAAAAAGCATCGTTTTCATCAAATCCTTTTTCGTATCGCAAATAAGCCGCCGCAAGCGCGATTGCAGGGAATGTATCGCGGCGGGCAGGTTCTAAAATAGTTTCAACATCGCCTAGTTGACGCTTTATAATATCGTCTTGCACCTTGTTGCATGACACGAAAACATTAACTTTGGGGTGCGCCTCTTTAAACTGACGAAAGACACGTTGAACCATAGATTCATATTCCCCGCGTTCGTTTTTTAGTAATTTTAAAAATTGCTTGGATTGCAAATCATTTGAAAGCGGCCATAAACGCTTGCCCGAACCGCCCGAAAGTAAAACTACATTCATGATAAACTCTCCTTGTACCACTCATGTGTTAGTTTAATGCCATCGCATAGCGTAATTTGAGGCTTCCAACCCAATGCATTTATTCTGCTTGAATCCATAATTTTCCTAAACATGCCGTCGGGTTTGCTTGTGTCGTATATAATCTCACCATCATAGCCAACTGCATTTTTCACCATGTTTGCGATTTCGGAAATTGTAAAATCTTCACCATATCCTGCGTTTAAAAATTCTGCACCACTGTAGTTTTCCATTGCGAAAATACAGGCTTTTGCTAAGTCATCAACGAAAAGTAATTCGCGATACACTTTGCCTGTCCCCCACACAGTTACAGTTGGCGTGTTGTTCTCTTTTGCTTCGTGAAATTTGCGTATAAGCGCGGGCAACATATGCGATGTTTCCAGGTCAAAATTATCATTGTAGCCATACAGGTTGCACGGCATTATGCTTATAAATTCTGCATTGTAAAAGCGATTGTAATACTCGCATAGCTTTAACCCTGCGATTTTTGCAATTGCGTACCCTTCATTAGTTGGTTCAAGCAAACCTGTAAGCAGTGCAGATTCAGAAATAGGTTGTTCTGCCTCTTTTGGAAAAATGCATGATGAACCAAGAAATAACAGCTTCTTAACACCGTTCTTGTACGCACTGTCAACGATATTGCATTCAATCTGCAAATTCTCCATTAGAAAACGGGCGTGACCTTTCATGTTTGCTAAAATTCCGCCAACCACAGCGGCGGCAACAAAAACGTATTCGGGTTTTTCTTTTTGAAAGAACGCCTCAACTGCTGCTTGATTTCGCAAATCAAGCTCTTTTGAGGTTTGCACAATAATATTCTCAAAACCAAGCCGTTTAATTTCACGCACAATTGCAGAGCCAACCATACCGTTATGCCCTGCGACGTAAATTTTACTGTGTTTAGTCATTACCTACACTCCTTAAATCATGCTCAACCATGATTCGCACAAGTTCGTCAAAACTTGTGGCTGTAGGATTCCATCCCAAAATTTCTTTCGCTTTTGCGGGGTTGCCCAAAAGATTTACAACGTCTGTGGGACGGAAAAATTGCGGCGAAACTTCAACCAGAATTTTTCCGCTTGCGGTGTCAATGCCTTTTTCGTCCACGCCTTCGCCTTCAAAATGCAAATTAATACCTGCGTATTTGAATGCCAAGGAACAAAATTCACGTACACTGTGTTGCTCACCCGTTGCAATAACAAAATCATCTGGCATGTCGTGTTGCAGAATACGCCACATGCAGTCTACATAATCCTTTGCATAACCCCAGTCGCGCAGGGAGTTCAAATTGCCAAGCACAAGTTTATCCTGCAAACCCTTTGCGATTTTGGCCGCCGCAATGGTGATTTTTCGCGTAACAAAAGTTTCGCCACGCCGTTCGGATTCATGGTTAAACAAAATGCCGTTTGAAATAAACATATTATACGCTTCTCGATAATTCCGCGAAATCCAAAACGCATACTGTTTAGCCACTGCATATGGCGAATATGGATAAAACGGCGTAGTTTCACTTTGCGGGCATTCCTGCACTTTGCCGTAAAGTTCCGATGTTGAAGCTTGGTAAATCCGACAACTTTCCTCCATACCCAAAAGCCGAACCGCTTCCAAAATACGAAGTGTACCAAGCCCATCAGCATTAGCCGTATATTCTGGCACATCAAACGAAACATGCACATGCGACTGCGCCGCTAAATTATAAACTTCATCTGGCTTTACCGCCTGAATTATTTTTATCATACTCAAACTATCTGTCATGTCGCCATAGTGTAAACGAAATCCATCAACACCTCGCAAATGTTCAATTCGTTCCTTGCGCTCGGTGCTGGTACGGCGTGCTATTCCATGCACGATATACCCTTTTTCCAAAAGAAATTCTGCAAGATAACTGCCGTCTTGCCCTGTTATGCCAGTTATTAACGCTATTTTATTTTTTTCTTTTGATAACATTTTATCAACCTTCCGTATTAATACACACCCAAATTGAAAACATGAACATTCTCATACTTTCCGTCATTTATATATAGTGCTGCGGTCGAACCATTATTTATACCAAACACACTCGATGTACACCTTGATAACAGAATTATATCTGTTATATACTCTGCTCCACGCAAAAACACATCATTGTCACGGTCAAAATTAACCTCGTCAATAAGCGTTTTGCTATAGTCAACATCAACATCGTCATAAAACATATCATTGCTTTTGATAACACGCCCAGGAAATGCATTGTTGAACAACTCATATATCCTACGTTCCTCTGTTGCAAGATAAATATAATCACATGTCCACTTTGGCATTACTTCCCTAACGTAATCTATTACATTTTCTGGCTTGGGTTGTATCGCGTGATACTTCAAGTTTTCGGGTTGCGTATAATCAGTTCCCCTGCATTTAACACCAAGAATACGTGCCGAATGCGGGAATAATTTCTCATGCGCGGCATTTACATATTCTACTACACTATCGTTTAAATGAAAAAAATTTGAATACAATCTTCTTAAAATATCATAATGCTTAAATGGCTGCATTTCATTACCCCATTGCACTCCAACAGTTAGATGTTGCGGAAATACGTCAATCGAACTAAAAAAATACTCACCACCAGACTTGGCAACATCGTCTAAGGTATAACCACATGGCTGTTTGAAAAATAACTCCCACCCATTTTTTATGCTGCTCTCTTCTTCAACATATTTGCAAGGGAGAGTTTGCATATCAATAACAGGAATTAATCCTTGCGCCAAAGCATAGCAAATATGTGAAAAGAAAATCGTAACATAAGAAAAAAGCCCATGTCTTCCAGATTTTCTGATGATATAAAATTTCTTATGAGACGAATCAGATTTTGCTAGGTCAAAAACGTATTTGATGCGTTCAAGTAAGGTTTGCCTGCACATAATAGGTTGTGTCGCGTTGTGGTATTCCGCTAGTAAATTATTTACGCCTGCTCGTATATCAGCAGATTTATCCCCCCCTCCGTACATAAAATGGAATTCGCAATATTTTTTTGCATCTTCAAATAAATTTCCAGTCATACAATCCCTGCTTTCCTGTGGATTATTTTTTTCTTGCAACAACATTTAAACTCATTAGTCGTCCTTTTTCAAAATCCATATGTGGGATATATGCACGACTAAAATCATCGTAATCGGATGGTAAAAAATCGCGCCAATCATACTTTTGGACATCAACAAGTCCTGCTTTTTCAAGCAAACCTTTCAAACGGTCAAAATCATATGCTTGGTAATGGAAATTGTGCGGGTAATCTTGACCGCCATATAATAACCCCAAAACTGCATTCAAATTTTTATTAATTTGGTATTCGGCAACAACGGCCTCAAAATCTGGTACAGCAAGGCGCAATACCCCATTTACACACAACACACGCGTCCATTCAGTAAGCACATCAAGAATTTCTGTGCGTGTAAAATGTTCTAATACATGGCTTGCGTAAATTTCTTCAACGCTACCTGCCTTCAAAAACGACAAATCCCGCACATCTTTTTCGTAATCAATATGCGGATGCTTGTTTATATCAATATGCGTATACCCCTGCAAATATTTTGCGCCTGCGCCTAAGTGCAACTTCATATGCCGCTACCTCTTTCTAAAATGAAATAAACCCGCGAGACTTGGAACTACTGCATACAATGGCGTATCGCGAACAAGACCGTAATCCGAAGCATATGAAAATTCTATCAAGTCGCAAGAATTAAAAACGTCAATTAGATATTGCGGCGCATATGCTCGATGCGCGTTGAAGCACACTTTATTGACAGTATCTACAGGGACAGAAATATAGATATTACCACCACTTTGAGTAACTCGCTGTATATTGTTAAAAGCTTTGATATGTGCATTTGGGTCAAGCGGGTCACCGTATCTGCCTAGCCCAAAATGCTCAATTGAACTTAGTGCTGAAATTGATTCAATAGAATTATCTTCAATTCCATCAAGATTGGTTGCATCGGCCTGCACAAATGATAAAAATTCTGTCCCATAAGTTTCCAAAGGGCGAATATCAATCATAGTCGTGGGCATTTTGAAAGCAAGCAAATGCGCAATAAAATAATCCACCCGCGAGCCTATATCGTAATGCTTCGCTGGTTTTGCCTCGAAAATTTTTTGCGCTCCCCATAAATCCTGAACAACATAGTAATTATTTAACGTGCTTCCATCTCCCGCAGTGCCAAACCAATCTGCACTCAGAAGCAAATTATCATCGTCTATTGCAAAATCAGTTCCGTTGGTGGCTTTACTGTATTTCTCGTAATCCGAATACAGTTTTGCGTGATTGTACGCGGGCATAAAAGTATTGATGTCATATACATACGTAAAGCCCATACTGCCACACATTGCAACAAGGCGGGAATGGTTTTCAGGCGTGGTACATGCGACAAGCACTACCGTATTTGCCTTATTGGCTATTTCTCCAAGTTGGCTCAAGTTGGTTTCGGTAAAAATTTTCATTTCGCTTATCTGACACTTTAGTACATCTGCAATTTGATTCACAGTTACAGCTTCCCCTGCTATACATAAATCCGCCCGCGACCACCCTGCGCCAATACGCCGTAAAATAGAATCCTTATGTTGCTTTAATGTATCTGCTACGCTTGACATGTGTTGCACCTACTTTCTTTTAAATGCTTCGCCTTTTGCATCCTTGGTTTGAACAGCCTTGAATCCTTCTCTTTTGTTAAGCAAGCTTGCTAAATAGCTGAACGAACTTGCACCCACCACCAAAACACTGCACAGGGTCATCAAATACATATCAACATAGTTATTCTTGTAGTCAAAGTTCCCCTCAACAAACACCGTGTTTTTTGGCAGTCCCAATTCTTTTGCGTTTTCCATGCACCAATCAAGTTGGTCAGAAAATATAAAATATACTGCATCCGAAGGCACTTCATTTTTAAGCTCGTCAAAAAGTTCCATATAGTGGCTTTCGGGAGTAGCCCAACCAGCGTTGACATAATCTCCTCTGCGAATATGAACGCCTACAGAAAAGTTGTCGCGTATATCGCTTTCATATTGCAAATTTTTAGCATCGGTAATTGGACGAAATACCAAATCTTTTAATATTGCTTCTTTGTGTGCTTCAAGCCAGCCAGATATTACCCAGTAACCCGAATAATAAGTATCACCACTTACTTTTGCTACATCGGGGTTAAATTCATATCTTGGGGTTAAAAACTTTCGACCTGGGTATCCAACAAACGCCTTTTCTGAAGATATTTCATAAACCGCAGTTAAGCTGTCCATACCTGTGTTAAAAAGATGCAAAGCCATATTAGATTCCATAACCTCTGAAACATGACCATTTGATGCTTCCACCATCTTATGCCAAACGTTTGATTCAAATTGTTGGCTCATTAAAAGTGGCTTGGTGGCATATGGAAAAACATAGTCTAACTCATAACCATTGTGCGTACCCGATAGATTACAAGTTTGCTGATTCTCTTTGTTTTGATTGACAATCGCTTGCATACGTAAAAAATAACTATCATCAATCAAAACCCGTTCTTTTGTAGTTTCTTCCAAATATCTCACAAAAATATATTGGAAAGTCTGATTGGCAAGCCCCGCATCCATTCTTACAATACGCACTGGCTACGCCTCCTTTACCGCTACAACCTCCATGCATCCGTTGTAGTGGCGTGAAATTCGATAATCCACAGGTTTTAGGTTATATTTTTGCAACAGCATATACAGGGAATCGCGAGAGAAGTAATTTTTGTGGCTGTCTATCCGTCGCATGGCATCTAAATGCCCTGTAACAGAAGAAAATGCACTCTCAAAATTTGGGGTAGAAACCCAAAGGCAACCACCTGGGTTTAACATACTGCAAACTTTTTCCAGACCTGCAACTGGGTCGGAAATATGCTCAATTACATCACCCATTATTACTACATCCCATTTTTGATTTGGCGTAAACTTCATAAAGTCATTGGCTTCTGCGTTTATTCCATATTTTTTTGCCACTTCAACATTACCTTCAGCTATGTCCAAACCAAACACATTGTAGCCCATTTCCCGCGCTGTTAAAATGCACTCGTTTCCGCCTATGCCTATCTCCAGTAGTTCGTTTCCACTGGTATGATTTTTGATGCGCGACAATATATCGGCATAGATGGCAAAGAAGCCCGTGTTTGGCTGCCTACCAGATAGTTTATCTTTGTCATTGGCAGGTTTAAATTCCTGTACTGGAAACTCTTCTGCATACATATGATTACAAGCTTCACAGTGCATCCAAAGCCGAACAGGGTTGTAATCCGCACCTTCGCCAGAAAGTGCTTCCCCAGATACAGCCTCGAAAAGCACATAACACCAACGGGGTTTACCTTCACCACCACACAATGGGCATCTGTCTTGTGCTGGCTCATATTGCATCCCTGGGAAAACATAACCGCGGTTTGCATGTCCTTGGGGCAAAACTTCGCCCAAAATATCTGGCTTTGCGTCAAAAGCCTTGTAATACAGCTTTTTTGATGTCACTGGGTCACCTGTAATGTTTACAATAGATGCAAGACGATAATATGCGAACGGTGCAGAGACTTCATGCTCTGTTAATGTTGCAAACATCTCGCTGGCTTTTACTAATTCACCAGCAGCTAAAACTCGTTCTGCTTCTGCAAACATGGATTGTAGTTGATTCTCGGTATATTCCATATTTGTTCCTCCTTATTTTCCTTAGCTATGCTATAAATTTCACTGCGATAAACCAAACTTGAATACTTGTGATTTATACGAGCATACGCATCAACAATATCTGCGCGCTCCAATGGTTTTAGCACTGCAAGCATGTTCAAAACCAGATAAAGCGATTTAACGGATAATCTGTCTTCCATGCTTTGCAAGTAATCCAGTAAAATACTATCTGAATCCTCATGAGTATTTATTATCCAAACAGCAATCTCAGTGGTGTTTATAATTTGAAGGTTTTTCAAAAACATATTAAAATCTTTTTTGTGAATCATTGCGGCAAAAACAACATCGCAGAATCGCTGATGAAAAGGCTTGCCGCATTTCAGGAAATACTCCAATATATCTTCGTTTGCGGCATAATCGCTACGTAACTTTTGCAAACATACATATTCGTCATTCATATCTGTACATTGCTCCACAAACGCCGTAGCTGCCAATTTTTTTGATTTTGCAATACTATTTTCTAGCGTACTCATGGCATTGTCATAATCAACCGAACTAACCTTCAATTTTTTCGCATATTCGTATAACTTTGTTAAATCCCCCCATTTTTCCTCGGTAATTGCTAACTGTGCAAAGTCAGAAAAAATTTCGGTGCGTTCCAATAAATCGGGATAATTCTTTTGCCAACCAAGGGCGAAATCAAATTCGCCTGCTTTTGCATAATTTAGGATTATTAAATATTTAATAACCATTTCTCTTGATAAGTTATATGCTACAAACATTGAATTAATATGAGTGCTTAACTTACCGTTTTCTGCTTTGCTCATCCATTTCAAAATGCCTATTGCCGCATCTGCCGATTCTTTATACCTTTTCATATTGTGCAGACATTGCGATTCATCATGTTTGATGAAATGTGCATTGGCATGAAACACAGGTGCATTGGCAAAAAAATCTTGTATGAACTCCAACGCCGTTTCATATTCCTTTGCACAGAAGCAGTTTTCTGTAAAATCCTTTGCGAAAACATGGTAATACTCTGTGTATTTATTATCGGCAAATAAAGCCAAGCCTTTTTCAATAAACTCTCTTGATTTTTTGCGTAACCCTGCCCCCCTGTATTCGCTTATTAATTGTAGGATATTTTTGGGGTCGTTGGGGTCTTCTTCGTAACGCTCAAGCAACGGCGGTAAGTTTCTCATGGATTTTATTTTTAAATCTTCTGGAGTGTCGTAATTGTAACCATAGTGCAATGCGACAACATCCTTTAACAACTTACAAGGGAGAAGTGTTGGGTTCATAACCTCATGTATCTTCCCGCTCCAACGCATACCTTCATGAAGCTTAAACAGCTTTGAAGGGTGGAATATAGAAAATGTTGTACCATGATTGTGTAAATTTTTCCAGATAACATTTGCGCGGTTATACTCTTCGCTTTCAGGCGATGTAAGAAATTTTATAATGCCAGAAACATCTTGATAAATTTCATCGGCATCTACCCACATGTACCATTTACCCTTGGCACGGTCTACTGTGTGATTTCTTGCCCAAGCAAAGTCCCCTCGCCATTCAAGGGTATACACTTGGTCTGTAAATTCTTTTGAAATTTCAACAGTTGCATCTTTAGAACCCGTATCGTAAATTATCAGTTCGCTATCTAATTCGTCTAACAGGGGTTTTATGCTGTTAAGGCAATCGCGCAAATATCTTTCCTCGTTTTTTACTATCATGCCAATGGTAAGCAACATACTGGACACGCTCCGCTATTTTTTAAGTTTTTCAAACAACAAAGATATTATATTTATTGCTGGTGGAAATATTTTTAATGCACTACGCAATTTTTGCACATAGCCCAAAACGTCACCACTATTTTTTGATTCAAATGCCGCTGATGCATAAAATACGAAACCAACATGCTCTGGCATGTCTTTTACCATGCTTTCGCAATAAAAATCTGGATTGTAAACCATCACGCAGTATTTATGCATTAAACGGACATATGTTTCAAAAAGGAAAATCCGATTATCCTTGTTTTGTGAAAGTTCCTTGAAAATTACATTTTGAAGCAATGCAGAAATTAAATACAACGCTTTTATAGAGTCAATGTCTAACCCTGTAGCGCGGAAATACTCTACCAACGTGAGTTCCACATGCGTATTCGTTGTTACAAGTTTATTAATGAAGTTGTCTACATTTTTTATTTCCATGTTATCTAAAATGGGGACAACATCAACATTAAATAAAAGAGCGGCAAATACCACATCTCCATAAATTTCGGATAGTGGTTTTGTTGGCGTGGTAAAACATTCAAGATATTTTTCCGCACTAAGATATTCACTCAAGTACAAATTTTGATAAAGTCTTCGCAAATTTTGCAACTTAAAGTAATCATCCCCACTATCTTCATGCTCTTCGCAAATTGACACAGCCACCGCATGTTTTACAGCTTGGCTTGAAATGATATATTCCATAGCGTTTATAGCATCTTCATACATTTGGGGGTTTTGCTTTGCATATGCGTACAATGTACTTAACCCAACAGGGTTGCCTATTGTTATTTGATTGCCAACATAAAGAACAAATATATCTGCAATTTTACCCGTGTGCCAATCCATTGCTGCGTCAAAATTACCCGCATATGAGAGGTTTATGGTTATATGTTGTACAATTTCATCGCGGGTTACATTGCTTGTTTCAACAAAGAACAAAATATAATCGTCCAGCTCGCCCGATTCTTTTTGTTCCCAATATTTCAACGTTTGTTCAAATGCTAATGCCGCCTCATCATGCCTTCTCAAGTTTTGCAAACTACGCGCTTCTGTATACTTTATAAACCATGAGTTCGAGCGCAAACTACTGGCTGATTCAAAATATACTCGTGATGCATCAACTGCGGCTTCATAGTTTAAAAGTATATGGTTAAGCTCAACAACATTGTGGCTAAAGCAGTGGAATAAAAAGTCGTCTAAATTCTCATGCGCCAACCCTTGTTTTGCATATTCCAACGCTTGCTTGTTGCGGCTATCTGCCTTGTGTTCATATACAAGATGCAAAATGGCTCTTGCGTTATTAGAGTCATTTTCGCGTGACTTCAATAGCATTTGGGTGTTTTTTTCAAATTTAGCTTGTCTTTCTTCTGCGCACTCGTAAAAAAAGCCATGATGTAATACACAGCTTTGTAAGCGTTTTACTGGAGGGGTGACGTTTTCCATATATTCGTACACATTACCAACCCAACGAGAATTTGCATTAAGCTTGTACAGTCTGATTGTATCTTTCTTTGGATAATTAGATTCGTCAACCCCAAATGTCGCGTTTTTAAGTATGACGGAAGCCATGCCATAATTTTCGTGAACACCAGATTTGAAAAACTCGATGATGTCTGTTACATCTTCAAAAATTTCATCTGCGTCCACATACATATACCACGTTCCATTTGCACGCGCTAAAGTTTCTTGCCTTGCTTTTGAAAAATCTTCTTGCCAATCCGTTTTATATACATTGTTGGTAAATTCTTTGGAAATACTCATGGTGCTATCTTCTGAACCAGTATCACATATTATCAATTCTGCATCCAATTGCGCTAGTATGGGCTGTACGCTAACTAAACAATCACGCAGATATTTTTCCCCGTTTTTTACAATCATTCCAATTGAAAGAAGCATTTGTCATTCTCCTACTTCTATGTTGTTCATCTTATAATGCCCGTCATTGCATAATCTATGCAAACTAAAAAATCAAACCATAGGGGGCGGGAAACCCCACCCCCGAATAGTTTGATTCAAAAGGTAAAATATTAGCGAAGAAGTTGTAGTAAGTTGTTTGGAAGTTGATTTGCTTGTGAAAGCATAGAAACTGCTGCTTGTTGAAGCACGTTGGACATTGTGAAGCGCATCATTTCGCGAGCGATGTCTGCGTTTCTTACACGGCTTTCTGAATCTTGCAAGTTTTCACTTGAAATATCCAAGCTACGCATTGTGAAGTCCATACGGTTTTGTACAGCACCCAAGTTAGCGCGTACACTGTTTATAGCGTCAAGACCAGAGTTTACAGCATCAATCATTGGGGAAACGCCTTCACCAAAGCCGATACCAGATTGACCAGAAGTACCTGTCATAACAAGAGCAGATGCAATACCATTTACCAAGTGACCAGCTACAAGAACTGCTTGAGATACGGTTGCAAAGTCAAATTGAATGCTTTGACCGCTATTTGCTCCTACTTGGAACCAAGCAACACCATTGTCATCAAGACTATCGGAGACAGCAGCAAATTGAGATGCAACTTGGGCGATAAATGCGTGTTGTGCCGCTTCAAGAGTACCCATTGCAATGTCAAAAGTGCCATTAGCAGATGCAGAAGCAACAGCGAATGAATTGTTCGCGGTATTCATAGCGATTTGGAAAGTGCCTTGAGCCGCAGCTTCAGCGCCTTGACGAACTGCAAGTGCTGCGTCTCTTTGAGCTTGTGTATCTGCAGTTGCCATTGAATTGGCAAAGGTGCCAGCAGCAGAAGCAAGTGCAGTTCCTAATGCACTGTTTGCAGCTTCTGTCCCAGTCTCAAGAGTACCGCTTGCAGATGCCATAGCAACACCGTGCGCACCACCAGCAGCACCGCCAGAAGCTTGTGCTACTGCAAATGTAGCTTGTGCTACTGCAATTGCATTTTGAATGTTGTCATGTGTACCAATGTTAAGCACTTGGTTTGTGTTAAACTCTACGCGAGCTTGCATTCCTTGGATTTCTTCGCCAAGTTGTGCAATTTCTTGCTCAATCATTTCGCGTTGGTTTTGGGTGTTTGTATCGTTAGAAGCTTGAACCAAAAGCTCACGAACACGTTGAAGCATGTTTCCGATTTCTTCCAAACCGCCTTCGGTTGTAAGAAGCATTGCTTGACCGTCTTGTGCATTGCGTGATGCTTGGTCAAGACCACGGATTTGTGCGCGCATGGTTTCGCTGATTGCAAGACCTGCTGCGTCATCGGCTGCGCTATTGATGCGGAAGCCGCTTGACAATCTGTTACTTGCGCGAGCTTGCTCGAGGCCAACGTTTTTCATGTTTCTGTGCGCGTTTAACGCGAAAATGTTTGTACGTACTACCATGTTTGACATATTTTTACCTCCTTGGTTTGCGGGAATGTCGCCCCGCGTTTTATCCCCACGTCCTGTGGGGGGTGGGAAGGTGTTTTGCCTTCCTGTTATATATATCGTCATCTTAGAAATGAACTTTAGCTTTTTATTTCGGAAATTCATTCCTATTTGAAATTTATTTTTGCAAAACTTTAGATTTGATACCTCCAAAGCAATAAAAAACCCCCAAAAACATAGCACTGGAGCTACAAGTTTGGAGGTTTTTAAATGTAGTGGGAACACGCCCATTAAAGTGCTTCCACTTCTGCCAATGGAAGAGTGGTAGTCTCGGCTATCATATTTATTCGGGGGTTACTTTTTTGAGGTCTAACTCATACCCTATGGCATTTACATATTTCACAAGGGTTCTTAGGTTGGGGCTTATTGCCTTGTTAGTTTCAACTCGGCTGATAGCTCTTTGGTCCAGTCCAGTCAACATGCCTATAGTTTTTTGGCGAATACCTGCGTCTTTTCTCGCCTGCACTAGCCTTTGGCGAAATTCAGCCTCTTTATTCAATTCGTCTATGTGTTGCTTAACTTCTGGGTCTTCCATAAGTTCTTCAAAAATTTTTTCCTCTTGTTCGGGGTTAGATTTCACAAATGGCATAATATCGACTCCTTTTATATAGGTGTTTCGATTTGAAATGGGCTGAGGGCGAGTCAATTCTGCGAATGTTTTACGCAGAATTGACGACAGACGAAGCCCCATTTCAAACGAAATCGCTATAGATTGCGCCTAGGCTCTCATTTTAATTAATTTTCAATCCAGCTTCCTTAGCTCTTTTAATTGCTTTCTCCAGTTCAAATTTTTCTGATTTGTTTTTCTGCTTCTGACAGGCGTGGAGGAAATAAACGCTATTCCCATCATACAGGACATACATTATGCGGTTGTCGTAAAATTTGATTTCCCATAGTTTGCCTTTTAACTGTCTAGTATCAAGCTCATCAAAAGCGTCTAACCCCTTGCTCCTTATAACATGCCGTATTCTGATACCTTCGGCACGTTCTTTTTTGGGTAAGCTGTTGATATATTCAAAAATCACGTTTTTCCCGCCTGTTGTCCTGTAGTCAATAATTTCCATCTTAGTTGATTCGCTTGACATTGATTTTTCCACTCCCTTACTTATAATACAATACGACATAAATGATGTGCAAGCAAGGGATTATGAAAATACTGTCCTGCGTTAAAAAAGAAAAAATAAAAACCGCCAAAATCGCGATAAATTAAATCGCAACTTCAACGGTTATACCCTCAATAATGGGGGTCGAGGGGGCGAGTCCCCTCGCAGGGGTATTGGCGCGGGAAACATTCGCTTACGCTCATTGCGCCATTGTGAACAGCGTCCCCAAGATCTTAAATCTTTTGACCTTAAATCTCTTGACCTTATAACCTAATCAAT
>Ga0123355_10008876_pt1 | contig 15223 bp, 11 predicted proteins | sample TergutEmb28metaG_3_FD_89872 | JGI IMG/M metagenome (GOLD analysis project Ga0123355, IMG submission 89872) | Embiratermes neotenicus P1 segment gut microbial communities from Petit-Saut dam, French Guiana - Emb289 P1 | ecosystem: Host-associated > Arthropoda: Insects > Digestive system > Gut ... | reverse complement strand
CTCGGTGCCGATGTAGTTGTGGTGCAGCTCACGCGCGCCTTCCTGGGCGTTCACGACAACCTGTCTCGCCTGTTCGTCGAAGCGCTCAAACACCGGGGTCTCTCTGTTCGCCCGTTTCAGCGCGCGTAATCGACCGCGCGCGACTCCCGGATCACCGTCACCTTGATCTGACCCGGGTATTCGAGCTGCTGCTCGATCTTGCGGGCGATCTCGAACGAGAGCAGGGTCGCCGCGGCGTCGTCGACCGTTTCCGGAGCCACGATCACGCGGATCTCACGCCCGGCCTGCATCGCGTAGACCTTCTCGACCCCCGGGTGATTGGTCGCTATCTCCTCGAGGTCGCGGAGGCGTTTGACGTAGAGCTCGAGCGACTCGCCGCGGGCCCCGGGACGGGCGCCGGACAGCGCATCGGCCGCCTGCACGATCACGGCCTCGACGGTTTGCGGCTCGACCTCATTGTGGTGGGCCTCCATGGCGTGCACGACCGCGTCGGTCTCTCCGTACTTGCGCGCGATCGAGCCTCCGACGATCGCGTGGGGGCCTTCGATCTCGTGCGTCACCGCCTTGCCCAGGTCGTGCAGCAGCGCGGCGCGGCGCGATGTCTTGGCGCTTGCGCCGAGCTCCGAGGCCATCATCGCCGCCAGGCGTGAGACCTCGACCGAGTGGGCCAGGACGTTCTGGCCGTAGCTCGTGCGGAACTTGAGGCGTCCCAGGTACCGGATCAGCTCCGGGTGCAGGCCCTGGACGCCCGCCTCAAACGCGCCCTGCTCGCCGGCCTCGACGATGTGCGTCTCGAGCTCGGACTTGATCTGGAAGTACACCTCCTCGATCCGAGCCGGATGAATCCGCCCGTCCTGCAGCAGCTTCTCGAGGGTCAGGCGTGCGATCTCCCGGCGCACGCCGTCGAACCCCGAGAGCACGACCGCGCCCGGCGTGTCGTCGATGATGAAGTCGACCCCCGTGAGCGTCTCGAGCACGCGGATGTTGCGGCCCTCGCGTCCGATTATCCGGCCCTTCATGTCATCTGAGGCGAGCTGGACCACGGACACGGTGGTCTCGGTCGCGTGACCCGCAGCCAGCCGTTGTGTGACGACAGCGAGGATGTTGCGCACGCGCCGCTCCGCCTCGCGCTTGGTGTCGTCCTCGATCTGGCGCACGCGTCGCGCCGCCTCATGCCGGGCCTGATCTTCGACTGTCTCGATCAGCATCTGCTTGGCACGCGTGGCCGAGAGCCCGGAGATGCGCTCGAGCTCGCGCACGAGCTCCTCCTGCTGGTGATCGAGCAGGCTTGAGCGCTCGGCGATCTCTGACTCGCGCAGCCGCAGCGCGCCCTCGCGTTTGAGCAGCTCCTCACTGTGTGCCCGGCCGCCGCCGTTGCTGCTGGCCGCCGGAGCTGCCCGGCGCTCCGCTGACCCTGGCGCGTGCTCGGATCGCTGTGCATCGCTCACGTGAGCGTGCGTGTGCGATCCGGCCGCGCCCGCGAGCAATCGGGGACTCCCGGATCCGGTCACGCGCGCGTATACAGCTGCAGCGACAACAATCCCCACGGCTATCAAGGCGGCCGCAACGATGATGTCCATGGTCGTTCCTCTCAAACGGCCCGCGTGAACGCGGACCGGTCAAATTCGTCTTTTTCAGGAGCGACCGAGCGGAGAGATGCTCCTTCTCATGAGAAGTACGCCGGTGTCAAAGTTCATGATTTACAGGGGGTTTCATCACCGGCCATCCCGGCCGTCCGTTCGCTTAACGCGATCCTATCGCGCCCCGCGGGAACCGTAACCCTGTTCACGTGGGCTTTGACCCAATATGGGCTTTGCCCCGCTCATACAGCCGCCTGCCGGGCCCACTCTCTGACTGCGTCCGCAGCCGTCTCGCTCTCGTAGCCCTTGCGGACCAGCACCCCGAACGCTCTTTCGCGATCGCGCGGCTCAGCCGGGCCCGCGGGAAAGCGATGTGCAAGGACCGCAATTGCGCGCCCCGTCTCGCCGGCGGGCTCACCTTCAGCAAGCGCCCCCATACCTTCGGCAAGCGCCCCCGCGACCAGGTCGCGGTCCACCCCACGCTCCCCCAGCGACCGCGCAATCCGCTCATTGCCCCATCCCTCGAGCCCTCGCTTGTCCTGCGTGAACACGCGCGCATAGCGGGCATCGTCGAGATAGCCGAACTCGATCAGCTCCGCCAGGACCGATTCGATCTCGCTGTGTGGTATCTCGGCCCTCTCGAGGCGCTCGCGGACCTCGACGACGGTCCGCTCGCGCCTGTTGATGTACCTGTAGGCAAGCGCGAGCCCTTTACGGCCGTCGCCTACCGCGGCCTGCGTGACCTCAGTTTCGCCGGTGTCCACGGCCTATCGAGTGTGATCAGGCCGCCGCGCCGATGTCGACCACGGCCGCGTCGTCGCCGGCATCGCCGTCATGCTCAATCGGTTTGACGAGGTCATGCCCGATCCCCAGAGCAGCGTAGATCTTCCCCTCGATCTCCTTGGCGACGTCCTGATGCTCGTCCAGATACGCCTTGGCGTTGCCGCGCCCCTGGCCGAGCCGCTCGTCCCCGTAGGAGAAGAACGAGCCGGACTTGGTCACGATGTTGTGCTCGATCCCATAGTCCAGCAGGCAGCCGGAGGTCGAGATGCCCTTGCCGAACTCGATGTCGAACTCGGCCTGTTTGAACGGCGCCGCCACCTTGTTCTTGACGACCTTCACCCGCACACGGTTGCCAACGGCCTCGGTGCCGTCCTTGAGCGTCTCGATCCTGCGGATGTCGAGCCGCTGCGACGAGTAGAACTTCAGCGCCCGGCCGCCCGGCTGCGTCTCCGGCGAGCCGAACATCACACCGACCTTCTCACGGATCTGGTTCGTGAACACGCAGAGCGTCTGGGTGCGGTTGAGCGTCCCGGTCAGCTTGCGCATCGCCTGCGACATCATGCGCGCCTGCACGCCGACAGTCTGGTCACCCATCTGCCCCTCCAGTTCGGCGCGCGGTGTCAGCGCGGCGACCGAGTCGACCGCGATCATGTCGACCGCGCCCGAGCGGATAAGCATGTCGACGATCTCAAGGGCCTGCTCGCCGTAGTCCGGCTGCGAGACGAGCAGCTCGTCGATGTCGACGCCGATCTGCTGGGCGTAGAGCGGGTCCATCGCGTGCTCGGCGTCGACGAACGCACACACGCCGCCGAGCTTCTGGGCCTCCGCGATGATGTGGTAGACGAGCGTCGTCTTCCCCGACGACTCGGGACCGAAGATCTCCACGATGCGGCCACGCGGCACGCCGCCGATCCCCAGCGCGAGGTCCAGCGACAGCGCCCCGGTCGGGATCGCGTCAACCGCGACCCGCGCGCCCGGGTCGCCCATCCGCATGACGGTGCCCTTTCCGAACTGCTTCTCGATCTGGCTCAGCGCGCCCTGCAGCGCAGCCTGGCGCTTGGCATCGGACTTCGGATCCGACGATTGTTCGCTCATACTCGTTTGGCTCCTTGTCTATGCCTCTGCAAGCCGTCAAGTTACGGCCCGCATCGGACGGAACCACGGAACATCTGTTCGCACAAGACCGCTTCGTGCCAATTGTGTGCCAATTGCGCGACGGAACTGTGCCGACTTTGGCCCACGGTATCGGCTGCGATATCAATGCGATATCGACCGAAAAACCGCAAAAAGGGAAGGGGTGTTCCCCGCCCTCCCGACGCACGCCCGTCCGTCCGGGCGGGCGCTCTCAGTCGCTCTCGCCCTGCAGCACCTGCGCGATCAGGTGCATCGCAACCGTGGTGGAGCGCTCGCGCACTTCGGCGCGGCCGCCTGGCAGGCGTGAAGTGCGCGTGAGCGCACGCGCCGCAGCCGAACCGCCGTCCGAGCCATATGCGACGGAGAAGCACACGAACCCGACCGGCTTCTCCGGGGTGCCGCCGCCGGGACCGGCGACACCGGTGATGCCAACCCCGACGGAGGCGCCGAACGTCCGCCGGGCGCCGTCGGCGAGCGCCCGCGCGACCTCGACCGAGACCGCCCCGTGCGCCTCGATCAGCGAGGGATCGACGCCCACCAGCTCGGACTTGGCGGCATTGCTGTAGACGACCGCGCCGCCGACGACATACCGCGAGGAGCCGGCGAGATCGGTCAGGCGGGCGGCCAGCAGGCCGCCCGTACAGGACTCCGCCGTCGCGATCGTCTCGCCCCCGGCCAGCAGCAGCGCAGCGACCTGCTCATCGATCGTCTTGCCGTCGCGCGAGAACAGCTTGTCGCCGTGGTGCTCGGCGATGAACGCGAGCAGCGCGTCGTAATCGGCCTGCGCGTTCGGCTCGAAGCGAGTGGAGACCTCGAGCTCGCCCCGGCGCAGGCAGGTCGTGATCTCCAGATCGGACAGCCTCAGCCCCGCGGCGTCTGCCGCCCGCAGCGTGTTGGCGATCTCTGCCTCGGGCAGGCCGAACATCCGCACGATCTCACGCCGGTATTCGGTCGCCCCCGCGATTGCGCGCCGGAACAGCGGCGAGGCGACCGCATCACGCCACATCGGCTGCAGCTCTCCCGGCGGGCCCGGCAGCACCACCACCACGGGCCCGCTCGTCCCGTCGGCGGGCCCCACGACCACGCCCGGCGCCGTGCCACGGGGCGCCAGCACGGTTGCGCCCCTAGGGATCACCGCCTGTTTGCGGTTCGCCGCCCGCAGCGCCTCACGGTCGGCGTCCGGCCAGCGCTCGAGCGCCGGCTTCAGGATCTCAGCGATGCGGGCCTCGAGCGCCTGGTCGAGCACCATCTCGCGCCCGCAGAAGCTCCCGACGATCTCCGTCGTGAGGTCATCGGCCGTGGGCCCCAGCCCACCGCTGGTGACGATCAGCGCGACCCCCGCCGCAGCCATCTGCCGCAGAGCGTCAAACAGATCGTCGGGGCGGTCGCCGACGATCTCGATCATCGCCACGTCCACGCCGAGGTCGCGCAGCTGCTCCGACAGCCACGGCCCGTTGCGATCGGTGATGATCCCGGTCAGGACCTCGGTGCCGGTTACGAGAATCCCGGCCCGCACGGCTGCGCGACCGGTGAATACCGCCGGATCGCTCACTGGCCGCAGGTCGGACCCGGGGTCAGTGGCGAGGCGCCGTGTGGCGTGATCCGAAGGCTGATCGCGTTGCTGCCGGTGAGCGTGTAGGGCTTGCCGTTGATGGTCGCGTTCGCGTGCGTGTTGCCGAGCGTGACACGCAGCTCGCGGCCGTGGGTGGTGGGAATCCTCTGGCCCGGGTTGAAGATCGCGGCCGGGAACAGCGGATGACCGGCGGCGTTCTCGACGCACACCCAGATCGCCGCGGTGGGGACGAGCGCCAGCGTCGCGTGGGCCGGCGGCCGGGGTGGCGGTGGGTTCGTGTGAGTGTGGGTGGCCCCCGTGTCCGTCCCGGTTCCGTGATTGCCGTTGGTGGTGGTCGTCGGCGTCACCACGTTGTGGGTGTTGTTCGCGCCCCTCCCGTGGTTGCCGATCAGGTACAGGGCCACCACGATCGCGGCCAGCGCGACCACGATCACACTGCGCGGGGAGAAGAGCGCGTTGGCGACACGGGCCGACGGCTTGCGGCGCCGCTCCCGGTCCCGCGCCGTCGCAGCCGCCATCGCGGAGGCGTCGTGCTCCATCGGCCGCTCGTAGCGACGCCTGAACTCGTCGACGAGCAACCTGCTGTCAAGCCCGAGATAGTCACCGTAGGTCTTCAGAAAGCTGCGGACGTAGACCGGGCCCGGGAGCAGATCCCACTCCTCGTTCTCGAGCGCACGGAGGTACTTGGCACGGATCTTCGTGCCGGTCTCAACCTCGGTGATATCGACGCGCGCGCGCATCCGCGCCTCGCGCAGCGTGGAGCCAATCTCGGCCATTCCGCAAGCGTACGCGTAGACGCTTCACAGCGCCTGCATAAACCCCTGCACGGAGGGTGGATCCGGGCTTTCTTAACGGATCGGGTGTTACTCGCTGGGCGGCGGCTCATCCGCAGGCGGTTGCGGAGCCTGTTCCCGCTCCGGTTCGGGTGCCGCCGCAGACGATCCCGCAGACGATCCCGCAGACGATCCCGCAGACGATCCCGCTCCCTCCGCGAGCGCCGCCAGGATGCGCGGAACGTCGGCTTCGGTGATCAGCACCTGCCGCGGCTTGGAGCCCTCGTAGCCGGAGATGATCCCGCGCCGCTCGAGCATGTCGATCACACGCCCGGCGCGGGTATAGCCCAGCCGCAGCCGCCGCTGCAGCATCGAGGTCGATGCCGTGCCCATCGAGGCCACCAGGCTGATCGCCTGCTCCAGCAGCGGGTCCTCGTCCGGATCGAAGCCGTCAGCACCCGAGCCGCCGTCGCCGTCGGGATCATCGACCTCCTCGAGCAACTCCTCGCGCAGTTCGGGCTCACCCTGCTTGCGCCAGGAGTCCGTCAGCTCGAAGATCTGGTCCTCGTCGATGTAGGCGCCCTGAATGCGCTGAAGCTTGCTGGTGCCGACGGGCGAGAACAGCATGTCGCCCTGCCCGAGCAGCGACTCGGCTCCGTTCTGATCGAGGATCACGCGAGAGTCCGTCTGCGAGGAGACGGCGAACGCGATCCGCGACGGCACGTTCGCCTTGATCATCCCGGTGATCACGTCGACGCGCGGCGACTGGGTCGCGAGCACGAGGTGGATACCCACCGCCCGCGCCTTCTGGGCGAGCCGGATGATCGAGTCCTCGACGTCGGCCGGCGCGACCATCATCAGGTCGGCGAGCTCATCGATCACGCAGAGGATGTAGGGCAGCGGCTGTTGGCCGCGGCCCTCGAGCACCCTGTTGAGCTCTGGCAGCGAGCGCGTGCGCGCCAGTGACATCTGCCCGTAGCGCTGCTCCATCTCGCGCACGAGGTTCTGCAGCGCGTTGGCGGCCATCTTCGGGCTTGTGATCACCGGCGTCAGCAGGTGCGGGATCGACTCGTAGTGGTTGAGCTCGACCTGCTTGGGGTCGACCAGCACGAGCCGCACCTCGTGCGGGGTGGACCGCAGCAACACCGACGACAGCATCGCGTTGACGCACGCCGACTTGCCGGCGCCGGTGGTGCCGGCCACCAGCAGGTGCGGCATCTTCGCGAGGTCGGCCCCGATCGCCCGCCCGGCGATGTCCTTGCCGAGCCAGACGGTCAGCGGCGACCAGTCGGCGGGCGGCTCCTGGAACACATCGCCGAGATGGACGATACGGCGGCGCTGGTTCGGCACCTCGACCCCGACGGCCGTCTTGCCGGGGATCGGCGCGAGGATGCGGATGTCGGTGGCGGCCAGCGCGTAGGCGAGGTCGTCCTTGAGGTTGGCGACCTTCGACATCTTCGTGCCGGGCGCCAGCTTGATCTCGTAACGGGTGATGTGCGGGCCGGGGATCGCGTCGGTGACCTTTGACTCGACCCCGAAGTGCCCGAGCGCCTCGACCAGCGCCTTCGCGGTGGCAGCCTGCCCTGTGGTGTCAGGCTTGGCCGCCTCACCCGTCGAGCGCACGAGGAAACGTGAGGACGGCACCTGCCAAACGAAGTCGGGATCGTCGGTGACGGAGGCGCGGTAGCGCCCCGCCGGCGTCAGCTCGCTGGGGTCAACCTCGCGCCCGGGGCCCGTAACAACCTCCTCCTCGGGCTCCTCCGCCTCGTCGTAGGCGACGGCGTCGATCTCCTGCGTCTCGCCGTGGCCGTCGAGGTGTACGAACTCCGCAAACTCGCCCGGCCCGTCGCCCGTGAACTCGGTCGTATCAGTGTCAGCCGCTTCGCCGTCAGCGATCGCGAAGCTGCGCTGTCCTTCCGCATCCTCGTAGATGTCGACCGCCGGCGCCTCGACGTGCGTCGCGCGCACAACCACGTCGGTTCCATCTGGCTCCGGCACGGCGATCCCCCCTTCTCGCTGGTGGACGCGCCTCAGTCTCACCGCTCCCTGCTCCGCCCGCCGGGTCGCGCTGCCCGCCTGCGAGCCCGTGAAAAGGCCGGTGGCGTGACGGCGGCCGTTGTTGACGGCCGAGGCGAACGTGGCGCCGCTCAGCAGGATCACGCCGGCGATCAGCAGGAACACCGCCAGGATGTCGGCTCCGGTGCTCGAGAGCAGGTGTCCGGAGACGAAGTACAGGATGGCGCCCAGCAGGCCCCCGCGGGGCTTCATCACGGCGGCGGACCAGAAGCCGTGCGCCGGCTCCTGTCCGGGACCCAGCCCGAGCGTCCCCGCCGCGAACGCCAGCGCGAGCGCCAGCACCAGGCAGACCGTGCCGCTGCGCAGCGGCCGCAGCGGCGGCGCCCCGTCGACATCGCGCGCCAGCACCCGCGCGCCTCCGAGCACCATCGCGATCGGGGTGAGGTAGGCGAGCTTGCCGATCAGGAACTCGAACACGCTGAACAGACCCCGGCCCAGCGCGCCTCCGTCCCAGAGCCCGTAGGCGACGCCGCCGAGGAAGATCCCGAGCGTCATCAGTGCCAGCGCGAGCACGTCGATCTCGTGCGGCTCGAGGTCGCGCAGGTGACGCAGCGACGGGCGGCTCGCCACGAGCGAGCGGCGGGCGCGCGTCGGCGGACGCCTCTTCGAGCGCGTCTTACTTCCGGTGGTGGCCCGCTGGCCACCACCGGACCTACCGCTCTTGGCGGCGGGCTTCCGGCTCTTCTTCGCGGTATGGGCGGCAGCCATGTTTTTCAAACAGAACTCTTCGACGCGGGGCGCTGCGCCCCTTTACCATCAAGGCCTCAATGATGAGCACGTCCAGCGATTTTGAGCGCCCCGCGCGCGTCCTCGTCGTGGAGGATGACGATGCTATCTCCCAGGTCCTGCAGCGCTCGCTGCGGCTCGAAGGGTATGACGTGCGCATCGCCGGCGACGGGCTGGCCGCACTCGACGAGTGCCATGCCTTCCTCCCGGATCTCGTGATCCTCGACCTCGGGCTCCCGAAGATCGATGGCATCGAGGTCGCGAAGACACTGCGCGAGACCGACGATGTCCCGATCCTCGTGCTGACCGCGCGCGACGCCGTCGAGTCACGCGTACAGGGCCTTGACGCCGGTGCCGACGACTACCTCGTGAAGCCCTTCGAGCGCCAGGAGCTGCTCGCCCGGCTGCGGGCGCTGTTGCGCCGCCGCCCGCCACGCGGCCAGGCCGCGATCTCCGTGGGCGATCTGAGGCTGAACCCGGACACACACGAGGTGACGCGCGCCGAGCGCCAGCTCGATCTGACCCAGCGCGAGTTCGAGCTGCTCGAGTATCTGATGCGCAACGAGCGCATCGTGGTATCGCGCCAGCGCCTGCTCGACGAGGTCTGGGGCTACGACCCGTTCTCGATGACGAACACGATTGAGGTGTTCGTTTCAAACCTGCGGCGTAAATTGGAGGCCGATGGCGAGCCTCGTCTCCTTCATACGATCCGCGGCGCGGGTTACGTTCTCCGCGTATAGAAGGGTTCCCGTCCGCTGGCGCCTCGGCGGCGGCTCGGCGGCGCTCACCTTCGTGATCCTCGCCGGCGTGGCGGGCGTGACGGACGTTCTCACCGACCATCACATCAGCCAGGCGTTCGCTCAGTCTCAGGGCGGCGCTATCTCGCAGCTCTCCGGGGAGCTCAAGCCCACCGTGAGCGGGACCACATTCTCGTGCCAGCCGGCCATCTACACCTTCGGCGAGCCCGACAGCGCCCAGATCCGCCTGTTCGCCCGCGACGGCACGTTGATGTGCTCCAACACCGGGACCGTCAACGACCCCCCCTTCTCGCGCCCTCCGGGCACCCATCACGAGATCTGGCCACAGACCTACTACGAGAACGGCTACCGCGTCGACTGGCAGCCGATCGAGGTCGCCGGGGCGCACAGGACCGGGCTCCTGCTCTACGCGCTGCCGCTCTCCAATCTCGAGCAGACCATCAGCGAGGTTCGCCTGATCCTGATCGGCGGCGTTCTCGGCGGTGCGATCCTGGCGCTGCTGGCCGGGCTGCTGGTCGCGCAGCGAGCGATGCGGCCGGTCGTGGAGCTCACCGATGCCGCCCGCGAGATCGAACGCACGCGTGACCCGTCGCTGCGCATACCGCACCCTGAGGCCGAGGACGAGGTCGCCGACCTGGCACGCACGCTCGAGTCGATGCTCGGTGCGCTCGACGCTGCCCGCAACGAGAGCGAGGCGGCGCTCGTGCGCCAGCGCGAGTTCGTCGCCGACGCGTCGCACGAGCTGCGCACGCCGCTGACGAGCGTGCTCGCCAACCTCGAGCTGCTCGCGGAGGAGCTCGACGGCGAGCAGGCCGACTCGGCCCAATCGGCGCTGCGCTCGACGCGGCGCATGCGCCGGCTCGTCGCCGACCTGCTGCTGCTGGCGCGGGCCGATGTCGGACGGCTGCAGCCGCTGCGCCCGACCGATCTCGCCGAATGCCTCACCGACGCCGCCTCCGAGCTCGGCCCCAGCCTCGACCATCACGAGGTCACGATCGACGCCGAGCCGGCGCCCGTCGCGGGTCTCAGTGACGACCTCCACCGGCTGATCCTGAACCTGCTCGAGAACGCGATCAGCCACACCCCGCCCGGCACCCACATCACCGCGTCGACCGGAATGCACGACGGGCGCCCGGCCCTGGTCGTCGAGGATGACGGCCCCGGCATCGCCCCGGCGCTCCAGCGCCGTGTGTTCGAGCGCTTCGTGCGTGGCGGCGGCGACGCCGGGCCGCGCGGCACCGGGCTCGGCCTGGCCATCGTCGAGGCCGTGGCGAGCTCACATCGCGCCGAGGTCAAGCTCACGTCGCTGCCGCAGATGCAGGGAACGCGCTTCGAGGTGGTGTTCCCGCAGGCCCGCACGGGCGCACCCAGGCCCGAGGGCACAGGCGTCCGCGCGAACCCTCCGGCCCCCGTCTCCGCCGAGGCCGCGAGTCAGACCTCGACGACGACCGGCAGGACCATCGGCCGGCGGCGCAGCCGGTCGTAGACGAACGCCGCGAGGTCGTCGTGGAGCTCCTCCTGGAGCAGATCGACCTCATGGATGCCGTCGTTGGTCGCGCGCGCGAGCGAGCGCTCAACCTCGTCGCGGATCTCCTGGCGCAGCGTCTCCGCCTGTTCGACGAACGGGACGCCGCGGAAGATCACCTCGGTCTCGGCCACGGGCGCCCCGTCGGACTCTGAGATCGTCGCCACGACGATGAAGATGCCGTCTGCCGAGAGCATGCGCCGGTCGCGCAACGCCACGTCGGCGGGATCGCCGATGTCGACGCCGTCGACGAAGATCATCCCCGACTGTTCGGGCTTGCCGAAGCGGGCGCCGCGCTCGTCGATCTCCAGCGGCAGCCCGTTGGCGCCGTTGAAGATGTGGTCCGGGTCCAGACCCACCGCCTCGGCGAGCTGGCCGTGCATGTGGATGCGCTTGTAGTCGCCGTGGACGGGCATCAGGTAACGCGGACGGACCAGGTTCAGCATCAGCTTGAGCTCCTCCGCGTAGCCGTGGCCGGAGGCGTGGATCGGCGCTTCGCGTGTGGTCACGACGTCACAGCCGATGTGGTAGAGCCTGTCGACGATCTCGTTCACGGCGCGCTCGTTGCCCGGAATCGGCGTGGCCGAGAACACGACGGTGTCACCCTCACGCAGCCTGATCTGACGGTGGTCGTTGTGGGCCATCCGGCGCAGCGCCGACAGCGGCTCGCCCTGGGAGCCGGTCGAGAGCACGACGACCTTGTGATCGGGCCAGTCCTCGACCTCCTGCGGCTGGATCAGGATGCCGTCGGGCACCTCGATGTGGCCGAGTGAGCGGCCGATGCCGACGTTCTTGCGCATCGAGCGGCCGACCAGCGCCACCTTGCGGCCGAGCGCTGCGGCCGCGTCGATGACCTGCTGGACGCGGTGGATGTTGGAGGCGAAGCTCGTCACCACGATCCTCCCCTCCGCACGCGAGAAGACCTCCTGCAGGTGCGGCCCGACCCCGCGCTCCGACGGTGAGAAGCCGGGCCGGTCGGCGTTGGTCGAGTCCCCGCACAGCAACAGAACCCCCTCGCGCCCCAGTTCGGCGAGGCGCTGCACGTCGGCGGGATCGCCGTCGACCGGGGTCTGGTCAAACTTGTAGTCGCCGGTCATCAGCACCGTGCCGAGGTCACATGTGAGCGCGACCGCACACGTGTCCGGGATCGAGTGCGTCATGTGGATCAGCTCGATGTCGAAGGCCCCTGCTGCGACCTCGTCGCCGGGCAGCACCTCGACCAGCTCCACGTCGCGCAGCTTGTGCTCGTCGAGCTTCGAGCGAGCCATCGCGACGGTCAGCCGGGAGGCGTAGACGGGCGGCAGCTCACCGTACTTCTGGAGGTCGCGCAGAACCCAAGGGAGGGCGCCGAGGTGGTCCTCGTGGCCGTGTGTGATCACGATCGCCTCGATGTCCTCGACGCGCTCGCGCAGATAGGCGAAGTCAGGCAGGACCAGGTCGATGCCCAGCATCTCGGCCGTCGGGAAACGCAGGCCCACGTCGGCGACGACGATCGAGCCGTCGTACTCGATCACCATCATGTTCTTGCCGATTTCGCCCACGCCGCCGAGCGGCAGGGCGCGCAGCGTGCCGTCGCTCACCGTGCGGCCGCTTGCAGGAGGCCGTGACGTTCCAGCAGCGCGCGGATGACCGCGGTCTCGGACTCGTCCAGGGGTACGTAGGGCAGTCGCGGACCGCCGACCCCGACACCGATCAGGTTCAACGCCGCCTTGCAGCTGCACGCGCCCGGCGCGATCGCCATGTCGCGATACACATCGGCGAGCGACGCGTTCACCTCGTGGCGACGCTCCGGCTCGTCGACCATCCGGCGCATCTCGTTGCCGAACACGTGGCTGCCGGTCAGGATGCCGCCAGGCCCGCCCATGTCGAGCACGGTCGCGAGCAGGTCATCGTTGCCCGCGTAAAGCTGCAGTCCGTCGATGCCGGCGACGTTGTCCGCGTTGGCCTGTTTGACGGCGACGATGCGCTCGAAGCGCTGTGCGAGCTCCGCGAGCAGGTCGTTGGGCATGTCCGAGCCGGTCCGCTGCGGAATGTTGTAGAGCACGATCGGCAGGTCCGTGGAGCCGTTGACCGCCTCGAAGTGGGCGATAACCCCGCGCCTGCTCGGACGGTTGTAATAGGGGTTCACGTGGAGCAGCGCGTCGGGGCGCATCGCCGTGGCCTTCTCCGTGAGCTCGATTGCGTGGCGGGTGTCGTTGGAGCCGACACCGGCGATCACCGTGCCGTGCGGGTGGGAAGCCCGCATCTCGCCGATGATCAGCTCGATCATGCCGAGATGCTCGCCATCGTTGAGCGTCGGAGCCTCGCCGGTGGTGCCGCAGACGACGACACCATCGGAGCCATTGTCCATCAGGTGGTGCAGCAACCGCACGGCGGCGGCCTCGTCGACGTCACCTGCCGCGTCGAACGGGGTGACCATCGCGGTGAGGATCGATCCGAGGTTCAAAGACATGGTTCCCCGATCATTTCACAGAAGCCGCTCGGGACCGCTCCCGGCTCTCAAAGAAGCTTCTCGAGGCCGATCGTGAGCGGGTCCGGCAGCGACGCGACCTTGCGGACCGCGAGCAGGACTCCGGGCATGAACGACTCGCGATCGATCGAGTCGTGCCGGATCGTCAGCGTCTGACCGACGTCGCCGAGGATCACCTCCTGGTGGGCCACCAGGCCCGGCAGGCGCACCGAGTGGATCGGCGGCTCCGGCCGGTCGGGAGCGGCCGCGTGCATCCTCCGGGCCGTGGACGCGGCGGTGCCACTCGGCGCGTCAACCTTCCGGTCGTGGTGCAGCTCGATGATCTCGGCGGCGCGCATGTATTTCGCTGCCTGAACAGCGAACTCCATCATCAGCACGGCGCCGATCGCGAAGTTCGGCGCCACGAACACGTTCGCGCCCGTGAATCCGCGGACGTCGTCGTGGTCGAAGCCGCTCGTCCCGACGACCACGTGCACGCCGTGGCCGACCGCCGTGCGGATGTTGCCGACGACGGTGCTCGGCGTTGAGAACTCGACGAGCACGTCGGGCCGGTGCTGCGCGAGCCCGTCGGCCAGGTCGGCCCCGAGCGCGGGATCGATGCGTGCCGCGAGCTCCATATCCGCGGCGGCCTCGACCGCGGCACACACGGTCGAGCCCATGCGCCCGGCGGCGCCGCTGACGGCAACCCGGATCATCCCGCCAGCACCGCGCTGGCGCCCGCGAATGCGTCCGCGAAGCGCTTCTCGTCGGGGCCGATCCCGGCGACCGAGAGCCGACTCGGGTCCCACAGCTCGGCGGCCAGCTCCTCGAGGTCGGTGTGCGTGACCGCGTCGATCTTGGCGACCACCTCGTCGAGCCCCAGCAGCGGCGCCCCGGCCAGCAGCTCGGAGCCGAGCCGGCTCATGCGCGCCCCGGTCGATTCGAGCCCGAGCAGCACGCGCCCCTTGAGATTCTCCTTGGCGCGCGCGAGCTCCTCGGGCGTGGCCGGCTCGGCCCGCAGCCGTCCCAGCTCGGAGTCCACCACGCGCATCGCCTCGGCGAGGTTGTCGCCACGCGTTCCCACGTATAGGCCAACCTGACCGGTGTCCTCGTAGGCGCTCGTGAACGAGTACACGGAGTACGCGAGCCCGTTCTTCTCGCGCACCTCCTGGAAAAGGCGCGAGGACGAGGTCCCGCCGAAGATCGTGTCGAGCACGCGCAGCGCGAAGCGACGGTCGTCATGCCGGGATAGCCCCGGCGCGCCGATGCAGACGTGGAACTGCTCGGTGTCCTTGCGCTCGAACCGCAGTGCGGCGCTGGCGGTGGGCGGTGCAGGTATGAATGGTGGGGGGCCAGCGGGCCCCCCACCCGAAATATCAACCGCAGGGCGCTCAAGCGCGAGCGCGATCAGGGCGTCGTGGTCAACCGCGCCCGCGGCTGCGATCACGACGTTGCCGGGCGCGTAGCGCGAGGCGTGGAAGCGCGCGATTTCGGCCGTCGGGGTGTCCGCGACAACCGACGCGTGACCGATGATCGCGCGGCCCAGCGGGTGACCGGGGAAGATCGCGTCGCCGAGCACGTCGAAGACCTTCTCCTGCGGGTCGTCCTCGTACATCGCGATCTCCTCGAGGATCACGGCGCGCTCGGGGTCGATGTCCGTGAGCGCCGGGCGGAAGACCATGTCCGAGATCACGTCGAAGGCCTTGGGCAGGTGCTCGTCGATCACCCGCGCGTAGACGGAGGTCGTCTCCTTGCCCGTGCCCGCGTTGAGCTCGGCGCCCATGCCGTCGAAGATCTGGTCGATCTCCAGCGACGAATACTTTGAGCTCCCCTTGAACAGGAGGTG
>Ga0123355_10008875_pt1 | contig 15223 bp, 8 predicted proteins | sample TergutEmb28metaG_3_FD_89872 | JGI IMG/M metagenome (GOLD analysis project Ga0123355, IMG submission 89872) | Embiratermes neotenicus P1 segment gut microbial communities from Petit-Saut dam, French Guiana - Emb289 P1 | ecosystem: Host-associated > Arthropoda: Insects > Digestive system > Gut ... | reverse complement strand
TAAGCCACGAAATAACTCAACACATAAGTCTCAAGCTCCTGAGGATGGATGCATTAGCATCCGAAACATGTTGAGCATTATATAAAGAAATAATAAAGCAAGTGACATCAAGTTGGTCTCTCTTTATTCAACTATCAAGATGATGCACGGTCCAATAAACATAAGACTGTATTTATTTATTTATTAAAATAACATTGTGTTTTACGGGAATCAAACTTATACTTTATGTATATGACAGTATGTCCCCAACACTGATGTATAAGACACATCCACCGCAGGTTGTTTTGTTAAAAATGTTTCGAGAATGCCTAGCGGTCTGATGTTTATGGGTCAGTATCTTGTCTTTTGAAGAGTGGATCGATGCGCTGTACCGAACAGTCAGTAAAAGACAAACCTACGCTGCGCAAAAACTGCGTAGATTGTAGGCTGTAACTACGCCGCAGCGAAAGCCTGAAGTGTTCCACGAGACACAAAGAGCGCTGTACATAAAGTGTGCTTACAACAGCTGGTCAACATCACAAGCGTGCAAGAACGAAATGTAGGGCTGTTTTTGCAAAATATGAACAGCTTATAGCTCTGTCGTCATTTATTCTGAAGGTCAACACTTAAGAAAAATCTTTTTCATATTTCATATATCCTTTTTCGGCCTGAAAATTGGTTATCCTGAGTGAGTGCATGTATTTTCCTCAGCCCTTACAGGCAAATAGATGGATAGTGCTATAAAAGATTTTGCTCTTCTTTAATTTCATTTCCCTCTATTTTCATCAGGCCCCAGAATGTTCTGCTAAGATGGCAGCTGTGAGATTTTCCACAATAAGAATTTTGTTACAGTCATTTTGTGCAAAGCAACCCCTCTTGTTACAATTTATATTATATTAAACTATACACAATATTTATTTACTTTTAGTTTTCTATGCTACGTATAGAGAAACATTGCAGAAAATTACTAGTTTTAAATTTTTTACCCGGAAGTATTTGTCAAAAGAGAGGAACTCTCAATGCATGAATTGACGCCAAGGTTGAAGAATAAAAAACCAACTCGATGTCACTTGTTATATTCATTTTACTTCTTAGATACTCAACATGTTTCGGGCATTAATATGTCCATCTTCAGGAGTTTGCGACCTTGATGTTGAACTACTACATTGGCTGTATTGTTCTTGGATTGCTGTGTGTTGGACTTAGGGTGCGGTTCGGTTGGGGTGGTATCTGGGCTGCCGGCTTCAACAACAAAGTCGCAAACTCCTGAAGATGGACATATTAATGCCCGAAACATGTTGAGTATCTAAGAAGTAAAATAAATGTAACAAGTGACTGGCATCTAGTTGGTTTTTTATTCTTCAACTATCACAATGATGCACCGTCCCATAAACATCAGATTAACGCCAAGGTGTTTGATGGAGAGTGCTCATTTGTATGCTTTTGTTTACAGGGAATGTTTCTGCTGGCCTTGGTGGCTATAATTGTCGGCTCAAACGCTTACCCAACAGGAGAAGAAGAAATTGCCCCAGTTGTCGCAGCCGACATACCCCAAACTGAGGCCCTCGATACAGCGGACTCGGCGTGGGGATGGGGTGGTTACCGTAGACATGGAGGGTGGGGAGGCTACAGAGGTTACGGTGGCTGGGGCGGTTACGGAAGGGGTTATGGTGGATGGGGCGGTTACGGTAGGGGCTATGGTGGTTGGGGAGGAGGCTGGGGATATTGGGGTTGAACTGCACGTTGCCTGCAGACGATAAATGGACTAACAGAAGATTCTCGCAACAACTTGTTTTTCTTTGTGATAAAAGCTACAGAAATTCTTGTTGCAGTGTGGTTAACCTTTGTCAGAGACTACAGCAATCTGTACAAGATTATTTGAACCTGGGAAATTTTTCTGAAAATATTCTTAACATTATTCGTTGTTCTGTTTTTTTACTTACATTTGAAGCACATTTTGTCAACAGATGTATATGTGTACGGCAAAGAAAATAAAATTTTATAAATTTGTGTAATTTTTCCATATTGTTATCCTTTGTAAACAAAACCATAGAAAACATCCTTATGCAAATCGTGACACAGTCACTTTATACTCATGATCTAGCAGTCTATAAATTGCAGCACTGTGATTACAACGTGTACCCTCTGATTTAAAGCTAGCTTTTTTTTTATCCAAAGAAGATACTTACTTTTGGTATGGCTCTCAGAATAAACATTAGTTACTTTCTTCACAGCATTAAACGACTGGTCTTTGAAGTAGAGACTCGCTAATTTCCCTATAATACAGAAGCTTAAGTTTCTTAAACCAGCACTTTAATAATGCACCCGAAGAATGCAACAACATTATGCAGGTTCTCAATCACATTTGTCCATTTATTATTGTTATATATTGTTTTGCTAGTACACATTTTAGTATAATTTTCACATTTCCTTCTTATCACAAGACATCTCTATTCCGTAGGTTTCTCTGCCACACTGTAAGCACTTTTCGCCCCTTCTATTTTTAACTACACGGCCTGCTTTCCCTATCCGTTCTTTCGGCTGTAAGCCTAGCTACTGTTTAGCTCGTGGCGTTCTTCCATACATCCACGTTAATGCTTCCATACAGGCCTTAATGTACATGGTAAAAATACAGTTAACTCGGCTATGCATCTAACAAAATACATTTGACAATAGACTAGCAATAGGTTTCATATAAATATGTCCGCACTTTTCGAGTCATGCAAGCGTAGATTTCGCAAACATTTATCTCTTCATGTTCAACCCTTTTTTTTTAGAAATAACAGATTATGTCATCACACATTGTAAAAGAGAAACGCGTTTTTTTTTACCATGTTGCTCAAGAGGTGCACCGAGGAACCATGTAATGTGACTGTAGTTCGATCTAACCCAACAGTTGGACAGCCTTTCCTCTAGAATATCACAAAATTCTCATATCTTCAGAAATAGAGCTCTAGGCGCTTAAAGAAGAAATGAAGATTTTATACTATAAATATTAAAAGAAAGGAGACCTCAGTGCTGCATTTCTTATGATACCAGGGAATAATGGCAGTATGAGACAGAAGTTTGTTACAGCGAGGAATATGAAGATAACGTCTTCTGGAAAATTACAGCGTGCAGTTTCATAGGTAAGCAGGCCTACCAACATTTCAGAGTAACCTGGTGCTTTCATACCCGCAGTGGAACATTATGACCCAAATATTCTTAAACAGTTTGGTCTTCCGGAACGCAAATATCTTTAAGTAGCAACAAAAGCGAAGAAGTTTCAATTTATATGTACAAATATAGAATTTAAATTAATTATGGTAGTTCATGTCTAGCATTTCCACTTTTATTTGTAATTTGATTTTACTCTATACGTGAACTGGATGTATGTAAAGAGACAAGAATGTGCCTGCGATCTTTAAGATTCTCATAGCGATATTTCTGGAGTTTTATGTACAAGTTGGGATGTTAAGTTGTGATGTTGGACAAATAGTTCCCAATATTTTCAGGAAACTATTTGCCCTAATGGCACATCGTGACATCCTAGGAGACTTGGATTTTCAAGATTGGAATTTTACAGAATTTTGGAAGCTATTCCAAGGCTTCTCTGAAAAGAGAATAAAAAAAGCATGAAATATTTAATATGAACTACTCGTCATACAGAGGAACCAGCGTAGCTCAATTAGTGTAGTGACTTTGCTATGGGTTGAAAGACGGGGAATCGGAATTCACTTCTTGGGAAGCATGCAAAAGTTTTTCTCCTGCGTGGCACCCCACCGACAATGACCCTCGTCTAGACTTCTAGCAGTTGGCACCAGGACCTTTTTTCGGAGCTTAAGTGGCCAAGACGTGAAGCTCACTACTCATAAACAAGTAATGCAGGGGTTAATATTACATGGAGTTACGCTTCCACTCCGTCATACGCCTTCATGGCGTGGCACGTAATTCAGTACAGAAGCAACCTTATTTCAATTGTATAAGCCTATTGACAGTATAGGATACTTACTTACGTAACTAAATTGTGAGAAGGAAAATTTCAGGATGTCTTTTACGAGTCAAGCGACCTTTTGCATTAAATATTCCTTCACCGTTGGCAATGTTCCAGTAACTACGACAGTTCAACTTCTTCTCTCTGCCAATACGCCACACGTTACGTCAATCACGTGTAAAATTCTTCTGTCGTTGTGTATGGAAATGGTTTGTGTCAACAAATGGGACGGAAGAACACTTAAACGTACTTCTACATACATATTATGATTTCCAGACATGCGTAATCTCTGCATTTAGTGCAACTTCTTGTGGTAGCTATTTGAAGTACAGTCTCTGCCACAAAGCCGCTCTTATGTTTAGCTTCGGAGAAGAAATAATTCGTAACATTTTCTCCCCGTATAATTCAGTTACATTCTTTTCTGTTAAACTCTGACAAAATTTGGTTCAGGATTCTAATTTGAGGCATTTTTACTGAAGTTTTAATAGTTTAATTGACAAAGATCATTTATATTATCTCTCATTGAATATTCGACATGTCGGAAAATGTTTCAAGTAAAAGTTGTGGATATATCAGGGTACTATACTTTAGATTATGTATCAATTATTTCAATGTAACCGTTTGTATACAGAGCAGTAGATTTTGATTTGAGATATGTTTAGAGCAGAGGTTATGTCGGAACGATAATAATGAGTAACAATTTCGGTTCTTAAATTCGCTACTGAGTCCAACAACTTTAATTATATTTTCTTTCTTAATTGCGGATAAGGAAATATGGAAGCATTCAAATAAGTTACTCGCGTTTTGAAAGAAGTTGACTTTTTAAATTTTCTGTACAGGCACTAATAATAGAATTACAGCTTGTAATTCAAAAAAGTTTAATTTTATGAAGTTTCAATTTGCTGAATATTAAATATGTTTTTGTCCATTTGTTATTTATGCTTTAATTGTTGCATAATAATCATCGTATGGAATTCTACCGGACTTCTTTTTCTCTACATAATAATTCAGATTTCAATTAAGTTCATACAGAGGAATGCAAATGACATAAGACTGTGGAATAATACACAGAATTTGCCAAAATGTTATTTTCTTTCGAAACATCATAGACTTCACGATGTGCGCGTTATTGTAATCTCATTTACGCCCGCAAGACAAATATCATCTCTCTGTAACTAGCTTCACGATATTCACAAACGTCCAACAGCATCATATTCAGGAATTTTACGTAAATCAGATAATAAATGTGGAAAGTATGAATAAACTTTCCTGTACACCTCTACATAATGTATGACTTTCAGTGCGGCGATTCTGGGTGAATTTTATCATCACACAGTACATTATTTGAATATTTATTTACCGAAATCTGTGTAAATTGAAGGTAAACTGTAGGAAGAATGGGTAAAACTTACTTTACGTCCTTAAATGAATTATTGTTTTCACTGTCTCCATTTTCGTTGTTGTTGTTTTTTACTCAACGCTATTTTCTGGAAATTTTCTATACTGAACTTTATTAAAATCGAAAGGAAGTTTTAACGTACATGTAAAGTGTAATTGGTGTCCTTAAGTAAAGCACCAATCCTTACAAGATTCATAAATCCTGAACGACGTAACTTGAAGATTTCTAGCAATAAATTTTACAATATTCAGCCGATAAATATTGAAATTGTGGATAGAGACATATTTACACCGTGAAGCAAAGTACGATTGTCACTGCGCATGCTATTTCGACGAGTTTCTCTAAAGATCTCCTCCCTGAATTTTATGAAAATCCGACAGACAGTTTAGGCGCTGATAGGATATTATGCTACCAACTGCAAGAAATACGAGAATTTTCTCGACACAAGGCATTTTGCTTGCTTCGTATAGAACGGCCGATGGTGGGTAAGAATGATACTCACTGACAGGTGAAATAATCTTTTGAGACAGAATCACTATGAATTTTATGGGAAATTGACTGATGGGTGATAACAGAAGTTGAAAGGAATAGCTAATGCACAGACTTTAAAATGAAACTTGGCGCAGAGCTGTTTATATTGGAGTCGCAGCTTCCACAACAAAATGTAACAATCGCTAAACTCACTTTTCACTGATTAAAAATATGCTCCTTAAAATAGACCGAAATACAGCTTTTGGTCCAGGTTGTTCAACATAGAGCATTATGAATAGTGTAGGACCCTTAATCACTCTCAAAGATGGCTAAATATCTAATTTCCAACCCTAGATGTAACAGATATGAATTTACCATAAGAAATTTCGATAAAGTATGCCCCAGAAAAGCCTTTCCGAAATAGATATTGATACGAAATCTTAAAGTTTACAATCTTGAAACTAGTATTAGCTTCCTATTTGTTTCTTTGTTTAAAAGCCAGTCGGCAGCCTCTTGAAAAATAGTGATATTTGAATTATTAACTTTTGCATGGTGTATAGCGCTGTATTTATTCAAATTGACTGCAGGAAACAAATGCCAAATACACTGCTCTACTTACATTCAGCAAATATTCATTATTAGGCATTAGCAATAGAGTTACTTAAAACATGTCTTAGGAATGTGACTACTTGTTATAGCCATTGCCAAGCCTTTCCCAACAGTTGATGTCATAATATTGTAAAGTAACGCCAGATTTTACACGTGAAAACTAATCAGATTTCCGGAAAAGCTTCACATTGGCTACAACAAATAAAGGAAATATGTAGCCACATTCCACAGATATATGTTACATGACTGTACTGTGATTGTTTAATAATATATATTATCTGAATATAATTATAGCTTTGGGTTTGGTATTTTTATTATATCCTAAGTCACTTATGCCACTTACTGCACTGAGTTGCTTCCCGCCATTTAGATATTAGAGGTTGGGGCCCAACAAATATCTCCATTCCTGGGTTAACGTTGTACCACTTGTTTTTACGACTGCAAGTTCCATTAGCTGTTTTTGCATCGGCCTAGCCGCAGTAAAATTTAATCAATTCTGTCAGTCCGGTTATCAGAACTAAGGAAAGCTCGGATCTATAACCGTAATTTTCTTTGAGGATAATTCACGAATACGACTCTGTTTGAAGCTTACTTTCCGAAACTCCAGATTTCTATATACAAGAGGAAATTTCCTCCATCTTTTAATGCGAAAAGAATCAAGCCGAAAATTTAACCCAGATGTTAAATGGAGAAGAAGAATTCTTGGGAAGCCAACAGCCGTTGATATATTGTACCAAATTGTTGTCTGTTTCTGTCCATCCTACCAAGACACATGCCGAACAGAATACAACATTTCGCAATCTGGACGACACTTGCACAATAATGTATACGAATAGACTATAATTTGTTTCGTTGTTCAGCAGCCGTAGTGGGTCAAATCCTCCTTATTGTTGAGGTTCCGAGACCACGCTCGGTAGGACTCTCTGGACGAGTGATCGTCCCGTTGCGGACAATTGTACCTGACAAACAGCAACACTCACAAGACAGACATTTATTGCGCCCGGCGGGATTCGAATCAGCAATCCCAACAAGACAGCGGCCGCAGATCTACATCTCAAATCGCGCGGCCATCGAAATTGGCAGACTATAAAATTACTGACTTTTTCTTTAACCAGCGAGTTTTTGTTGCTGGCTAAACCCTTTCCTTTAGGATCTGTGTTAGCCCCAGCAGGATAAGGTATTATCGTCTGCAGCCTGGGCTGTCCAGGATGCCTTCAGTTGGTCTAAATAGTTGTCAAAATTTTTCCACTACATGGAAGACTACCTCCGTAACAAAGATCAGCTGTTTAGTGCTGTGCAGGAAATTCATTCCCGTCTATTCTAATAAAGATGCAAAGTGCATAACTGCAACATTTTGAACATAATTAAGGATATTCTAGTGCACGTAATCAAGACCGCGCATTAAATGCCAGCACGTTAACAATGAGTCAATGAAAATTACGAATTATGAAGGCCGCACGTACGTGTGTGACCTTGTATTCAGTTACTTAATGAAGGGCAATTGTCAGAGAAATCATCTTGTGAATGAGACGATTAGCTGTGATTGTCACACACTGCGAGCAACTGCGTGGCATGCGTCAGCGTGTGTGGTCATATCGTTATGTCGTCCGTACAACAAAGTCATAACACAGATTCTTGAAGGCGGAGAAGAATTCCAGGAATGCAATTTGAATTTGTAAAAAGGATTTTGAGTTCTCGTATGTCTTAAGTTAGCAAAGCAATTCTCCTGTGCATATGGAGGCAGAAATTACGTCCAAAACATGCCTACCTAGTTACCAAACTGCACGGCGTCACATTCCAGAAGACAGTAACGTACCTATTCATCACCTTGACGACATCAGAGTTAAAGATATTTTAAGGTTTTCTATTCCATACATTCTGTATGACATCAGACACTCTTTTATTAGCAACTAAATGCTCAATATTGTGCATTTAGTTGGTATTAAAAAAGGTGCCTGATATAACGACATTTCCTGTGTTTCTCATTAGCTTTGCGTCATATCCACATAACTCTGCTGCATACGTTCAGAACATCTGTCATGACAACTGCTTGACTTCACATAAGCTACTGATTTACTCAATCTTTCTTCTTTGCGAAAACATTCCTTCTGTAAGTAATTCTGTTTGTTATAAAAGATTAGATTACACAAACCTAGATTATTTAAATCTTGGACATATAAATATAACATATCCTTGAATGTAGGCACATTGCTTGTCAGAGCTTTGCTGTAATTGTGGATTTTAAAAGGGGGAGTACCTAGAGTCAGCCACAAATAAATTTATATAAGTTTTAAAAATCGGAATTAATATAGTTCCAGTGAAAACATGAGATTTATTGTATTATTGTCAAGAACAAGTTTGGGCCTAAAAGGCCATCATCAGATTGAACGAAATAATAAAATTATATATATATATATCTGTGTGTGTGTGTTTGTGTGTGTGTGTGTGTGTGTGTGTACACAGTATGTACACAGCATATATAGAGACAGGATCTCGAAACCTCAAAATTTGTGTTGCAATATGTGTGCACATAACATATGTTAAAATTATATCAGTGTTATTTTTTTGTGTGGGCCGAGTAGCTCAGTTGGTATAGTGACTGACTATGGGCTGGGGGGTCCGGGATCGAATCCCGGTGGGGACGAGATTTTCCGCCCGTCGAGACCGGCCCTGGGCCCAACACAGCCTCCTGTAAAATGGGTACCGGGTTTTTCCCGGGGTAAAGTGCGGCCGGGGCATGCTGCTAACCACTCACCCCCTTCTAGTGCCGCAGTCATGGAAGAGTAGAGCTATAACACTACCCACCCTGTGGGCCACATCGGGCCTGTAACGGGATCACTTTACATGTAGTGCCTTTGTTTCTTTCTACATGTTTCATCTTTAGTGAAATGCCATCTGCAAACAATTAAAAATATATAAAGAAAGATAATTAAATAAAACCAATTAAATTTGCATTTTTCCAGATAGCTGAGATTCCCAGCTTTACATGATTGGAGTCGTAAAAACCGAATCTTGATAAAACATAATGCGGATTTTGATATCACAGGCATGAAAGTACGAATATCGTCGTACTGATAGTCGTGGGATAAGGCCTGTTTTGACAAACCTTCGTAATACCAGCATGCCATATGCATATATGTGAGAAGCAACCACGAGGATTGATTTCACAAACTTCACAGGACATTAAAGTTAACACATTTTGATTAATGATTACCAGACAATCAAACCAGCTCAGTGGCTAACATATCGGTTACCGTTAAAATGTTCCACGCTAAACCACCCGGAGCGTGAATTGTTAACTCCACCCACTCTACTATCCATGGCTAGAATACCTGCAGTTTTTACAGTTTTCTGCTCCGCGCTTGTGGAAAGACCAATTGAAGTATAATATGAAATGATTTCATTCATGTATGCATCTTCTAGGCCATCTATTCTTCTCTCTTAATCCATTCGTTTTGTCCACCTTCCTTCTTTTCTTTCTTCCTTTCTTGCTTCTGCCCTTCCTTCATTCTTCACCCTTATCTCTGTAAACTGAGAAGTAAGGAAAATCAATCACAACCACTTTCCTTGGTATCTTGCTGTGTAATATATTGGGACACTGTTCATTTCTTTAAAAAGCCGATCGCTTAAAGATGTTCTGATTACAGTACTTAATTCAGGTACGTCTGTGTACTTTATAGTGTGCAGTCCCGAATATGCAGGTACCGCCTGTGTAAGGTAGTGACAATTCCATAAATACCCATAGATATTGCATGAGAAGGGCATACCGATCTACGAGTCTCATAGTTTGCTAAATGATATATAATGTAATATACATATAAATAAATATATATATGTGTGTGTATGTGTGTATGTATGTGTGTGTGTGTGTGTGTGTGTGCGCGCGTGTGTGCATAGTTCCACTGTGCGATAGGAAATGGCGCAACTTGTTGCGGGTTTTGCAGCATGCTCTGGTAGGCTAGGTAATGGAGAACCGAAAAATTGTGATTCCATTCCCGGCAATGGAAAGAGATTATTCTTTACCCTATAGTGACATTCTGTCCCTGAGGTTTACTCAGCTTCCTATTTAGTGGGTTACCATGTGTTGTTTTGAAGAGGCAAAAGAGGCTGAGGCTTGTGACCACGTGCCTCCAACGATAACCTGGGTAAAAACGAGTAGAATTTACCGGAAGTCGGCCTGTGCTCTTTTGATGTGCACAGAGTTAAGTTTACGTTGATCGAAAAACATCTTTAAATACCGTTTTACTTCGAAAGAGTAGAAACAACGTACACCCAATTTTTTGCTTTTAGAATGATTTATAGCACGTGGTCTGCAATCTTAGGACTTGCCATCGCATTCCAATTTTATTACATATGACTGTAGAATATACTAATAACGCAGTACATAAGGGTCTTCTGGTCAGTGCACATGATTACATAACAGTAAATATATGAGTGTATGTATGTGTGTATATGTATATATATACATTCGTGTATTTACTTCACAGATTTAAAAAGTTAAACTTTTATTTCATATTTACTGTTATTCTAAATTTTTGCCTCATTTCATTGAATAGGCACTATGTTGATTCTTCTAATGATGTTTGTTTCTGTAGGGACCTGTCTTATTGTCACCATATCGCTAACTACATTACACTTCAGCAGTCAGACGCTCGTCTTGTTAGTCCCTGAACGTTACGGCCTATTTAATCTTTCAGGCGTTTGTAATTCCCGAGACGGAATGTTTTCTTTCTCTGTGGATTTATTATGCTTTTATCCCCGTCTATATTATTATGTATAATATCATTAGTCACTCCTTGAGTACTGGGGCGCGGTACATGACAACAGTTACACGCTCCGCTACAGTAAAGAACTGGCGCATAAAAACTGCAAGGTCTTACGAATGCCATGAATGCAAGTCATCGACTGCACAGTGTTAGTGATGTCATTAATGTCAGCCTTTGCAAGTACATATAAATCCAAAAATTTGCCTTCAATTTAAGTTGTTCAAATACGCTTGACCCCAGTCCTTCTGTACCTGTAGAACACCTCGTCTGAGATAATTAAATTCCATTATATTATGTGCATTAACCCCTTCAACTACGACTAGCAAGCAACACTGGAGGAATTCAGTCTGTAGAGGACGTTCCTGCTGTTACAATTATAGCCTGTGCTACATATCTAAAATGAACAATCGAAAAATGTTTTATTGACACATCAAAAGAAAAGTCACATGATTGAAAATATTTTGCCTAGTACACCAGTCAAATTTTTACACCCTTCATCATTCTATCTCTTATAATGACGTCTGATGTTATATTATTTCAATCCAAAAACGCTTCTGTGATGGATACATTGACTCTATAGCTCTTGCAGGAAAGGAGCATTTGCTACTGTAGTCATTACAGATTCTCCTTTCGTAACTAATTTGCGGTTTCTTCTATGCCGTACCACCATTACTTCTCATAAAACGGACAGTAAAATGAACTAAGTTAGCGCCTTGTTTTCACTTATGCCATAGTACCACGGAACGACCAAAGACCAAAACTCAAAGGGCTAATTGGAAGATGAGTTAAAATATTATTGCTTTCGAAAAGCGGAGTTTGATCGTGTTTATAATTTTTACTTTCCATAATTTTCTTTTTATAAACCGGAATTATAAGAGTGGTCCAACGATTACACTGAATGGGAACTTGGGCCACATGAGGCTTGTAAGCCCCATGATGCCAGTTCCTCACCTTCATGCCTGCTCATTTCCCGTCCCTTTTCTTATGTCCCTTTGTTGTTGATTTCTGGGTTGACTATGTTTATAGCGGGTCTTGGGGCGACCTTTGAACATGATTTGAGAAGGATAGGAGGGTGATATGACATTTCATCTTAAAGGAATGGGACGGGAAGATTTGGAATGGATTCGTCTGGCTCAGAAAAGAAACCACTGCGAGGTTCTTGTAAATGTGGTAATTAAAGTCCCGGTTTACAAAAATTCGGGGAAATTCGTGATAAGCTTGGAAATTACCACTAGCCTCCGCATAACGATTCATGTTCTTGCTGTCAGCTCAGCAGTAAATGAGTCGGTAGTGTAAATTGATACGAATGTGGAGACCCTAACCCAAGCCTGACGTTGTTGACAACTTCGTATTCCGCGTTCTTGATTGAGAAGTTGAGAGTCACTAAATATGGATATTCTGGTTTAATGAAATCCAAATAGTTATTGCAATATTCGCAATGACATCCCTGGAGCGTGACCAGAGCTACTTTGTTCCACTCCACAAATCCACATATGTGTATCCAGCAAAATATATTCTTAATTTCCACACTTGGGTTTGCTATATAGTCACTTAGTTTGATGTTTACCTAACAAATATAGTAAGGAGTTTATTCTGGAATGTGACGCCGTGTAGGCTGCAGATTTGTGCCAGAATACATGACTTTGCATCACAGAAGATAGGCGATCTTTTTATAGACAGTCTTGAGCACCTCAAATCTCTCTTTTTATGCACATTTCTCACATGCAAGCTACCCATGTCCTCCAGTATTCTTCCTTGATGTGCTTGCCATAATAATAACAGGCATATAAAAACGATTCTCATTATGAAGCTTACCGCATAACTTTGTCTGTCCTCCTATTACTTTTTCCTCATTAGATCCAGTATTGCGTTCTCACGTAATCTTACGAGGAACAGATTTTCTAACTCCATAACAACATAAGATAGGCAATGTATGTATAACATAATATTGAGGCGCGTTCGCGTAACCATTGTTGCCGCGGAAAAGCAATAAATATTAAATATTATCGGTGTGTCTGTATAATTGTCCGAGTTACCCTGAATGCAAAACGCGTCTTTTCTGCCCAGCTTTATATTGTCATCTGTGGTCCGTCCGGCTTTACCGTATTTTCCCACATTATCTCATAAATGGCATAATTTTAGGAAAAAGGTATTGAACATAAATTTGTGTTTTGATATTCTCTACAACTTTTGTCTGAAACTTTTCGCATTCTAAAAATAATTCAGTGATATATTTTCGTAAAAGTACATACGTCTTCATGTAAATTGCCTGTTATTCTTGTCAGATTTTAATCAAATCTGAATTTTCTCGATTGATTTTCTAAAAAAAATCCTCAAATATAAAATGATATGCAAATATGTCAGGTGACAGCCGAATTGATCCATGCGGACAGACGGACATGCCAAGCTAATACTTGTTTCTCGCAATTCTGCAAAAGCGCTTAAAAGGTAGACAAATTTAACAATTTTATCTCTTCATGAAAAGAAATTGAATCTTTGTAAAGTACCATGTTCGTTTTTTGTTTTGTGTTCTTACCGTAATGGTAAATTTGAGGGTGCTCTTTTACCGTTGCTTTTGTGTCAATTTATAGATGGATCACATAATCATAAAAACTATTAGAAACTGAGCGCGACTCTTACAACTGATTTGAAATGAGTTTCAATGAAACTGGAACACGAAGGCCAACAGCTAGTGATTACGCATATCTTTGCCCATTAAATATATCGTCTTCTTTCACTTGTATTGTACCCTGTTCTGGCCTTGTCACAACATTGATCTTGCAAAAGAAACAGGTTTAGTCATTTACACTTCCTATCACCGTCTAAAAAGAGCTTCACGTAATGTTGAGTCATTTCCTAAGCTCTGTCAGCAGAAGTAGCGGTGCTCAGCGATCCGGACAGTAACAGTCTTGATCAGGCGGCAAGCAACATTGCTGGTCACGGCAGCTGATAAAGTTACAGCGCTATGAAACACAGAATGTGTAAATCCGGCCAGACCCAATGCGCATGCGGTCTCGTATCTCTTACATGTTGGACCCCGGGACGTGTTTGTATATTAATTTCCACTTCATTATCCCATATCAAAAGTAATAATCATATTTGCGAGTTGTCTGCTCCGATTTGTTTTGCCGACCAGAATTTAGCATGAATTTCTTATGCCTTCATACGTGTTACATTTCGTCCTTGATTTGATTCTCTTGTAATATCTGGTAATGAGTACAAATTATGGAGCACCTGATCATGCACTTTTCTCCTGCCTCTTGCTTTCCTCTGTCTTATGCCCGAACTTTCTTCTTAGCACCTTATTCCCAAACACTTAACACTTATTTTCATCTAGGTTTGTATGCCAGGTTTACAGCCATACATTAAGTTACATTTATATTTATTTACAATCTATACAACGATATTTTCACTTCATTCAGTATATTAACTAACAAAATGCACTAAGTAAAATACAATGAAACCCAAATCATAAAACACACTTAATGTTAAGTGCCAACTCCCACATATTTCGACATTAAGTTGACATCTTCAGGGAGTTTAATAACAATAAAGGATCATAAGTCCAACACGTACTTTCGGAATTGAGGATTTTGAAACAAGATCTTTAATTTGTAATCTTAACGATGAAAGTGAAGGCGACTAACTCCGGTCGCAAAAGCGACCGAAACATGTACATGCTTTATAATATATGCTAATGCGTATTTTACTAGTGTGCCTTTGTTGGTTCAATATAAAATTGTAGATCTGCTATTATTTTTACTGACAATAAGAATTAGACATCATGGTGAAAACACGACGCAGAGTAGCAGACGCGTCTTACAAGAAATGTGAGTTCATTTAAATAATCGTTTACATAGCTGTGTGTATGCACGTATGCATGTATGTATGTATGTACGTATGTATGTATGCATGTATGTGTGTATGTATGTATGTATGTGTGTATGTATGTATGTACGTATGTATGTATGTATGTATGTATGTATGTATGTATGTATGTATGTATGTATGTATGTATGTATGTAT
>Ga0123355_10008874_pt1 | contig 15223 bp, 14 predicted proteins | sample TergutEmb28metaG_3_FD_89872 | JGI IMG/M metagenome (GOLD analysis project Ga0123355, IMG submission 89872) | Embiratermes neotenicus P1 segment gut microbial communities from Petit-Saut dam, French Guiana - Emb289 P1 | ecosystem: Host-associated > Arthropoda: Insects > Digestive system > Gut ... | reverse complement strand
TACGGATTCCTAGTAAAACACTCTGAAAGCGAGACGGAAAACGCCGTGCTTTTAGGCGGTTTCCGGGGAAGCTTGAAGAGATGTTTTTACTTGGAATACGTATTACTTTTAACAGAGGCGGTGCTATATGACAAAATCACGTTTTTCCGTGTTTAATACTCTTCTGCAGGCGTTGCTGGATTCTTTGTTTTGCTGGATTAGCTGGTTTAGCTCTGTGGTTGTGTTCTCATATTTTTTTGTTAACGATTTTTCCCACTATATAAGCGCGGTTAACAGAAGCGCGTGGGTTATGGTGCTGGCCTGTACTGTTTTTTATACGGTTTGCGGTGTGTACAAGAGCTTGTGGGCGCACCCGGGCATAGGCACAATGATTCGTATCACTGTGGCAGTACTTTTAAGTTCGTTTATTGTGTATGTATCTCTTCAGCTTAGGCTTGGACATTGGCCCAACCCAGGTATCGGCATGATGGCCTTTTATTTTCTTTTGACGTTCTCTCTTTTACTTCGTATTCACGGGCATGTAATAGGTATAATTTTTACGTTCCTGCGCCGTTATATATAGTCACCGTATCTTCATAAGCATGAGTCTATTCGTACCATTGTTGTAGGGGCGGGCGAAAGCGCTTCCGGGAGTTTGCTTCACCCCAGCCAGCAAGGGGGGCGGCCTCGTGATGTGCTTGCAGTTTTGGACAATGACCGTAATAAGCATGGATATAGACTCCATGGAAAAAGCATAATGGGCGGCGATGATTTAATACCCCATCTTGTAAAAAAATATGATATAAGCGAGATTATTGTGGCTGTGCCTTCTATTAAAAACGAAGATTTGCGCCGTATTGTGCGCCTTACGCCGGTTAACCGTTGTAAAGTGCGGTTGCTTTCCGGCCTTTCTCAAGACAAGGCCGGTGACGCGCTAAGAGAGATACGTATCAGCGACCTGATGGGCCGGCCCGAAGCGGCTATTAACGAAAGCGGTATTAACGCCTGGTTAAAGGGCAAGACCGTTTTGGTTACGGGGGGAGGGGGGTCTGTCGGCAGTGAGCTGTGCCGGCAATTGATTCGCCTCAATGTTGAAAAAATAGTCATATATGATATTTCGGAAAACAATTCCCATAATCTTAAGGAAGAACTAAAAGTGAAATTCGGCCAGGCCGGCCGGTACAAAGTAGCTGTGAGAATCGGCTCTATACAGGACGAGAGCCGCATGGATGCCGTTTTTGATGAGTTTAAACCGGCGATTGTGTTTCATGCCGCGGCCTATAAGCATGTGCCGCTTATGGAAGAATGCCCGCGTCTTGCCATTGATAACAATGTGGTGGGGACCTATCGTACGGCGCTTGCGGCGATAAAGCATGGTGTGGAGCGGTTTGTTATGATTTCTACGGATAAGGCCGTTAACCCCACCAATGTAATGGGCGCGTCTAAACGCCTTGCGGAAATTGCTACTTTGGGGTTAAACAGCCATAGCACTACGGAGTTTGTATGCGTACGCTTTGGCAATGTGCTGGACTCCAATGGCAGTGTAATCCCGATATTTAAGCGGCAAATTGAGACGGGCGGGCCTGTGACCGTTATGCACCCGGATATTATCCGCTATTTTATGACCATATCCGAGGCGGCAAAGCTGGTGCTGGAAACCGGTGCAATGGCGGCCGGGGGCGAACTGTTTATATTGGATATGGGCGAGCAGGTAAAAATCGCGGACTTAGCGGAAAATCTTATACGCATGGCCGGACTTATCCCGGATGTGGATATTAAAATCGAATATGTAGGCCTAAGGCCCGGGGAAAAGCTGTATGAAGAACTGCTCCGCAACGAAGAGGGCCTCACGGCCACGTTAAATGATAAGATTTTTGTGGCAAAACCGGAGGCGCATCCTAAGTTAGACCGCCTGATGAAGGGGCTAGAGGATGGGTTGCCCTATGATGGGGACATTAGGGATATGCTAAAAGACTACATTCCCGAATATAATCCTATGAACGGACAATCCAAAAAGGACTGAGTAAAATGTATCTCCATGTAAAGCGAGCCATAGATATATTGCTGGTGCTGGCTCTTAGCCCGCTATGGTTGCCGCTTGGCCTAGCTTTAGCGGTGCTGGTTAAGGCTACCTCCAAAGGCCCGGTGTTTTTTAAACAGAAAAGGTATGGGCGCAACTGCAAATTTTTTATGATTTACAAGTTCCGCAGTATGTATACAGACGCGCCAAAGGATGTGCCTACGCATCTTTTGCAAAACCCGGCGGCATTTATTACGCCGGTGGGGCGTTTTTTGCGTAAATCCAGCTTAGATGAACTACCGCAAGTGATAAATATTTTAGAAGGCGAGCTGGCCCTGGTTGGGCCGCGGCCGGCATTGTGGAACCAAGACGATTTGATAGCCGAAAGAGAAAAATACGGTGCCAATGCCATACCGGTAGGACTTACGGGCCTTGCGCAGATAAGAGGGCGGGACGAACTTCCTATTGATGTAAAAGCGGCCTATGACGGGGAATATGCCCGCAGGATGGGCTTTTTTTTGGATATGCGGATACTTGTTGGCACGGCGGTTAATGCGGTGCTTGGGCGCGGGGTTATGGAAGGCGGGCCGGGGAAGTGAGCGGTATATGCAAGGCTGAACCGAGCCATCCCGATACCGGTGCTTTAAAGCGCGTGCTGGTTGTTGGTGCTAACAGCTACATTGGGGATAGCTTTGCAAAGTATGCCACAGGGCGGCTGGATGTTGATATTGTAGATTCCCACGAAGGGTGGAAAACCGTACCGTTTCATGAGTATGACAGCGTACTAATGGTGGCGGGGCTGGCACATAGGAAGTGGAGCCGCAAACAGCAACGGGATAACAAGGATATGTATTTTGCTATAAACCATGACTTGGCCGTTGCCGTAGCTGAAAAGGCTAAGGCCGGCGGGGTGGGGCAGTTTATATATCTCAGCAGTATGGCCGTGTTTGGTTTGACCGAGGGCGTGATTACGGCAAACACAGAGGCTTTGCCAAGGGATGGTGATTATTACGGCCAGTCTAAATACCGGGCAGAGACGGCGCTGGCAATGGCGGACGTTAACCTTTGCATCGTCCGCCCACCTATGGTATATGGCCCCGGATGCCCCGGAAAATTTGCTACCTTAGTAAAAATCGCCGGCAAGCTTCCGTTTATCCCAAAGGTTAATAACAAGCGTAGTATGATTTTTATCGATAACCTGTCAGAATTTTTATGTCTTGCGGCAGAGCACCGCATATCAGGGGTGTTTCACCCTCACAATAAGGAATATATGAACACAACCTGGTTGATTAGGGCTGTAGCCAAGGCCATGGGTAAGCGCAGATGGGTTATGCCCGGGCTTGGGCTTGTTGTACGTTGGATGAAGCCTTTCAGCGCCACTATAAAAACGGCCTTTGGTAGCCTGTATTACGATGAAGATATGACGGCCATGCCATTTAGGGATGAATATCAAATAGTATCGGCCGAGGAGTCTGTTGTTCGTTCGGCGTACCGCGCCACCTGTCGGCTCGGAGGGGGCTCCTAGTAGGGGAAATCGCCTTCGGCAAAATTGACAAAAGCAGTATCGGATTGCCTTATCGTATTACCAAGAGCGGAGAAACCTTTCACTAAATTGACAAAACCTGTGGAGTGTTAACGTTAATGAGTAGATTATTTGTAATAGCCGGCCCTACCGCCTCAGGCAAAACCGCCGTTGCGGTTGCTCTGGCTAAACTTATAGGTGGGGAAGTAGTGTCTGCCGATTCTATGCAAATATATGAGGGGATGGACATCGGCACCGCAAAGCCGACTCTTGAAGAGCGGGACGGTGTCCCCCATCATATGATTGACATCGCAAAACCGGATGAGCAATATTCCGCCGCGTTGTATCAGCAACATGCCCGGGCGGCGATTGCGGATGTGCAGGCCCGCGGGCGTGTGCCGATACTATGCGGGGGCACGGGTTTTTATATTAACGCGGTAATTAACGATGTTCAATTTGCGCAAGACAATGCCGATGCCCCTACGGCGGAATCCGCAATACGGGAGTATTTTATGCATTTGGCGGCGGAGCATGGTTGCGACAAACTTCACATGTTGCTACAAGAAGCCGACCCGGCGGCGGCGGCGGCTATTCATCCTAATAATATCAAGCGGGTTAGCCGTGCGCTTAGTTATATTGAAGCAACCGGGTTGTTATTTTCCGACTACAATGGGTTGCAACGTGAGCAACCGCCTGCATACGACGCCGTATTCTGCCGTTTATGCGTGGACAGGCCTGTGCTGTACCGCCGTATAAACGAGCGTGCTCAAGCCATGTTTGACGCGGGGCTTGAAGAAGAGGTTGCCGGGTTGCTTGCACGCGGCTGTCATCCTGGGCTTACGTCTATGCAGGGGATTGGCTATAAGGAAGTTGTGCGGTTTGTAAACGGTGAAATTATGCGTGAAGAGACAATTGAGGCGGTAAAGCAGAACTCCCGCCGCTATGCCAAGCGGCAAGAGACTTGGTTTAGGAATCAAAACCCCAATGCGGTTGCGGTGCCAGCGGAAGGGCCGGCGGAGGATATTGCGCTGGATATTGCCTTGCATTTTCCAGTCAATGCAGTATAACCTACATCCGGCAGTGGGAATAGACAGAAGCCGGCTAAATCATATACAATTGATATAATTGAGCGTCTGTATAAAGATGACAAAAGCTCTTGGAAATATCTGGCGTAACAGCACACCGTTTAACATGAATACAAAACAAAATAAAATTTAGAAGGGATGAAAAAAATGAACTGCGAAGAACGGTTTGGAAAAATCTTGTTGGTTTCTGGTGCATCAAAAGGGAGAGGATTGCGAAAGAGAGTTTTGTACTTAATCGTGGCATTTGTTTTTATTGCCGCAGGAATTGTGCTTGCCCTTAACCCCGAGCTGGGTGTTGTAGTCGAAGAAGATGCACGTTTGGTACCTGTTTTTATCGCTATATTTATCGTGGTGGGGCTTATATTTGTTATTTTATCCATCGTGCGCTCTAAGCAATCCTCAATCACTCTTTACGAACAAGGCATCATGTATGCTCATGGGACAAAAGTAACAGAGGCAGGGTTTAGCGATATTGAGGGTATAAGGCTGGAAACAAGCGCCGTAGCAATTGGCGGTGTGGCGATTCCGCTAGGGTCTTTGGGGCAAGAGTCAGTTGCAATACGAAAGAAAGATGGTATAGAGTTGGTTCTGCGTAAATCAACTATCTCCGATTTCAGAGATTTCGCTGATAAATTTGGCGCGGCTTATACACACTGGTTGCTGGATGGCTTAACAATGGACAATATATCCGACGCAGAAATTTCATTCGGCCCGGATTTAAAATTACGTAGCGGACAGTTCATTTATATCGAAAAGAAACAGGAAAAAACTATGCCTTTAAGCGATGTTCACAGTCTGGAAATCGAAACAGGTGACGAGTATAATTATTTTTGGCTCATGTCTAAAACCCTAACAGACAAAAACGGAATCCCCAAAAAAGTTATCGGCGGACAAACAGCTAAGGCACTAAACCTAGAGGCCTTGTACATTATTGTGCAGATGATTTTAGGAAACGAATAGTTGCGACCGAGTACCCCCCTCGCATAGCAGAACCCGAATCCTCGTAATGTAATAATCGAGATTATGAACAGCAAAGCCCATAAACAAGGTGTTTTCAAGCCTTAGTCTATGGGCTTTTTCCTGTTTTGAAAAAATTCCTCTTGACAAAAATCCCAACGGCCATTTTCTTGGGGGCAGTTATTGGCCAAGCGGAAGTTGCAACGCGGGTTGTTTCTTGGGGTTTAGGGTTACGCCCCCGCTTTTGACAGGGCAGTTGCAGGTGCAGCACAAGATGCAGATACTGGCAACTCATAGGATGTACGCTATGGAGAGCGGAAATATGTAACATTTTTCCCATATTCGCGTTGCACTGTATGACGCTTCATCTAATGCTACCTATTTTCTCTTTTCACACTAAGCGACACACATTGCGCCGTTTTTACATTTGCTTTGAGAATTTACTGCTATTGCAATCTGATGTCGATTGCCCGTTCCCTGATTGCGAAAATGGTCAAGCTGTGGTATTATGTGGATAATAACATGAAGCAATTAGAGAACGGTAATTTGGTCGATTTAGTGCTGTAAATGTATGAGGTGGGGATACACATGGATAAGCGTTATCAAATTTTCGTAAGCTCAACATATGATGACTTGATAGATGAAAGGAAAGAGGTCACACGAGCAATTCTCATGTGTGATTGCTTCCCCGCTGGAATGGAACTCTTTCCGGCATCAAGCCGAAGCCAATGGGATATTATTAAACGCGTTATTGATGACAGTGATTATTATTTACTGATAATTGCTGGAAGATATGGCTCTATAGGCACAGATGAAAATGGTCAAAAAGTTAGCTATACGGAAATGGAATTTGATTATGCTGTTTCTATAAATAAACCAATTATCGCTTTGTTGCATAGACATCCAGAAGAACTCCTTACTTTTAAACAGGAAAGCCAAAAACGTCGCTTGGAAAAATTCCGTCAGAAAGCGCAAAACGGAAGGTTAGTACAATTTTGGAAAAACAAAGACCAACTAAGTTCGGCAGTGCTTCATTGTTTGCCAAGGATGATAAAGGAAAATCCTGCTTTTGGTTGGGCAAAAACGAGTGCAGTAAATTCAACCAACAACAATGGAGAAGCGTTAGATGTTTCTGCGAAAGCTGAGTATTTTGATTTATCTGGATTATTGTCTGCAATAGATAAGATTCATTCCGTCGAGGCAAAAGTAAAGTACATTCGTGATATGGAAATTGATAGAAAGGAGATTGTTTTAAACGATAGAAGTTTCCTTGATTATTATGTATCAAATTTCTTGAATACAAGCCTGTATTCTGAAGAAATAATAGCTGAAGCAATTTCAATTTTTTGTATAAACCCAGTTAAAAACGATAGTGTAGAATATGCTCTTAACAAAGCAAACATTATAGAGTTATTTAGAACAATTTGTCGGAAGGTTATAGATAACAAGCAAGGAAACCCGCTTGCTGTAAGAATAATACAAGTTCTACGAAACAAGCGTATAACGGGGGATTATTACTTAGAGGTGCTAGAATTGCTGAAAGAGAACATCTCAGATTCATGGCTGAAAAAAACTGTTGAAGAGTATTTTGAATGGGTAGGAAGTGCATTTGATACTCCGCATTCCAAGAAAGTAGCTGACTATCTTATTTCTGAATTAGATAATCCCATCAGTTTTCGCTCAAAAGGTGAAATCTGTGGGTTGTTAACAGCAACTTTAAATAATGATTCAGATTTGCTGTTTTGGAAAGACTTTTTTAGCAAAAGTGATATTGATGTTAAAAAGCATATCATTGATGGAATTATAAGCAACTGGCATTCTTTTGACCCGGTTCTCTATGAATATGATGCTCAAGAGATGTTTCTATACATTTTTGATGAAGTTTATGCATGGGAAAATGAATACACGGCCATGCTTTTAGTACATTGCCTTTTTTATAGAACAGGGTATAGAGGAATATTTACTGATGCTGAGGTTATTGAAAAAATTGGGGAACAGTCACCTAAAATCACAAATTCGGTTTTTTATGAAATGATGCAAGACATATCAATTAAATCCGAAGAAGTTGATTTTTTCTCACTGAATGACACCAGCAAAGAGTTATTTAAAGAAATTATCAAATTGAAAAAACACCCACGCGAAAGAAAATTACTTGAACTTTTTGAATGACATCCTTCTTTTTGAAAATATGTTAATCCCATTTGCGGCTCTTTTCCCGAAAAACACGCGGCTATATGAGCTTATGGCAACCGATGGCGGTATGTGCACATTTTGATTTAATTCGTTATTTATATTTATGTAACATTCGCCAAGTTCTATTTGTAACCCTCGTATTTCTTCGGCACCTGCCGGTTTTGATACCGCCGACAAAGGCTTCCCAGTTTTGTCAATTTTGCCGAAGGCGATTTTCACGGTTTTGCTTTTTTTTTACGCGTTTGCGTCGGGGTTGATTTATTTTGTATGTTGCTTAAACCGTATTACTTATGTACAATGGCCAATGATGTATAATATGCTTAATCCACATACGAGAAGGGAACAAACACATGAAAAAGAAAAAAATCGCTTTGCTAACCGGGGGCGGGGACGCGCCGGGCCTTAACGCGGTAATCTACGCCACAGTACGTGCCTGCTTAAACCAGATGGACTGCGAGGTTATCGGCTATAAGTTTGGTTATCGCGGCCTGTACAACAACGATTTTGTGCAACTTAATCTGGAAACAACATCGGGCATCCTTCATAAGGGAGGCACGATTTTATACAATTCCAACAAAGATAATCTATTCGACTATACCGTGGTAGAAAATGGCGTAACCGTTAAAAAAGATGTTTCGGATGTTGCGGTCGAAAACATGAAAAAAGAAGGCGTGGACGTACTGGTAGTACTTGGCGGCGACGGCACCCTTACCAGCGCCCGTGACTTTGCGCGCAAGGGCGTAAACGTAATAGGCGTACCCAAGACAATTGATAACGACCTGCCGGCTACGGAGGCTACTTTTGGTTTTGATACTGCCGTAAACATAGTGGTAGAAAACCTGGGCCGCCTGCACACCACAGCGGAAAGCCATCACCGCGTAATAGTAGTGGAAGTTATGGGCCGTTCGGCAGGTTGGATTGCACTACATGCGGGTATAGCCGGCTCGGCCGATGTTATTCTTATCCCGGAAATCCCATACACTTTGGACGGCATAGTCAAGAAAATTAACGAGAGAAACGCCCAAGGCAAACCCTTCTCGATAGTAGTAGTAACCGAAGGCGCCAGCGAAAAAGGCGGTAGTACTGTGGTTGCTAAAGTGATGGAAGACAGTCCCGACCCGACCCGTTTTGGCGGCATTGCAGGATATATTGCCAATCAACTGGACTCGCTGGTTGAAAACGAAGTACGTCACTGTGTACTGGGCCATGTCCAGCGCGGCGGCGAAACCTCCGCGGCGGACAGGTTGCTTTCCGTAAGATATGGCGTGCGCGCGGCACAACTGATAAAGGAAGGCAAGTTTGGAAACATGGTCTGCCTCAGAAACGGGCAAATGGAATATGTAAGTCTGGAAGACGTAATAGGCAGTGCAAAAATATCCACAAGCGGTAGCAAGCTTGTAGACCCTAATGGTGAACTTGTGCAGGCCGCAAAAACGTTGGGCATATCTTTCGCAGATGCTTAAAAAGCGAAGCGTTCTTTTCTTAACATATGGCCTTGGTGCCGCGATATTGGTAACCTTGGATCAGCTGGTGAAACTCTGGGCTATTGCTAATTTGCATAACCGGCCGGAGCGCCCGCTGATCCAGGGGTTTTTGCATTTGATTTACGTGGAAAACACCGGTGCGGCCTTCGGCTTCTTGTCCGGTTTTAGCGGCGCACAGGCGGTGCTTACGGCGGTAAAGGTGATTTTCCTGGTAGGGGCGGCGTTATATTTTGCTAAGTTGCCGTGCGAAGCCCGATTCAATTTTGTGCGCATACCCGTTGTGATGATAGCCGCCGGGGGTGTGGGTAATCTTATAGACCGTGTGAGGCTTGGGTTTGTAGTTGATATGTTTGCGTTCCGGTTTATGGATTTCCCGGTGTTTAATGTGGCGGATATTTATGTAACCGTTGGCGCGTTTCTTATTATCTTTGTTGTTATGTTTGTGGTCAAGGATGCGCCGCTTTTTGGGATAACAAAGGCGGATAAAGCCGAGTAGGAAAGCAAATTAAAAGGATTTGAGGCGGTCATGAGCACGGAACTTCGGCTTGTGGTAACAGAAGCGCTTAACGATGCGCGGGCAGATGCTTTTTTAACAGAAAGTATCGACAGCCTAACCCGGAATGCCGCCCAGCGGCTTTTGTCGGAGGGCCGGGCTACTTGCGGCGGCTTGCAACTACGCAAAAATGACCGGTTAAAAACCGGTGATATAGTCATGTGCGATATGCCGCCGCCGGTGGAATATGAAGTGGCGGCGGAAGATATCCCATTGGATATTGTTTTTGAAGACGCGGATATAGTAGTGGTAAACAAGCTCCGAGGTATGGTCACGCACCCGGCGGCGGGAAATTACACAGGCACACTGGTTAACGCGCTTTTGCATCATTTGGGGCCATCCCTTTCGGGGATAGGCGGGGTTATGCGGCCCGGGATTGTCCATCGTTTAGATAAGGACACCTCGGGTCTTCTTGTTGTTGCCAAAAATGACGTATCCCATCAGGCTCTTGCTACGCAACTGGCCGCAAGGGAGATGGGGCGTACGTATCACGCGCTCGTTATTGGGCGGGTAAAGCAGGATAGCCAGCGTATAGATATCCCCATAGGCCGCCATCACACGGACCGTAAGAAGATGGCCGCAATTACACAACAAAAGGGTAAAAGCCGCGAGGCAACAACCAATGTGACTGTGCTTGAACGGATGCCCCGTTTTACATTGGTAGAAGCGCGTTTGGAAACCGGACGTACACACCAGATACGGGTGCATTTGTCTCATATCGGGTGCCCAGTATTGGGAGACCCGTTGTATGGGCTTAAAAAGCAACCGTTTAATGTAGAAGGGCAGATTCTTCATGCCAAGGAATTAAAACTGCGCCATCCGTCAACCGGTGATGTGATGGATTTTGACGCGCCTTTGCCGGAGTATTTTTGTAAGGCAGTTGCTAAGGCTCGGTTGGTTAAATAGGAGGCAATAAATGTCCAAAATCAAAACGCTATTCGTATGCATCTCATGCGAACACGAGCAAACCAAATGGCTGGGCCGTTGCCCGTCCTGTAACCAATACAACACCCTTGAGGAAAAGGTTGTGCGCCCCGCCGCCCCTAAACCTGCCCGTATGGGTGTGAGTTTAGCATCCCGTAGCGATGACACAGGCTCCCCAATCTTACTAAGCCACATCCAAACTGACCCCGACACTTCGGGCCGTACACCCACAGGCATACCGGAACTGGACCGGGTACTTGGCGGGGGGCTTGTAGACGACAGTCTTTTACTGTTGGGCGGTGACCCGGGCATTGGCAAATCCACCCTTCTATTACAGATATGCCGCCATATGGCCAGCGATGATTTCCGCATACTGTATGTAACCGGCGAGGAAAGCGCCAGCCAAATCAAGATGCGGGCCGACAGGCTTAAGGTCAACGCGCCCGGTTGCTACTTGCTTGCAGAAACGGATATCCATGCCATTCAGGCGGCGGTAGAAGAAGTTGAGCCGTCGTTACTGTTGATAGACTCCATCCAAACCATGCGCCTTAGCGAGCTTTCGTCTCTTCCCGGCAGTGTGACTCAGGTGCGCGAATGTACGGCTTTTTTCACGCACTTGGCCAAACAGCAATCTACGGCGGTTCTGCTGGTCGGGCATGTAACAAAGGAGGGCTCTTTGGCCGGGCCGCGGGTTTTAGAGCATATGGTTGACACGGTGCTGTACTTCGAAGGGGAGGGGAAGGACGCTTACAGGCTTATCCGCGCGGTAAAAAACCGCTTCGGTTCCACCCAAGAAATAGGCGTGTTTGAAATGGGCGAAGAAGGGCTTTCGGCCATTGCGGACCCTTCGGCATACATGCTTGCCGGGCGGCCGATAGGGGTGCCCGGCTCTGTCGTAACCTGTAGTCTTGAAGGCACCCGTCCGTTGCTTACGGAAGTGCAAGCATTGGTCAGCTACACAAATTTTGGCACGCCAAGGCGCACCGCCAACGGTATGGACTACAACCGTATGGTGATGCTTCTTGCCGTACTGGAAAAACGTGCCGGATACAAACTTCAAACCTTTGACAGCTATGTAAACATTGCAGGGGGGCTAAGAATTGATGAGCCCGCCGCCGACGCCGGGATACTTGCGGCACTGGCCTCCTGCTACAAAGACAAGGCTATAGACCCGTATACGATGGTAATAGGCGAGATAGGCCTTGCCGGCGAACTGCGCGCAATTAGCCAAGCCGAGCGCCGGGTTATAGAAGCGGCACGGCAAGGGTTTAAAGCCTGCGTGCTTCCCGAGGCCAATAAAAGCAAACTCCGTGCCCCGGCAGGTATGCGGGTGATGGGCGCGGCCCATATTGGGGAGCTGTTGGGTGTGTTAGTGTGAAAGTGAAAGCCGGCGAAGCCAATTTTCACTGCCGGCGCCAAGTCACCCCACAGGGTAGGCAACAGTAGTCATAAGCGCCATCTCAGCCTGCGATGTATCCAGCCGCGAATACTGAACCACAATCTCAACATTGCTTTCCGCCACAATAGCGTAAGGCACATCCATAGGCACCATGGCACCACAAACCGCCTGCAATTTATCCATCCTTATATGGTGCGTACGCCCGGCAGGGCAATGGGCTATAAAGCCGTCCATTTTGTCCCTGTCTTCGAAATACAATGTCATGGTAATAACCGCATCTACGTCGGATGTGTTAAGCACACACACCGCCTCATGGCTGACTTGCCCAATCGATTGCGAATTGTAAAACGCATCGGGTATCAGCCATATTTTTTTGCCGTATTTCATTTTGACCTCCTTTTAAATGGGGGCTCTGCCCCGAACTTAATGGGGGCTCTGCCCCGAACTTAATGGGGGCTCTGCCCCCAAACCCCCGCCGCTCCGCGGGGCAAAGCCCCACTACGCTTCCTCCGCTCCGCTACGGGGCCGCGCTGTTTGCGCGGCTGATCACGCTTGCGTTGCCTGTGCCAAAGCCCCACTACGCTTCCTCCGCTCCGCTACGGGGCCGCGCTGTTTGCGCGGCTAATCACGCGTGCGTTGTCTGCGCCATACATACGCCCTGTTAACTCCTGCTATAAGCACCGTATTGGTATTATCTAAGAAAATCATATCCCGTACATCGTGTAGCGCTGTATGTTGCCATAGGCTTGTCCCGCGTAAGTTAACCGCGCGGAAATATCTGTCTGCACCCACAATAACCGCGCCATGCCCCATACTAAGATGTGTAGCCCTACGGCCAAGATAAAAGCGGCCCGTTAAGCCGTTTATATCAAACATATTAACCGTACCTACCGGGTCCGCGTCGCGTCCGTCCGGGTTTGACGCCGCGCCGGAAACAAATGCAAACCGGTTATTGCCGCAAAAGGCCAGCTGGTCTATCCTGTTATATAGCGGTATAGACCATTCTTCACTAAGGGAGTTGCCGTCTATGCGTTGCATTGTGATTTGGCTGTCGGTTATAAGCAACAACCGGTTACCTGTCATAAACCGCATTGCTATAAAAGTTTCGCCGGGAAAATCATCTCCGGCAAATAGGGCCTCTGTGCCAAAGCGAGTCTGCTGGCCTGTATAAAATTGAACTTCTGTTATCAGTTGCCGGTATATATTTAAATATGCAACGGCAACATAGCTACCGTCATCCGAAATTTCAACCGCAACCGGGAACCGCATAGGGCTTTCTCGGTGGTTAATATGTAACCTAAAGAAAGGGGATGTGCTGTTATCCCGCTCAAACCCATGCACATGATAGCCCCCGTCAACCCCCATTATCACAGCCAAGTTACCGTTTGCGTTAACAGAAAACCCAAGAACTGGGTAGTCCAAATGCACTGTATTCATAATCCCGCCTGCGTTAAATACGCGAATGACCTGCCCCCCGTCTTCCCCGATGGCCACAACGTCGCCACGCGTTACCATATGGGGCCTGGCCAGGTTAAACGGCTCTTGCCAGCGATTTTCGCCGCCCGAAGATACATATCTTATGCCTGTGCGGGTTGTAAAAAAATAAAAGCGCGAGTTATTGCTGTGAAACGAAGGGCTAGTATCAAGGGAATATGAAACATACAGCCCCGTGTTTTCCATGCGCAAATCATGAGCGCCAACTCCAACCAAGTCAAAAGTATACTGTGCCACTGCGGCCAGCAAAATAAGCAAAAGCCCGATAACAAAAATCCCTTTTTTAGACATTGAAATCTCCAGTCATTAGATTCTTTTACCGTATACAACCGGCGGCCTTCGTTTATGCCCGCTTGCAGAATGAAGCCTGTCTATAATTACGCCGTCATGCTCGGAGACTTGCCCGGTTAATAGGAAATTATCCAAGCTGGCATAAGTAATACCCATTTCGGCTTCGTCTGTCTGGCCTTCGAACAGGCCGGCAGACGGGGCTTTTTCTATTATACTGGCAGGCGCGTTAAGATAGTGCAAAAACTCCAATACTTCCGTTGCGGTAAGGTCGGCAATCGGGTTGAAATCGTAAGCGCCGTCACCCCATTTTGTGGAATAGCCTGTGTAAATCTCGCTTCGGTTACTGGTGCCCGCGACCAGACGGTTTTCGCTGTTGGCTATGGCATAAAGGGTGATCATGCGCAGGCGTGGAGCCAGGTAACCGATTGCGGTCGCGGTTAAAGGGGCCGCTTTGCCAATGGATTGAGTTAACTCGTCACGGATTGCAGTTAGGCTTATCGTTTTATTTTCTATACCATACTGGTGGGATACCAGCACGGCATCATCCAGGTCTGATTCGTAGTTGCGCGTCACGCCGCACGGTAAGGATAAACCTATGGTGTTGTCACAGGCCATTTTACACAGTATCCCCACAAGTGCCGCGTCCTTTCCGCCGCTGTTGGCAAAGATTATGCCGTTAACCTTCGCGGAAGCTACTACATTTTTAATAAACACTATCCGTTCTTCTTTTTCCCGTTCGTAATTTCGCATATTGCCTCCTAACCAGATAATGCATACTATTGCGAAATCAATGAGAAACAGTCCCCGCCCGAGCCGAAAATGCGAACGTTCCTACGCATTTTTGGCGACAGGCGGGACTGATTTCGAATTATTTCGCTATACTTTTTATCATAAATCCGCTATAAATGCTATAGCAAACATAAAACGGCGTACGCTTACTTCTACATAGGTCTTACCGCAATTTTAAGAGTGCGGCACTGCTAATAAGTGTTCCCCCGGCCGTCAATAATCAAAAATAACTTGACAAAGAGCCGTTAAATCTCTATAAATGGTTTTGCTGAAATAAACTAACTTAATATTTTACGGAATGAAGGTGCCTGCGCATTTAAATTGCGAAGGATAATAGGGAATCAGGTGAGAATCCTGAACAGTCCTGCTGCCGTGTTGACAAGTAAGATTTCATGTTCGGTTTACCGAACGGCCATTGAGTAAGTCGGTTTCGAAGAAAACGACATAGGTTTCGAAGAAAACGACATAGGTTTCGAAGAAAACGACATAGGTTTCGAAGAAAACGACATAGGTTTCGAAGAAAACGACATAGG
>Ga0123355_10008873_pt1 | contig 15224 bp, 5 predicted proteins | sample TergutEmb28metaG_3_FD_89872 | JGI IMG/M metagenome (GOLD analysis project Ga0123355, IMG submission 89872) | Embiratermes neotenicus P1 segment gut microbial communities from Petit-Saut dam, French Guiana - Emb289 P1 | ecosystem: Host-associated > Arthropoda: Insects > Digestive system > Gut ... | reverse complement strand
CTAGCAGATATAGCTTAAACCCATTATCTTGGTAAGCCGCCAAAGGCATACCCGGTTTAGTTATGCGGTTTGTTTTATGAATTAATCCACAATCTAATAACCACTGCATGGCAAGCTCAAACTCTTTAGCCCTAGCCCCTTGGCGAATCAACCCATATATAAATTTCTTATTTTCTTTTGCCAATTGCGCGGGAACACTATCCCACAACATGCGAATACGAGGAACACTTTCATTTGGCGCATGTTTTGAAAAATCCTGCTCGTATGATGCCAGCAAGCGATTTTGAATCCGGCGAACTTCGGTATAGTCTTGACGATTCACAAAAGAATTTACTGCCTCCGGCATACCACCAACAAAATAGTATTGTCGCAACAAGTCAATATAAATTGATTTAAATGCACTAATCAACTCCCAATCGCCGGTATTCAGCAATTTGGCAAGGTCTTCTCTATTCAGTGCTTCCAAAAATTCTAGGTAGCTCATAGGGTATAAATCCATAAAATCTACCTTGCCAACAGGAAAAGAAGTTCCCTCACGGAGGGCTACCCCCAATAATGAACCTGCAGCCATAATAGAATATTCAGGTGCATTTTCTCGAAAATATTTTAGAGATGCAATTGCACGTGGCACTTCTTGAATTTCATCAAAAATCAGAAGTGTATCTTTTGAGTTGATGGATACACCCGACTCAATCTGCAGTCCTGATATTAAGCGGTTAATGTCGTAGCTACCACTGAAAAGTGTTTCCATTCGCTCATTATTGTCGAAGTTGATATAAGCGACAGAATTAAATTCGTACTCTCCAAATTCTTTCATTAGCCATGTTTTCCCAACCTGCCTAGCACCACGGATAATTAAAGGCATACGGTCATGTCGGTTCTTCCAATCAATCAATTCCTGCATTGCATAACGTTTCAATGCAACCACCTCCATCTATATGAATAGAGTATGCACTATTTTTTACATTTTTACAACGATAAATTTGTGTCAACTTACATTTATTCAAAGATAAAATGCCAGCATTCATATTTTGAGCAAATGTAGGAGTTCTTTATGAGAAAAATATTCACCTTTTGCAAGCCCTACTTACTTATGCATAAATGGCGCTTGTTTTTTTATATATTTATCTGCTTAACCGCGAGCGTAAGCGGCCCGGTATCACCCTGCATAATGCGCAATTAGTGCAATATATTATGCCTCATAATGCTGTTTCACTTTTGACAAAAGCGTGTAGACCCTGTAAATTAGCAAGCCGCAAGCCGCAAGCCGCAAGCCTGAGGCTGGACTGGCGTGGCATCAGCCGTAGCTTGCGGCGAACAGCCAACCACCCTCCCTTGCGGGGCCTCCCACATTTTATAATTAAACTTTCCCTTGACTACACCGCTGGCGCATGAAAAGATATACCCCGAAAAAGGAGATGACGCAATGAAAACCTACGAAACACTGGACTCGGGAATAAAAATTGTAGAGTTCGAACCCTCTCTCGCACCTGGCCTGGCCGACTTTTGGAATATTTGCAGCCAAAACGAAGATGATGAATGGGGCGGCGAAAGCGGTATCAGCACCGCCAGCGAAGTAATTTCCCAGCACGAGATAGCCTCTCACTATAATGTATACATTGCCCTTGACGGTGATGATGTTGTGGGGTATTGCAGCTTTGGCCGTTACTATTATGACGCCAACACCGCATACATCCCGCTTTTGGGTGTGCGCCCAGACTATAGAGGCAAGAAAGTGGGCAAGGCATTGGTATTGCGCTGCGTACAGCGCACGATGGAGCTGGGCTATCCCCGGCTTGACTTGTTTACATGGAGTGGCAACACCGCTGCTGTACCGCTTTACAAAAAATGCGGCTTCCTATGGGAAGACAGGCCTGACGGCACACATCTGGCCAACTTTATGCCAACAATTCTTACTACTCCGCTTTTTGCGGACTTTTTCTCCAAGGCTGACTGGTATGCTGACTCTACCCGCTCTTTGGAGATAACACCGGATGGCAAGAAGGTCAACGGCTTTGAGCTTTTCGGCTATTCATGGGAAAAGGATGGCGAGGCCTTGGCCATTGGCTACGAGCGCTCTGGCCGTCAGATGCGTATGATTGAAACCAATGACTACAAAATCGAGCTTATGACCCCTGACCACGAGCTGGCCTTTGGCAGGGATTATGAGTGCACATTTGTCATCGAAAACAAAACCGGCAAGGAGCTAAATATCAAAATCAATGGCCGGGAAGACAAGAATATTAAGCTTGACTGCAACCAAGACCTGCAAATCACAGGTAATCAGGAAATCAACTCAAAATTTTTTGTAGGCCCGGTGTCGGAGCCTCAAGACCTATGGAAGGTGCACCCATGTTTGCTGGCCGATGTAGAGATAAACGGCCAGGCCGTGACTTTTGGCCTTGGGATAAATGCAAAATTCCCCTTGCTTATCAAATTCAACCGGGAATGCACAATAGACCAGGTTGGCATGGATGTTAGAACTCATATTGATATCCAAAGCTCCTTGCCAGAGGATGCCACAGTTACGGTGAATATCCCCAAATGTACGCTACTGACCATCAAGGACGTGAAGAAATCATCGGCGAAAGATGCTCCGGCTACTGGTACAGCAATGCCTATGACAGTAAGCGTCCCAGCCAAGGGCAGAGCCTCTATCCCGGCAACATCCACTACCATGGCCATTGGCTACGAAAAGCTAACTATTGACTGCACTGCCGTCTTCAAAAGCGGTGCTGAGTTAAGCTTTGCAGCACCTGTATTCCTTTTCACAAAGGATATGACCCATGCCTATAGCGGCGAGGATATTAAAGGTCATCACATTATCAACGGCCCATGGGAGCTATGGATTGACAAGGAAGAAAACAATGGCCATATAGCTCATCTTACAAACAAAGGCTATGACAGTGATTGGCACGCCTACCAGCCGCCAAAGCTTGGCAAGCCCTATGATGATGAGTTTAACCTGATAAAGCCCATCATCAAGACATACCAGCAAGACGGTGCAATGGTAATGGAAGCGGAATATGTATCTGAAAAATTCCCCGGGTTGGTGGTTACTCAGGTTTACTCCTTGTTTGCAACAGGGTTTATAACCCGTACAAGCCGGGTAGAAAACCGTTCCGACAAGCCCTACAACAGCATGTTGCAAGATAATTATGGCTTGGGTATTGGCTTCAACTCTGTCTACAGCTATAAGGGGCAGATAACCCAAAACTATCAGCGTTATAACCCAGGCGGGATGTTAGAGGGCTTCCAAAATATATCCTCTGAGGATCTTGACGAAAACTGGGTTTACGAAGATAACCCTGCCGCCCCGCGTGGATATTGCTGGCCAAAAGACTACACCCCAATACCAAAATGGGACACTCTCATGTCATTTGAAATAGATCTTGGCCAGCTTGCTCCCGGCCAAGTGTTTGTAACCAAGCCTGTGACTTATGCCTTGGGCTTATTCACAAAATACAACGATCTGCGCAACTATGCTCTGCAAGCTTATAACCAAACTTCGGCCCCGGCTACTCAGGCAATGGAGGTTGTGCTTAATGGATACAATCCATTTGTTACCGGCATAGAAGCTCATGTATCGCAGGCTAAGAATAGTGCTGGAGATGTCAACCATAACATTAAGCTTGACGTGATAAACAACCGGGATGAGGTCCAAGAGGGCACAATTACAGTCGCATCCGAAGCTTTGGAGTCCCCAATGTCCCAAACCAACCCCCACGAAGATGTGGTGGAATGCAACAGCTTTGACCTTTCTCTTAACGCAGATGGTGATATTGCTGTTGTAAGCACGGCAATCAACATGGTGAACTACGAAAAAACCGTTCCCAAGGCTCTTTTCTTTCCTAAGGGACATGTCACCACATCCATGGAAGGCACGGCCTACCGCGTATCAAACGGGGCCATAACCTTCAAAGCAGACCCTGCATACGGCCACTGCTGCTACTCCCTAACTGACGCAAATGGCCAAGAGTGGCTTCTTAATCAGTACCCAGAGCACAAGCCCTATTCCTGGTTTAACCCATTCATAGGCGGCATTCGTCTTCGTATTGAGGATATGGACGACAGGGCCTTCTTGAAGGAAAAAATCACTGCCGATTTTGCCGAAGTTCGGGATAGCCTGGGCAATCTATGGACGGGCATATGTATGGCACTATCCGTATCAGAAAACGAAAAGCTAAAGGGTGCGGTGTACAAGACCTACTATCTTACCCAGCCTGGGCTACCGGTAATGAGCGTCTACTACACCTTCGAAAACAACACAGGCGAGTACAAAAACGACAGAACTTGGATATCTACCTGCCTAAAGCCTGACGATGATGCCAAGAATGTTTTCGTTGAAGTAACAGACAAGCAGGGCAGCAAGCACCGCCGCCGCATGGGCTCCTTGGAGACGCCGGAAATCTTCTTTGAAGGCCCCATGGTAGTATCAAGCTCCAGGCCTCAGCGGATGTATGCACAAAGCTGCTATACAGACACCGACTACTCCGGCGATTTCTGGGGCTGTAACCAGATACCAGTGATGGCTGCCTTTGCCCATACCGGGGCTGAAGCGGCTCATGGTGAAATGTTTACGTCTTGCCCGGTGTTTTTCGTGATTACTGATAAGTGCTTGCCTGCGGGTGTGCTTGCTGACCTTGATAGGGTTGGGTTTTAAGAATGAGCTAGTATGTAGATAATTTGATGCACAGACGTATAACAAAAGCCGCTTTCCCTTGGATGGGAGGCGGCTTTTCTTTGTTTTTTGCAATTTGGATAAAGTCTGTGTTAAAACTTATAGTTGACTCCGCTTTGTTTCATTACGGCGTTTGCAGTGTGTCGTGATTTTATTTTACCGTCAACAGGGAAGTTTTGCTTTGTTAATGGGCTATACCATACATCATGGTCTCCTTTGCCCCTACGAATAAAGTAGCAACCATTTTGTTGCAGCACTTTGCGCACAGCCTTTTCATAGTCTGCCACTATGCAACGCTCTCCCAATGAACGGCCTTGAAGCAGAGCCTTATATTTTCACAACACTTTCCGTTCATTGCAAGTATCTCAGGAGTTGCTATCTTTACCCGTGTTATCAGGGCGTCAAAAGAATTACTCTCCAGGGCTAGCGGGATACTGTCGCAGACAGCACACCATACCCCAGCCGATATATCCCAGCTTACTGTAATGTCATAATCCATAAAACCCTCCAATCAACAATTAATTCATGTCACTCAACATGATGAAACGTATCACTGTCGTGCCTCAAAGTCAAGACCATTTAGCTTGTCACTCATGCCGAAAAACCGCAAACCTCTCCATCTTAACCGGCACATCCTCCAAAACCCCGGCCCGCTCCCTTACTGCGGCTATCTGCTGCTCACCGGTCTCAACCCCGGGTTGGTTGGGCAGTACAACCCCCCATGAGTCATCGCAGGTGACAATCAGCCCGTATTTGGTAACATCCAGCTGGCTTGCATCGGTTACAACCTCAGGACTGCCAATAACATCAACCTTGTACACAAGCTCAGGAAGTTCGTCCTCGGAAACGGGGGGGAAGCGCTTATCTTGCTGTCCTGCTGCCACGGCATATTTCACAATCTCTGCGGCAACACTGTCCGTTGTTGGGCCCAGAGCCCCTGCCGCTCCTCGCAGCTTGCCGTCTACATATAAGGAAACAAAAGCTCCGGCCCTGGTGGTAAGCATTTCTCTTGGCAGCCCTACAGGTATTGGCAATGTATGACCATGAAGCACATAGTATTCCAACGCCCGCCTTGCCAGCACGCAATAGTCATCCTCAGATGAACGGGATTTAAGCACTAGCCTGCGCTGCCTGTATTCGGTTTGCTCCAGGAAATTGCGGCTTTCGTCGTAGGGGCCTGGGGTGAAGGACGCTACGGCGTAGCCTTCCCCGAAGGCGTTTTCGTAGGATAATATTTCAGGCCTTACTTGCCTGCGGTCAAGACAGCCAGCAAGCATAGTAAAAACCGCATGGCCGCATTCGTCTGCCCCTTCCCGCAGGCTTTTTGGCACGGAGAAAAGGCGGTTAAATGCCCCCGTCTCAAATATGTGCAGTATTTCATTATCGTATTCGATTGCGTCTTGTGGGTCGTACCCGGGCTGTGCATTTATGGCTTTCACGATTTTAGACTGCCCATCTTTATCTGGACGCCGGGACAAGTTGCCAGAGGCCACGATAACCGTACGCCTTCCAATATTGGCGGCGGCTTCGGAAAGGCATTGTCCAAGCTTGTAGTGGGCACGCCCGTCTAGCCGGGAAGGGGAAATCCGCATGGATTTAAACTTGGAATACCGCCGGTTAATAAACCAAAGCGGAACCATAACCCCATGGTCAAGAGGAGCTTTGCGTTCTCCAAGTGTCTTAGCCGAAATCCCATACTTGCCGGAAACAAAGGCCGTAACCGCAGCAAAATTGGGGTCATACTTAAGTGAAAGTTTTACATGACGCGTGCCAAATTTTTCACAGTTGCCCTTGGCCCCTTCCCCAGGCGAAATATGGAAATAATCGTCATATATCACGTTATGAGGGGTGATAAAAATAATGGTATCCGGGCGCAAGTAGGCAATCTCTTGTGCCACGGTATCAAAAGCGCTTAGGGTTTTGCTTATTTTTCGTTCCTGCCCGCGCCCTACTGCCGGGATTGCCAGCTTTGGGTGGGGTAGTACATATGCGCGTAATATAGCCATTATTGTCTCTCCCTCTTGCATCTTGCGGTTGGTTAAATATTAGCATCTTTGGGTTGCTTGCTCAAGTTTTTGGGAATAATAGTGTCAGAGCCCCGCATGTGAAGGGTGGTTTTGCATAACTGGAGGTATGTATGTCAGAAAAATTTTTGATTCATCCATCCGGCCCGCTGCGTGGCCGGGCTGAAATTAGTGGCGCTAAGAACGCGGTGCTTCCTGTGCTTGCGGGTTGTTTACTTACTGGTCAGGCTTGTCGGGTGTCAAATGTGCCCAATCTTAGTGATGTGGAGGCTATGGCGGAGTTGGTGGAGTCTCTTGGGGGGGCAACAACTTGGGACAGGGGGGCTGGTGTCATTACAGTGGATACATCTCGCCTTGGCAAGTATGACGCGGCTTATGAACTTGTTGGGAAGCTGCGGGCTTCCTTTCTTATAATAGGCCCGTTGCTAGCGCGGTTGGGGCGGGCTCGCGTGCCTCTTCCTGGGGGTTGTGCTATTGGTACTCGGCCTGTGGATTTGCATCTTAAGGGGTTGGCTGCTATGGGGGCTGAGATAGAACATGCCCATGGGTATGTGGAGGCTATTGCGCCTAAGCTTTATGGAGCCAAGATTTATCTGGACTTCCCTAGTGTTGGTGCAACAGAGAATATTATGATGGCAGCTACCCTTGCCGAGGGGCAGACCATAATTGAAAATGCGGCTGTTGAGCCGGAGATTGTTGACCTAGCTAACTTTCTCAATACAGCCGGCGCCGAAGTGCGAGGCGCTGGCACAGACACAATAAAAATCAATGGTGTAAAAGATATGAAGGGAACCCATCATGCCGTAATCCCTGACCGCATAGAGGCGGGTACTTTTATGGTTGCAGCGGCCCTGACTCAGGGTGATGTGCTGCTTACAAACGTACTGGCCGACCATGTAAAGCCCGTAACCGCTAAGCTGAAAGAGGTAAATGTCCAAGTCCACGAAACCGACGAGGGCATACATGTAAAGGCCGACGAAAGTCCTCTCATAGCCGCCGACATAAAGACCTTGCCATACCCTGGCTTCCCTACAGACATGCAGGCCCAGTTTATGAGCCTGATGACTAAGGCCCGGGGCACAAGTGTGATAACAGAGACTGTTTTCGAAAACCGGTTCATGCAGGTAGGAGAGCTAAAGCGCATGGGTGCTGTAATAAAAATAGAAAGCCGCAGCGCAATAATAGAAGGTGTAGAGAAGCTAACCGGTGCGCAAGTGGCTGCATCAGACCTGCGGGCCGGTGCTGCTTTGGTGCTTGCGGCTCTTACTGCTGATGATATAACGGAGATTAACGGGATACACCACATAGACCGAGGATATTATCGTATGGACGAACGGTTTAATCAGCTTGGCGCCAAAATTGAGCGAACTAAGGACGCGCCTGGTTCGTTGGCGTAGTAGGAACAGGCCCTAATCTTTTCCAATTCATCAAGGTTTAAACCTACCACCACACGGCAACACTTTGGGTACAACCAAATCACAGGAGGTGAGTGAATGAAAAACACTAACCCAGAGATTGAAGATAGTATCTTCCGCAAAAAGGGGTTTTTCATCGCACTGTATTCATGCCTGGGAGCAGTGGCAATATTGGCGCTGGTTATCACCGTAGCCAACTTTGGACAGCCCAGTTTCCAGGCAGAAGATTATGAAGAGGATGCAGCCTATGTAGGCGCAGACCAAGTAGAGCCATATCTGGCCCAAGTAGACGAGGAAGCCTGGTTTAGACCAAGGCAGACACCGACCCCCACAGCAACGCCGCCGCCATCCCCAACGCCCCAATCCAGGCCTATGCTGCCGATGCAGCCAACGCCGGAAGCCGTCCCCAATGTGGACGCCCCTCCGGGAGACGAGCCGCCCACATCACCACCGCCTGCGGCAGATGAAGCTCTCTCTGCCCCTGCCACCACTTACCAGCATCCCATAAATGCAGGGCGCTATAGCTTTCAGGCTTTCGAAGAAGGGGATGTAATGCTGTGGCCTGTGGAAGGCGACATAGTCATGGACTTCAGCATGGACTCCCTAATCTACGACCCCACCCTAGATCAGTTCCGCACAAATGACAACATCAGAATTTCAGCGCCGGAGGGCACACTTGTCCAGGCCAGCGCAAGAGGCTATGTACTGGAAATTGGCCGCAATGTGGTGCGTGGCAACTACGTTAAAATCGACCACGGCAACGGCCTGGTAGGCATCTATGGCCAGCTTGGCGAGAACAAGCTGGTGACTGTAGGCGAAGTAGTACGTGCCGGGCAGCTTATAGGCTCGGTTGGCACGCCTTCCATGTTCGGGGTTATGCATGGGCCTCATGTTAACCTGCGGTTTACTCGCGAAGATGAGCCAATTAATCCCCATGAGTTGCTGGCTGCGCGATAGGTAGCTGTTTGCAAAAACAATTTACAAAAGAGAAATCATTTCCAGAATAGAAATGATAATTGAGCCGGTATGCTGCAGTGTGCATACCGGCTTTTATTATTAGGTTCAAATAAAGTTCATTTATTTGAAAAATACCTGTTTTTTTGGTAAATCATCAAGACACTTGCTACCTTGGCTAACCAGGTGTAGAATGCGTATGTAACAGTTTTGCAATAAATAATGCACAAAATACACATACATAGACAACGTTATTTCTAATTTGTGCGCGGACTTGCTGGATTTTTTCCATTTGATGTGGATTTGCATTGATAATTCCTTGCAATATGCCAGATTATTATCTGGTGTAGATATAGAAAATGTAAAGTAGGATGAGGAGGTGTGTAAGCAGTAAAATGATTCCACATTACAAATGAGGATGATAGGAGAAAAAGTCTCAACACAGAAGCACATAACAAAAACTTTTGATGTTATTCGAAAGGAGAAACGTATGAAAAAACGCGCACTTGCATTGGTACTTGCCTTGATTATGGCACTAGCACCAATCACAGTTTTGGCCGACTCTGTGACTGTAGAGCCTGAGGAAGGGCTTGAAGAAGGTTACGGATATCTGCCTGAAGAAGAGTACACATATGAGGATGAATACCCCTACTATGAAGAAGACGGTGAAGATGATCCTCTTCTGGAAGGCTTCTTGCCCTTTTTACCCGCCGATGGGATGATTTTGCCGACTACAAACGGCGCGATACCGGCAACAGAAGTAAGGGAATGGACATGGGGGAGCGGGCCATTTGGGATGGGAACCCTAATGCCATCCGCCACAATAAACATCGCGGGCACTGCAACGAATGCCTTTGTATTGTGGGAAGGCCCTATAACTCCAGTCGATGCTGAGCAAGACTCATTCTTTGCGACAATACATCCCAGTAATGTCGATCCTCTCACAGTTGAAAGGATTACGTTTGACATTTTAGTGCCGGGTGGCCCCCATGCTAATAGTGAAGATGGCGGCGTCCCACGTTTTGCGATGTTTGATATGCCAGGTTGGAATATTCCCATTACTCAAAACCATACTGGCGGTAATCCGTGGGGAAGCGTGTTTCTAAGTGAGTTCACTCCTGTAGATGTAGATGGCGAGCCTTATCTGGTGTTTTCTTTTGAATTCCATGCAGATGAAGCTCCCCAGTTAGGCTTTTTTATGAATCCGAGATTTGGCTCACCTTCCAATAACAACGCCTATATTGCAAACATTCTATTCCACACTGCCCCTGCTGTTCCCTCCACCCTTTATATTTGGGATGGTTCGGCTCTGCCTCAGGTGGAAATAAACCTTGGTGGTGTAAATACAAGTGCTTATGTAGCTTTCGAAGATTTCCCAGTCACTCTAGCCGGAACGGGAACTAGGACTTTCGAAGCAGTGCATGACTATCCCGAGCAAGTGTATATGATAACTTTTGACTTGCTTGTCCCCAATAACAGAAACACGATGCCCCAAGGGGCCGCACCAGGCGTAGGTGAATATTGGCCGAACCCCCAAAGGTTTTGGTCCAGTGTTAACGCAATGCCTTCTGGTAGTGGCACAAGCCCGATAACCCCTGGGGATCCGGACTGGGGCAACTTGCACATTGCCGGCACTAATGTATCTGTAAATGGTGAAAGTTATACCCGAATCCCGGTTAGATTCTATTATGATGAATCAACCAGAATGGGATTCAGTCTCAGGCCGATATTTTATACCGATTATGAGCTTTTTATTGCCAACGTTGTATTCCACACTGTATCTACTGGCCCTCCAACTGGCCCGATACCGGCAACAGATGTAAGACACTGGTCCTATGGTATACCTGGTACAGGAACCTCATTGCCTCCAGCTTCAATAAATATTGGTGGCACTGCCGTTGATGCCTTTGTAATATGGGAAGGCCCTGTGCCTGGAGATGGTCAGTCGACTTTTGAGACAATACTTCCCAGTGGTATCAACCCACTTGAAATTGAAAGGCTGACCTTTGACATATTTGTCCCCAGTTCTCACAGTCAGAGCGATGCAAATCCTCCGCGATTTGCGATGCATCCCCGCAATAATATTACCCATAACCATAGCGCACCGTGGGGAAGCGTGTTTTTAAGTGATGGTGCTTCGGTAGTGGTAAATGGTGAGCCTTACATCAGGATATCATTTGAGATGTTTGCTGATGAAGCGACTCAAATTGGCTTTGGGATGTGGCCAAGGTTTCTAACTGATTACAATGTTTATATTGCAAACATCCTGCTCCACCAAGAACCTCCTGAAGAGCCCACTGCAACTATCAGGTTTTGGAATGGTAACTCTGTGCCTCAAGAAGAAATAAACCTTGGTGGTGTAGACACAAATGCATATGTTGCCTTTCCAGATTTCCCAAGTGCCTTAGCTGGCGGCGGGACAGGCTCTTTCGAGGCATTGTTTGACCATCCTGAGCAAGTATATATGATAACTTTCGACTTGCTTGTCCCCAATAACAGAAACACAATGCCCCAAGGACCAGCACCAGGCGTAGGTGAATATTGGCCGAACCCCCAAAGGGCATGGGTGGATGTTGCCGCTGTACCCACTAATAGTGGAACAAGCCCTTACGCACTTGATTGGGGCAATCTGCACTTGACCGGTGGGCACACTGCTCAGGTATCAGTAAACGGCGAAAGCTATACCCTAGTCCAAGTTAGATTCTATTATGACCAAGCAGAAAGAATGGGATTTAACATTAGGCCGATATTCTACACCAACAACAATATTTTTATTACCAATGTTGTATTCCACTACACGCCTATTTTGGTTGTTCCAGGAACCCTTAGGCAGTGGTATGGCCCAAACAACCCGATACCAACAAATCAAGTAGACATTGGTGGAACAAATACTGATGCTTACGTGGCTTGGGCAACTGTTCCGGTTGGGGCTGGAGGAATGGCATTTGAAGCAATGGTTGATGATACCGAGTTATTCGAAATGCTTACGTTTGATATTCTGGTTCCTAATGACAGAACTCAGCAGCCCACACCTCCGGAAAACTATCCAACTCCTTTACGCTTTTGGGCAAATGTCTACGCCACCCCTGCTGGTAGCGGAATAAGCCCATACGCACCTGAGTGGGGTAACCTGCACATTACAGGTGTCCATACTTCACCCGTAACTGTAGATGGGAACGACTATACCAAGGTCTCTGTAAGATTTTATTTTGAAGAGGCAACTAGGGCAGGCTTTGTCCTTAGGCCGATATTTGTGTCTGATTACCCTGTGTATATCACCAATGTTATGTTCCATTTGCCAGAACCAGACACAGGAGAAACTCCATTGGATCCAGGTCTATATAACTTTGGCTTTAATGTAGAGGGACACCATAATGCTTTGCCGAGCCCGTTAAACAGAGATCGTATGCAAACCACTCCCCATGTTGTATCAGATGACGCAGCAGGCGTGGTAAACCCAGTTGCAGTGGAAATGTATCAAGTCCACGCACCATTTACTGCTGGAAGTGGCACTTGGAGGCAAAACCCATTCCGCTATGTGCCAGACCCGGCTGCAGGTGAGATCAATAATATCAGAGGGCTTACTTTTACAGCATATATGCCTGTATATCTAAGGCGTAACAATGCAGCAGGCGGCAATGTGCCTCATATTAGGTTTGACTATACGGTTCTGCCCCGTTCTTCTTCTTTTGCATGGGCGACCGCAGGATTGTATACCGGCACATGGATAATACCTCAGGGTGCTTTGTCAGATCAGTTTGTTTATGCAACTGCAATGGCATCTGGTATATATAACACTGTGCCAGGGGTTATCTTATATGGCGCTGCGGTTGATTTTAACCACGACACAATTGTCTATGTCAATGGCAGACCCTACTTCACATGGCAGCAAACAATAAATTTCAGCGAGCTTGTTTCCATTGAAAAAGATGAGCTGATATTCTCTTTTAGCATCGGTAACACTCACTTTATTGATCCGATATTTATTTCCGATATTGAGCCTATTTTCCACACCGGCCCATGGGGCGGCGGAACATGGGATTGGCCGGAGACTATCGAATTCAATGGTGATGCCGATCATCTTATTACAGACTTTAGTGTAATAACCTCCAACGTTGACCGCCTTACCACCCATAGAGGTGTATGGGCTGGGCATCAAAGCCGCATGGTTGTTACTGATGAAGGTACTTTCGTAACCTATATATGGAGATACCCATATCCTCAAGACCCATGGGGCGAGGATGACTTGTATGGCTGGAATGACATACGTCGCGTAATACTTGTTATGCAGCCTGCAGACTGCCCAGACGGCAACTGGGTCATCCTTAACACCTGGGATCATTGTGCCTGTAGCACGAAGATTGTATCCGATGCCGCTGGCAATGTGTATGTTGTTAAGTATGGCAATACCCATCCACAGCGCTTGCGTCAGTATTATCGCCCATGGGTGTCTATGTACACTGCTGGAAGCTGGGATACAGCATCAGGTACTCTTACAACGCCCATGCAAGATTTTACGTGGGACGCAATGATGGGTTCAAACCAGCTGGCCCCGGCCTATCTTGCTGCAAATATCAGCCCTGACGGTATTATCTATTTGGTAACCGCCGGTCATGTCGCGACCCAACCTGGAAACGTTCAAAGAGGGCATATTGATATTGTTGCGTTTGACACAAACACCCTTGAGTTCACATCTGCAGGCAGGATATGGCAGGGTTTCCGCTTTGCATATTTTTATCTCAACTTTATCCCAAGTGCAGATGGTAACGGATATGATATGGAGCTTACCGGCTTCCGTAACGAGTACTGGACACGATTGGGTTATACAAATCAACCTGCTTTTGGCTGGATATTCGACGGATTTGTTTACTGGAGAATAAGCCCAGTTTTCCCAGCAACTCCAGGCCCTAACTCCAGTATGCCATTTGTCGGCTATGAAGGGTGGTTACCTCCAAACTATGTAGATATCGTCCAGGAAACAGAGTTAATTATGACAAACCCCAGTGATTTTGATAACCTCAACTGGTGGCCTCAGTTGGCAAACAGTTCCCATGGTGATGTTTTCTGGGATGATAATGGTGATATCCATTTGTTCTATGCGAGACGAGACACAACCACCGGTAATGTTACCCAACAGTGGCATATGCTTGTTCGTGACGGGGATGTTGTATTTAATCAGATGATTTTCCCAAGCACACGATTTATGCTTATGGTTAAAGATTCTGTAGGCAACTACTATATCTTGGAATCAACTCAGGGGACATTTGATCTCAGGGTTCATCATGCTGTAGTAACCGATGATGCAGGTTGGGAATTTGAGTTATTGGGTCATTTTGCCTTACCTGTACCCATAAGAGCTGCTGGTTTGTCCCAGGCATATATTGCAGGCCTTGCTGGACATGGTGACACCATCCATATCATGTTCCCGATAGTAGGGCCCACCCAGCGTGACAATGTTACCACCGCCAACGAATGGGCGTACTTTAGGCTTCATCTGGACACCTCCATTGGTGGTGTGCAACCACAGCCAGATTTTAGCCTACAAGCATTCAACAACGGAGTAATAAACAACCAATCGCTATACAACGGAGGGCTAATCCGGATCTGGACGCGTCTAGACGGTGTAAACGCATTGGTAACGTATGAAAACCTGAAAGTAGAAGCCGTATTCCCAAATGGCGACTGCGCAATGGATCTAGTACGTGTAAACCAAGTGTGGACAACACCGGAATACGTCAACATGATAGATGTCAACTTCCGTGAACTATGGCAGTATATCTACCTCACGGTAACCTACAGGGATCAAGTGGTAGACCTACTCCTAATCAACCCCGTATACACACAGGTGACCGTGCCAGAATTTACACTCAGCGTCTTCAACAATGAGGTAATCACCAACCAATCACTGGCAGACGCAGGACTAATCCGGATCTGGACAGTGCTAGACGGTGTAGCAGCGCCAGTGCCATATGCAGGCGCAAATATAACGGCAGTACTACCAGACGGCACAAGCGCGATGGAGTTTGTTCGCGCCAATGAAATGTGGAATAATCCAGGCAATTTGAACGTTGTAGATGTGAATTTCAACGCAAACTGGCAACGGATTTATTTCACAATAACCGCATATGGTCAAACAATAGAGTTGACGCT
>Ga0123355_10008872_pt1 | contig 15224 bp, 36 predicted proteins | sample TergutEmb28metaG_3_FD_89872 | JGI IMG/M metagenome (GOLD analysis project Ga0123355, IMG submission 89872) | Embiratermes neotenicus P1 segment gut microbial communities from Petit-Saut dam, French Guiana - Emb289 P1 | ecosystem: Host-associated > Arthropoda: Insects > Digestive system > Gut ... | reverse complement strand
TCTCTTGTGGTGGCACAGACAGGCGTAGTCGAGTATTTTCGTAAGTAATTCGTGACCCAACGAGCGCTAGCAGTTTATCAAAACTTTCTATACTCATTCTGAAGTAGCTGAAAAATTTTCCTCATCAGTTTCTTAAATCCTCATACAATTGATAAAACTGCCCATTTAAAAGTCTTTTACTGACTACTGGATGTACCCAGTTTCGCTTTTTGCGTCGATGTTTCCTTATTCTAAGCAGAAGAGCACATACACATGCTGTCTCTGTGAAGTCCATTCTGTACTGAAAAGTTGCCCGTACAAGCAACTTTTTAGTTGCAGTGCGCGCACGGTCACAGCAACTTTTTAATCACCGCAACTATTTAGTTGCAAGTGCGCGCCTAGCCTAAGTGTACTGCAGTGATATCAACTAACCCTATCCAACAATGTGACCATTACTTAACCTGTAAAGGTAATTGCACCGTCAGTATTTTACTGTGACAGTCAATAAAAGTGACAGGCGTTATCAAACTATGACGCATGAAAATTGCTGTACTTCAGTTGACCTTCACTCTGCACACGCTTGTCTTACGGTTTCCTGTGTAACTTGCGTCATACGGACGGAAATATATCTCTCTAACCTCCTGTCTCTCACGTGATGTCGGGTCTGGTTACTCTCCTGAATAACGTCATCACAATCCGAGTGCTGGGTACATAAATATAGCTGTCGACGGACATGAACAGGCGTATCAGATGCATTACATGCAGTAAGTTATATTTAAATAAACAGCGGACATATATGATAAAAACATCATTTAAGTCTAATCCTGTACGATAAATAAGCATTCGATCCGTGCTGATTAAAATGACGGAACGCACCATAACAGTTACACTGTCCATACGTATAATTTGGTAATTCTTGTGATTTCGGAGATTGAACACATTCCTGCTGTTGATCAGTTAAGTGCTTCTGATTTATTTATTGCGAAAGGCAACGGATTTAGTCTGTAGCCATACAAATAACTACATAAATAAATTAAAAAAATAGATAATTTTTTTGCATGAACCCCAACCAAGCAATATAACTTTCTCACATTCCACTGACACATCAGCAGTAGACAGACTGATTGATTGGACGTGCTTGTTCGGCGACAGTTGGCCCAGTCTAGCAACACTGACTGTTCATGTTTCTGTTTATTACACAGTCCGTACCAACTATGAACTGCACTAAACATTCAACACTACGCACCCTCCATTGACATATTCCAGCCCTTTCCCTTCCACTGCCGCACACCATGCACTGAAACTCACCATTCCCTTAACACAACTTGTGCTCCTTCCTTACCATATGACCTCCAATAACACAACTGTCCTCACTTTCAGCTGTAACCAAACGTCTAAATCCTGCTTGCTGTAGGCAATAACCAGCCAAAGCCGCCATTACCCCTCAGCCAGGTAACCACAGTCCTCCTCCTGAAAATACAGCCGTAAACGCAACACAACCACATAATCGCGAGGCTTTATGCCCTTAATTTCCGTACGTCCGAGTGCGGCACTTTAATCTCCAACCCATGCGCCAGTATATATTTCGCCTGAATTTTAATAAATTTGTAATTAATTCAGCCAAACACAATTTTACTATCTAAATGCCAAGCATATCTGCGATTGGGTATCGAAAAAAAGATCACCAATAAGTAGCCGTTTCAAAAGACGGATAGATAACCGGACCTCGACACAAACATACAAGTACAATCCTGTCACATTATCATATATATTAACACAGCCAATCGAAACGTCAGTGAAGGGAAGGGTACTGTCCTGTGATGCTTTCACATAAATAAATTAACACCGTCAAACCTATCGTAACACAGAGCAATAAAATTGTTTTGTAAGATATAAATAATTACTTTAATACATTCACACGTAGCTCCGGTAAACACAGAGCTAGAGTCCCGTTATATTATCATATAAATATTAATTTAACACAGACACATAACGTCAATAAACACACAGCAACAGTCCTGTCGTGTTATATAACTAATACCTTAAGACAGTCACACGAAAGGTCAGTAAACACACAGCTACAGTCCTGTCATGTTATCATATAAATATTACCTTAACACAGTCACACGTACCGTCAGTAAACACACAGCTACATTCCTGTCATGTTAACATATAAATATTAGCTTAACACAGTCACACGTACCGTCAGTAAACACACAGTTACAATCCTGTCATGTTAACATATAAATATTACCTTAACACAGTCACACGTACCGTCAGTAAATATACAGCTACAGTCGTGTCATTTTATCATATAAATATAACAGGAAAACTGTCACCCGTAACGAAAATAAACATGCAGCAAAATTTCTCTCATTTTCTTATATAAATATTACCTTAAGACTGTCAAACCTACCGTCTGTAAAAACAAAGCAACAGTCCTGTCTTCATATAGATATTACCATAATACAGTCACACGTACCGTCAGTGAAAACAAAGATACAGTCCTGATATATAAATATTAATTTAATACAGTACCACTTACAGTCAGTAAACACACAGCTACAGTCCTGTCATGTTATAATATATATACTACTTTAACACAGTCACACGTACAGTCAGTAAACACAAAGCTACAATCCTGTTATATAATCTTATAAATATTACGTTAACACAGTCACACGGACCGTCATTAAACACACAGCTACAGTCCTGTCATATAATCATATAAATATTACCTTAACACAGTCACACGTACCGTCTCTAAACACACAGTTACAGCCCTGTCATGTTATCATAAAAATATTACATTAACACAGTCACACGTATGGTCAGTAAACACCCAGCTACAGTCCTGTCATATTATCCTATAAATATTAACTTAACACAATCACACGTAACGTCAGTAAACACACAGCTACTGTCCTGTCGTATTATTATATAAATATCAACTTTACACATTCACACGTAACGTCCGTAAACACAAAGCTACAGTCTTGTTATATTACCATATTTTTCTTACAATAACACAGTCACACGTTAGTCAATAAACACACAGCTACACGCCTGTCATGTTACCATGTTCTTATTACTTTAACACAGTCACAAATACTGTCATTTTCTGCTAAATTACTCCCGGTATTTTCAATGTGTTCAGTAACACGTCACACAAAAATGTAGGGAAAATTAACGATTTACTCTTCGAAAATTGCGTAAATTGTGTTCTGAAAAAATGTGCATTTTTATTTTCCATGTGGCGTGGAACGGTATTGGGGAGGGTTCCGCCGTTTTGTAATAAGAATTTCGGAATTTTACAGACGTACATATTGTATATAATTCAACGTCAACTGTATACACGGCACTGTCAACAGAATACATGGCAATGTCAGCTGTATACACGGCACAGTCCAATGTATACACGGCACTGTCAACTGTATACATGGCACTGTCAATTTTTACATGGCACTGTCAAATGTATACACGGCGTTGTCAACTCTATACATGGCACGGTCAACTGTATATATCACTGTCAATTTATACATGGCTCTGTCAACTCTATACATGAAAATGTCAACAGGAAACAAGGCACTGTCGACACGATACATGACACTCTCAACCCTATATTTCACTTTCAAAAGAATACATGACACTTTAAAATGTATATGTAACTGTCAAATGTATACATGAAACTGTCAAATGTGTACATGACACTGTCAACTGTATATGTCACTGTCATCTGAAAACACGGCACTGTCAACTCTACACACGGCAATGCCAACTGTATACACAACACGGTCAACTATATGCATGGCACTGTCAAAAGTATATATGACACTGTCAACCGTATACATGACAATGTCAAATATATACATGGCACTGTCAACTGTATATATGTCACTGTCAATTTTAACACACCACTGTGAACTGTAGGCATGGCGACGTCAAAAGTATACACGGCACTGTCATCTTTATACACAACCATGTCAATTTTATACATGGCATTGTCAAATGTATACATGGCACGGTCAAATGAATATATGTCACTGTCAACTGTAGGCACGGCACTGTCAACCTATACATGGCACTGTAACCATATACATGGCTCTGTCAAATCTATGCATGGCACTGTCAAATGTATATGTCACTGTCACCTGTATACTCCGCAATGACAATTGTACTCACGGCTCTGACAAATGTATACACTAAACGGTCAAATTTTGCATGGCACTGTCAACTGTATATATGACACAGTCAAATGTATACATGACACACGCAACTTAATACGTGGCACCTTCAACTGTAAATATGTCACTGTCAACTTTAGGCAAGACACTGTCAACTGTATGCATGGCACCTTCAACCGTATACACGGCATTTTTAACTGTATTCACAACCATGTCAACTGCATACATGGCACTGTCAACTTTATACATGACACTGCCAAATGTATACAAGGAACTGTCAAATTAAGTATCACAGTCAACTCTACTAATGACACTGTCCACTGTGTATGTCACTGTCACCTTTTTATATGGCACTGTCAACTGTACACACGGCACTGCCAACTGAATACATAACACGGTTAACACTATGCATGGAACTGTCAAATATATATATATGATATTGTCAACTTATACATGACACTGTCAACTGTATACTTGACACAGTCAACTGTATACGTGGCACATTCAACTGAATATATGTCAATGTCAACCGTAGGCACGGCACTGTCAAATGTATGCATACCACTGTCAACTGTATACTCGACAATATTAACTGTATACGTGGCATTGTCAACTGTAAACATGACACTGTCAACTAAATAAAGGGCACTGTCAACTGTATACATGTCACTGTCAATTTTATACACGGCACTGTCAACTGTATACACGGCAAATTCAACTGTATAAATGACAATGTCACTGTAAACATGACACTGCCAATTATACACATGACACTGTCAACTGCATACATGGCAATGTCGCTGTAAACATGACACTGTCAACTATATACACGGCACTGTCAACTGTATACATGCAATGTCAATTGCAAACACGGTACTGTCAACTTTATACATGGCACAGCCAAATATATACACGGTACAGTCCACTGTATACATGGAACGGTCAACTATATACACGGCACTCTCAACTGTATACACGGCACTGTCAACTGTATAAAAGGAACTGTCAACTCTATACATGGAACTCTCGTCTGTGAATATCAATTTCAACTGTATAAGTGGCCACCTCAACTGTATTCATGACAATGTTAACAGTGTAAAAGGCACTGTCAACTGTCTATATGCCACTCTCAGCTGTACCACGGCACTGTGAAGTGTATACAAGGCACTGTCAAATGTATATATGGCACTGTCAACTGTACATTTGTCACTGTCAACTGTAGGCACGGCACAGTCAACTGTATACACGGCACTCTCAACTGTATACGAATCACTCTCAACTGTATATATTGCATTGTCAAAACTATATATCACTGTCAAATGCATACATGACACTGCAAACATTATGCATGGCACTGCCAACTGTATACATGACACTGTCATCTGTACAAGTCACTGCCACCTGTGTACATGGCACTGTCAACTGTACACACACCACTGCCTAATGTATAAATAACAAGGTCAACTTTTCGCAAGGCACAGTCAACTGTATAAATGACAATGTCAAATGTATACATGACAATGCCCACTGTATACAAGGCACTGTCAACAGTATTTATGTCACTGTCAACTTTAGGGACGGCACTGTCAATATTATGCATAGCAACGTCAAATGTATACACGGTACAGTCAAATGTATACGCGACCATAACAACTGTATACACGACCATGACAATTGTATACATGGCACTGTCAAATGTATATATGACACCGTTAACTGTTGGCACGGCACTGTCAAATGTATAGACGGCATTTTCAACTATATACACGGCACTGTCAACTGTATACACGGCACTGTCAACTGTATACAAGGCACTGTCAACTGTATACATGTCATTCTCAACTGTATAAACGGCTCTGTCAACTGTACGAAACGCTCTGTCAACCATATACATGGCACTGTAAACTGTATATATCACTGTCAACTGTATACATGGCACTGTCAACTGAATTCATGACACTGTCAAATATATACAAGGCAATGTCAAATCTATAAATGGCACTGTCAACTTTTATATCACTGTCAAATGTATATTTGATACAGGCAACTCTATATGTCACTGTCAAATGTATACATGGAACTGACAACTGTAAACACGGCACGGCCAACTGAATATGTATCACGGTTAAATCTATGCATGGCACTGTCAACTGTGTATATGACACTGTCAACTGTATACATGACACTGTCAACTGTATACATGACACGGTCAACTGTATACATGGCACAGTCAACTGTAAAAAAGTCGCTGTCAACTGTAGGCACGGTACTCTCAACTGTATGCATGGCACTGTGAACCATACACTCGACGATTTCAACAGTATACATGGCACTGTCAAATGTATACATGACACTCTCAACTATATACCTGGCACTGTCAACGGTATACATGGCACTGTTAATTATATACACGGCATTGTCAATTTACAAATGGCGCTGTCAACTATATACACGGCACGGTCAACTTTATAATTGGCACAGTCAACTTCATTCACGGCACTATTAACTGTATACATGTCACTGTCAATTGTATACACGGCACTGTCAACTGTATACAAGGCAAAATGAACTGTATACATGGCACACTCAACTGTAAATATGACAATATCAACTATATACACGGCACTGTCAACTGTAAACATGGAATTGTCAATTGTGTACACAGCACTGTCAACTCTATACATGTCACTGCCAACTACATACACGGTACTGTCAACCTTATACACGGAAATACCATCTGTATAAACGGCAATACCACCTGTATACACGGCAATTTCAACTGTACACAAGGAACTGTCAACTCTATACGTGGAACTGTCTTTTGTATATATCAATTTCAAATGTATACATGGCACTCTCAACTGTACATAAGAAAATTGTCAGCTTGTTCAAGGCACTGTCAACTGTATATATGTCACTGTTAACTGTAGCACGGCACTGTCAAGTGTATACATGGCACTGTCAAATTATATGTGACACTGTCAACTGCATAATTATTACTGTCAACTGTAGGCACGGCAATGTCATCTCTGTACATGGTATTTCAACTGTATACACGGCACGGTCAACTGTATACATGGCACTGTCGACTGTGCACATTGCAATTTCAACTTTATACATGACATTGTCAAATGTATACAAGGCATTTTCAATTTTATACATGGCACTGTCAACTGTATATATCACTGTCAACTGTATAAATGACACTGTCAACTGTATGCATGACACTGTCAACTGTATACATGGCACTGTCAAATGTATAAGTTACTGCCAACTGTGTACATGGCACTGTCAACTGTACACACGGTACGGCCAACGGTGTTTATAACACGGTCAACTTTTTGCATGAAACAGTCAACTTTATATATGACACTGTCAAATATATACATGACATTGTCAACTGTATACATGGCACAGTCAAATGTATATATGTCACTGTCAACTGTAGACACGGCACTGTCAAAGGTATACATGGCACTGTAACTATATAAATGTATCTGTCAACTTTATTCATGGCACTGTCAACTCTATATGTCACTGTCTACTGTATACTCCGCAATGCCAATTGTACACACGGCTCTGACAAATGTATAAACAAAACGGTCAACTTTATGCATTGCACTGTCAACTGTATATATGACACTGTCAACTGTATACATGAAACTGTCATCTGAATATATAGCATTCTCAACTGTATATTTGTCACTGCAAATTTAGGCACGGCACTGTCAACTGTATGCATGGCACCTTCAACTGTATACACGGCACTGTCAACTGTATTCACGACCACGTCAACTGTATACATGGCACTGTCAACTCTAAATAAGGCATGTCAAAATATATTTGGCACAGGCAAATTTTCAAGTCACTGTAAACTTTATACACGGCACTGTCGACTATATACACGGCACGGTCAAATGTATACACGGCAATGTCAACTGTACACACGGCATTGTCAAATCTATATATGGCACCTGTAAATTTTATATATCACTGTCAACTGTATACATGGAACTGTTAACTTTATACATGATAATGTCAAATATATAAAAGGCACAGTCTAATCCATACATGGGACTGTCAACATATATATCATAGTCAACTGTATAAATGACACTGTCAACTGTATAAATGACAGTGCCGATTTACACATGGCACAGTCAGCTGAATATATGTCACTGTTAACCTAGGCACGGCACTCTCAGCGGTATGCATGAAACTGTCAACTGTATACTCGACCATATCAACTGTATAAGTGGAACTGTCAACGGTATACATGACACGATCAACTATATACAAGGCACTGTCAAATGTACACATGGCACTGTCAATTATATACACGGCATTGTCAATTGTATACATGGCATTGTCAACTATATACACGGCACGGTCAACTGTTCACATGGCACTGGCAAATGTATTCACGGCAAAGTGAACTGAATACACGTCACAGTTAATTGTATACACGGCACTGTCAACTTTATACACGGCAAACGGCACTGTCAACGGTAACCATGGCACTGTCAATTGTAAATACGGCACTGTCAACTTTATACATGGCACTGACAAATATACACGGTACAATCAACTGTATACATGGCACTGTCAACTTTATACACGGCACACTCAACTGTATACACGGCACTGTCAACTGTATAAAAGGAACTGTCAACTCTATACTTGGAAATGTCGTCTGTGTATATCACTTTCAACTGTATAAGTGGCACTCTCAACTGAATTCATAACAATGTTAACTGTGTAAAATTCATTATCAACTGCATATATGTCACTGTCAGCTGTAGCACGACACTGTCAAGTGTACACATGGCACTGTCAACTGTATAGTTTTCACTGTCAATTGTAGGCACGGCATTGTCAAATGTGAACATAGTACTATCAGCTGTATACACGGCACTGTGAACTGTATACACGGCTCTGTCAACTGTATGCGTGTCACTGTCAACTGTATAGTTGTCACTGTCAACTGTAGGCACGGCTCTGTGTAATGTGTACATGGTACTATCAGCTGTATACACGGCACGGTCACCTGTATACACGGCTTTTTCAACTGTATACGTGGCACTGTCAACACTACACACGGCACTCTCAATTGTATTCATTGCGCGTTCAACTGTATACATGACAATGTCAATTGTATACAAGGCATTGTCAACTGTATACATTGCATTGTCAACTCTATATATCAATGTCAACTGTATACATGACACTGTAAACTGTATTCGTGGAACTGTCAACTGTATACATGACACTGTCAACTGTATAAGTCACTGCCACCTGTATACATGGCACTGTCAACTGTACACACGGCACTGCCAAACGTATAAATAACATGGTCAACTTTTCGCATGGCACAGTCAACTGTATAAATGACCATGTCAATTGTGTACATGACACTGCCAACAGTATTTATGTCACTGTCAACAGTAGGGACGGCTCTGAAAACTGTATGCATAGCACCGTCAACTGTATACACGGCACTGGCAACTGTATACAGGACCATGACAACCGTACACATGGCACTGTCAACTGTGCACATGGCAGTGTCAAATGTATATATGCCAGTGTCAACTGTTGGCACGGCACTGTCAAATATAAAGACGGCATTGTCATCTCTATACACGGCACTGTCAACTGTATACACGGCACAGTCAACTGTATACACGTCTCTGTCAAATGTATAAAAGGCACTGTCAACAATATACATGGCACTGTAAACTGTATATATCACTGACAACTGTATACGTGACACAGGCAAATATATATGTCACTGTCAGCTTCATACATGGAACTGACAACTCTAAACACGGCACGGCCAACTGTATATATAATAGGTTAAATCTATGCATGGCACTGTCATCTGTGTGTATGACACTGTCAACTGTATGCATGACACTGTCATCTGTTTACATGACACGGTCAACTGTGTACATGGCACAGTTAACTGTAATAATGTCACTGTAAACTCTAAGCACGGCACTCTCAACTGTATGCATGGCAATCTCCACCATATACTAGACGATTACAACGGTATACATGGCACTGTCCATTTCATATATGACACTATCAACTATATAAAGGGCACCGTCAACGGTATACATGGCACTGTCAATTATATACACGGCAATGTCAACTTATACATGGCACTTTCAACTATATACAGTGCACGGTCAACTGTGCACATGGCACAGTCAACTTTATTCACGGCACTGTCAACTGTATACATTTCACTGTCAATTGTATACACGGCACACTCAACTGTATACACGGCAAAGTCAACTGTATACACGGCACTGTCAACTGTAAATATGACACTGTCAACTATATACACTGCACTGTAAACTGTATACATGGCATTGTCAATTGCGTGCACGGCATTGTCAACTCTACACATGGCACTGTCAACCATATACACGGTACTGTCAACTGTATACACGGCAATACCATCTGTATACACGGCAATTTCAACTGTGCACAAGGAACTGTCAACTCTATACATGTCACAATCTTTTGTGTATATCACTTTAAACTGTATACATGGCACACTCATTTGTATATATGAAAATATCAACTGTGTTCAAGGCACTGTCAACTATATATATGTCACTGTCAATTGTACCACGGCACTGTCAAGTGTATACATGGCACTGTCGAATTATATGTGGCATTGTCAACTGTATATTTGTCACTGTCACCTGTAGGCACGGCACTGTCAACTATATTCATGTTATGTCAACTGTATACACGGCACGGTCAACTGTATACACGGCACTGTGGACTGTACACATGGCAATGTCAACTGTATAAGTTACTGCCACCTGTATACATTTCACTGTCAACTGTAAACACGGTACTGCCAAGTGTATATAACACGGTCAACTTTTTGATTGGAACAGTCAACTGTATATATGGCACTCTCAACTCTATACATGGCACTGTCAGTTTTATATATATCACTGTCAACTTTAGGCACGGCACTGTCAAATGTATTCATGGCACCGTCAAATGTACACACGGAACTGGCAACTTTATACACGAACATTTCAACTGTATACATTTGACAGTCAACTTATACATGGTACAGTCAACTGTGTATATGTCACTGTCAACTGATGCACCGCAATGTGAAGTGTATACAAGGCACTGTCAACCCTATACATGGATTTTTCAACTATATATATCACTGTCAAAATTACACATGACACTTTCAACTCTATATATGACACTATCATCTGTATACAAGGCACTGTCAATTGAATATATTTCCTTGCCAACTGTATGAACGTCACTGTCAACTGTTTCCATGGCACCGTCAAATGTTTACACGGCACTTTGAACTGTATACACGAACATGTCAACCGTATACATGGCAGGAGAACTGTATACATTGTACTGTCAACTGTACATATGTTACTGTCAACTGTAGGCACGGCTCAGTCAACTCTATACATGGCATTCTCAAATATATAACTGGCCATCTCAACTTTATACACGGCACGCCATCTGTATACACGGAACTTACTACTGTATACATAGCACTGTCAAATTTATTCACGGCATTGTCAACTTTATATACGGCACTGTCAAATATATACACGGAACTGTCAACTGTATACATGGAAAAGTGAACTGTATTTTTGGAACTGTCAAATTACACACGGCACTCTCAACTGTATACATGGCACTGTCAACTATATACTCGGGACAGTCAACTGTATACTTTGCACTATCCACTGTATACATGGCACTGCCAAATGCATAATGGCAGGGTCATCTATAAACTTGGCACACTCAACTTCACACATGGCCCTGTCAACTGCTACATGGCAAGCTCTACTGTATACATGATAAGTCAACTGTATACAAGGCACTGTCAACTCTACACATGGCACTGTCAACTGTATACAAAGCACTGTCAACTCTACAAATGGCACTGTCAACTCTATATTACTATCAACACTTTACGTGACACTTTCAAATCTATATATCACTGTCAACTGTATAAATGGCACTGTCAACTGTATACATTTCACTGTCAACTGTATATGTCATTGTCACCTGTATACTTGGCGCTGTTAACTATAAACACGGCACTGTCAACTATATACATAACACCGTCAACTTTATGCATGGCGCTGTTAACTGTATATATGACAATCTCAACTGTATACATGACACTGTCAACTCTATATATGCCACACTAAAGTTTATATCTCACTATCAACTGTAGGCACGGCAATGTCAACAGTATACACGACCATTTCAATCGTATACATGGCACTCTAGGTTGTATGAAAGACACTGTCAACTCTATACTCGGCGATGTCAACTGTATACATGGCACTGTTAATTTTATACACGGCACTGTCAACTATACATATGACACGGTCAACTATATACACGGCACTATCAAATGTATACATTGCAGTGTCAACTGTAAATACGGCTCTGTCAATTGTTTACATGGCACTGTCAACTGTATACACGGCACTGCCAACTGTGTACACGGCACTGTCAAATGTATACATGGCACTCTCAAATGTATACACGGCACTGTCATCTGTAAACACGGTAATGTAAACTCTATACACGGCACTTTCAACTGCATACACGGCACTGTCAACTGTATACAAGGAACTGTCCAACCTAAACATGGCAGTGTCAACTGTATATATCACTGTCAACTGTATACATGACACTGTGAACTGTATACTCGAAAAGGTCAACTTGTACAAGACACTGTCAACTAAATATATGTCAATGTCAACTGTAGGCACGGCACTGTCAACTTTATACATGGAACTGTCAAATGTATTCACGGCACTGTCAACTGTATACACTGCACTGTCAAATGTATACATTGCACTTTCAACTGAATACATGACACTGTCAACTGTATACAAGACACTGTCAAATATACTCATGGCACTGTAAACTATACACATGGCACTGTCAACTGTATATATCACTGTAAAATATATACATTACACTGTCAACTGTATATGTCACAGTCAACTCTAGGAATGGCACTTTCAACTGTATACATGACACTGTCAACTGTATATTTCACTGCCACCTGTATACATGGAACTGTAAACTGTACACACGGCACTACCAATTGTATAAATAACACGGGCAACTAATAGCATGGCTCCGTCAACTGTATATATGACACTGTCAAATTTATACATGATATTGTCAACTGTATACATGGCACTGTCAACTGTATGTATGTCACTATCAACTTTAGGCACGGCACTATCAACTCTATGCATGGTACCTTCAAATGTAGACACGGAACTGTCAACTGTATACAAAGCAATTTCAACTCTATACATGGCAGTGTCAACTGTATTTATCGCTTTCAACTTTATACATGGCACTCTCAACTGCATACATGACACTGTCATATGTATACAAGACACTGTCATCTGTATATATGTCACTGTCAACAGTAGGAACGGCCCTGTCAACTCTATGCTTGGCACCGTCAACTGTATACACGGCACTGTGAACTGTATGCACGACCATGTCAACTGAATACATGGCACTGTGAACTGTATAATTGGCACTCTCAACTATATATTTCACACTGTCAACTGTAGCCACGGCACTGTCAAATATATTCATGTCACTGTCAAATATATACACGGCAATCTCAACTGTGTACAAGGCATTGTCAACTTTATACCTGGCACTGTCCACTGTATACAAAGCACTGTTAACTTTATACACGGCATTGTCAACTGATTATACGGAACACTCAAATATATACACGGCACTGTCAACTGTATACATGGCACTGTCAACTGTATACTCGGCACTGTTAACTGAATACGTGGCACTATCGAATGTATACACGGCACTGTCAAATGTATAAATGGCACTGTCATCTATATACATGGCACACTCAACAACACACAAGACCCTGTCAACTGTATTCATTGCAACCTCTACTGTATACATGACACTGTCAACAGTATACAAGGCACTGTCAACTCTATACACGTCACTCTCAACTGTATATATCACTGTCAACTCTATACATGACACTGTAAACTGTTTATGTCACAGTCAACTGTTTACATGACACTGTCGACTGTATATATGGCACTGTCAACTGTATACATGGCACTGTCAACTGTACACATGGCACTGTCAACTGTATACATGGCACTGTAAACCACATACATGTCTCTGTCAACTGTATTCACAACAATCTCTACTGTATACATGGCACTCTCGTCTTATATATGGTACTGTCAAATGTATACACGGCACTGTCAACTTATACATGGCACTGTCAACAGCATACACGGCACTGTCATCTGTATACGCGACCATTCCAACAGAATACACGGCACTGTCAACTGTATACTTGACACTTTCATGTGTAAACTTGGCACTGTCAACTGTATACAAGACACTTTCAAGTGTATACACGGCACTGTCAACTCTATACATGGCTCTGTCAAATCTATACATGGAACTGTCAACTCTATAAATGTCATTGTCAACTGTATACATGGCCCTGTCAACTGTATACATGGCACGCTCAACTGTATACATGGCACCCTCAACTGTATACATGGCACTCTCAACTGTTTACATGGCACTCTCAACTCTATACACGGCATTCTCAACTTATACATGGCACTCTCAACTGTATACATGTCACTCTCAACTGTATACATGGCACTCTCAACTGTATACATGGCACTCTCAACTGTATACATGGCCCTGTCAACTGTATACATGGCCCGGTCAACTGTATACATGGCCCTGTCAACAGTATTCATGGCCCTGTCAACTGTATACATGGCAATCTCAACTGTATACATGCAACTCTCAACTGTTTACATGGCACTCTCAACTGTATACATGGCACTCTCAACTGTATACATGGCACTCTCAACTGTTTACATGGCACTCTCAACTGTATACATGGCACTCTCAACTGTATACATGGCACTCTCAACTGTATACATGGCACTCTCAACTGTATACATGGCACTCTCAACTGTATACATGGCACTCTCAACT
>Ga0123355_10008871_pt1 | contig 15226 bp, 14 predicted proteins | sample TergutEmb28metaG_3_FD_89872 | JGI IMG/M metagenome (GOLD analysis project Ga0123355, IMG submission 89872) | Embiratermes neotenicus P1 segment gut microbial communities from Petit-Saut dam, French Guiana - Emb289 P1 | ecosystem: Host-associated > Arthropoda: Insects > Digestive system > Gut ... | reverse complement strand
CGTCCTATATCCATAAATTTCGGTGCAGAAAATGTCAACAAATTTCTGTTGAGCGGCAGGGAATCTCGTGAAATTAGGCACAGTGAAAACTGTGATTTATGTAGGGGTGTAAATAAATTTATATCCGTAATTTCAAAAGTTATGGCCCGATGCGGGTGAAACTCAGTGTATGGTGTCCGCACGTGATGCTGTTAAGAATTGGCGAGTTTCGCGAAAACCGGGGCAGGAAAGGCCGTCCCTTTGAAACGACCGTAAATCAAATTGCACTTACGCTTGTACCGCAAAACCAGACATTTTTAAAGCGAAGATCCTCTGTTGCAGTCAACAGCCCACGCCACGCAGCAGCCCCTCTGCCTTACTGTTCCGTGCGCCAGTCCCTCCAGACCAGCAGCAGGGCCCACCGAGCCTCATACTGCCTACCGACGTCTCTTTTCCCCGCACTATTGCAGCCGGAGCTTGAAGCTGACCTCTAACGCGTTCCAGTGCTTAGGGTTAAGAATGGCGTGGAATCGTGTGACATACAGCGATGGCAGAATATTTCGCCAGGTCGTGCAGCTTACCTGTATGTAACGTGATAAGATTCACAGATAATCAAATGCAGAGAAGCCGAGACGACTGCAGTTTTATTTAGACACCAATTCAGTTAGCCGTCCTTACACCGAAACTGCAGGAACTAAGAAAAATATTTATGTTTTTGTACAGTTTTATTGTTTAATAAGCTATTCTTTATAAAAAGCAAGCTGCGTCAAAATTTCGTCTAACACCTTGCACCTCACTGATGGCGCCCATACCTCCACGCCATATATCATCACACAGGGACTTGCCAATATTCTAAAATGAGTATTTTTCGTTATCAGTTACGGTCTGCCTTGCCGACCTGCTCTGCAGTCTGGTAATACAGCAAACCATTACCTTCTTGTATATTTATTTAAACTGATGAACCGTTTAATGTCAGCATTTGTTGGAGGCACATAAAAATGACAGAGTGGTCCTTGCTGTAACCGCAATGTCTTTAACTGGTGCTCAACTCTCACAGCTATCTTAACCTACACCGTCGTTACAGCTCGCTGCACGTGCGACACAAATTCGCCCCAGATACCAGAGCGTTTGAATCAAATTACCTGCGGCTGGCTCCAAGTGCCGGCCCACGGGGGTGGCTGGTACTTAACATGCAGAATAAAGCGGCTGGTTATACACCCAGCACTCAGCATTTCGTTCGTCTATACTAGGAACATCTCACGCCAGTAAATACAGCTTACGTAATTTTCATATTAACCCGAAAACTAGATTCGCAAGCACTGTTATTCTAATAATCTTAACATGAATGGCCAGAGTTATACAGCAGCTAAAATGGGTCACTTAAAAATCATTAATCACCTTTTCGATTGTTATATATACGTTTCGCAGTTTGGGCATACCCAGAACGGAATTTTGTTGGTCTGTCCGAAAATTAGCCGCGTTGTACTGTAGTTGACGAAGGCCACTTATCTGCCACAACCACCGCATTCAACACACAACGTCACACAACATACCTGGTTCTCCGAGTTAAGCAGTTTCAGTTGATCGTTCATTAGGCTGTACTTGGCGGACTCCTCCTTACGCAGGGCCCGCTCCTTCTTCAGCTCGGGGCTCCAGAATGTCTTGATGCTGTGCATGCTGGAACCCAACTTTTGGTTGGTGAGTTCCAGCTCCTTTTTGAAGTTGGCCAGTTCGCGCTGCAAGTCGTTGTTCTTAGACTGCAGCTCATCGATGTACATGCCACTGGCGTCCCTCACACCCGACGTCATCAAGTGGGGGTTGGGAGACTGTCTCGCCGACCTGGAGCCATATAATTCGTCCTCAAGGTACCTGTCACGCACACCACCACGGTCCATGGATCGGTCCCGAGGCTCTCTGATAGGCATGAACTCACGGTCATGCCCTTCTCCCAAGACGCCCGAGGCTCGATCCAAAGACTGATAGCGCGTGGCCATGGGGTTGGTGGTACTCATGGCCGGCCTACTTGCACTTCGCGACCGGTGGTGTCCGCCACTCGTCCCCGTGGAGCGCCCCCGTTCGTCCATCATGATCGGGCTCCCTATATCGTCGTCGCGCCCGTAGTAAGGGGACCCCATATGACCATATGAGGAATACCCAACATGATCTGGCGAAGCGTTACCGGCACGGAAGGGTCTGCCGCTCTTGCGGCCTACTGGACTGGGATAACTGCGGGACGGGGAACGGTCTACGGTCGGCAACTCCCCTACTCGTCTGACACTCCGGGGCGACCGGTTGCCGCCCGTACTACTCACATTGGCGGCCCCGTACTGATCGCGGGACATCTTCCTCCCCTACCACTCGGCACCATTATACACCGCTATACTATTGCTGCTCTTCGCGGTATATCACATCACTGCACACATACAGAGCACTCACTGATCCACAGCACACACTCGCCTCCTACCAGCCAGCCCCAGCTGCTAGCTGATCAATGAAGGGCCCCCCGTACTCGAACATAGCACACTCACTTTTAGCAGCTCTTTATTTTAGCGTCGACGCACTACTGCCAACTTCCCTGTCTAACACTGAAGATGGCGGCAGGCAGCTCAAATTAACAGTCCCTGTAACTACGGGCAGTGGGCACATGCTCTCAAGCGAGTACGCTGCCATTCATGTCCCGCACGTGCGTAGATTCATAGCCACATGTAGCTCTATTATGCCATCTGATGCATTAAATTATGAAATGAATCCAACCATTCTCACGGCACAGAGGGTTCGTACGCATTTCTTTCTCAATTATTTCACACTAGGCCCACTCCATGACAAAGAAATGTATGTCTTGACCGTTATTGCGTTATGCATTATAATACATTAACTGCGAAGGGGGTGCCCCCACCGCGGTATATTTTTTAATGTATGTTGTCAAATGTACCTTATTATAACCAAAACGGCCGAAACATGCAGCAGGTGACAAATGATACATATCGTTCTAAGAGTTGTGCTCGTTCCGAAAATAAATGCGGACACAACGGGATGACGATATCAAAAAAAGTATTCCTCATTGCCGACCACATGTTCAGGTTTTTTTTTTTTTTTTTGGCTTTTCTCCTTGTCGTTACGTTACGAACCGCGACATTTTTGCAGCCACGTGTACAGTAACTTTAATTTCGCAGAATCACGAAATTATATTATGTAGTCACTTCAACCAGTTTTTGACTTATAAATGTGCCATAGACGTCGCTTCAACGAAGTGCCAGTATATGTAGAGTGCGGCCTGGATGTTCTTATTGAAGGGGCACAATGAAGCCGAAGTGGGCGAATTAGAAATGACGCGATGACACCACCCGGCTGATTGACTACCACAGGATAGTTGACGCATGCTCCTCCATCTCTCGGTACAACCTAGAACCGCATTCGAAGTGGCATGCGGCCAGCTTCTCCGAAACGTCGGTAACTACATTCCCCCTACGCGGCATTGATGCCGGACAATTGCAACCGGTGTTGTGGTATGGACTGTCCGAGCAGGAGTGTAATGTGGGAGGTTCACTGTGCGAAACCAGAGCAGTACATTTAGGAGAAATGTGACGTCATAGAGCGAGAAACTTTTTGGTGGAGCCTACTGCCTCCACCTTCGCTTTCATATCAAGTAAAACAGCAACTAAAAATGTATTTAAAAATATACTAGATTGTACCAAAATAGATTATAACAATCTCTTTGTCGCATGACACAACTTTAGGCCACAAATCCCAGGATACTCCACATGTGCTAGCAGCATAACGAATGTCGTGAAATTATGCGAGCGTGGGTATGGTGAAAGTAAAGTGAGCTGTTGTGAGTGGAGCGCTTGGCGTCCATAATAGACCCACGCAGTGAGCGCCCGTAGTAATAGTTCACACTACTAGCAACAGAAGAGACATTTGCTCACAACGTTACAATGCTGTGTCACCACTGCTGTCTAACACCGGTTCGTGCTACAGATCTTTCCAAACTTCAAACAGTATACTACAGCATCAGCGATAAGCATGTCACTTCTGCGAAACCTCAAACATATTTTCCCTAATTTCCCTCATCGGCTGGGGCCCGCGAAAGTGAATCCGACGTGCAACTTTCCCATGAACTATATGCATTCTCATATTTACACACATACGCAAGGTCAACAGAAACAAAACTTTTTGTCTTTAAGCGCTCTCCCCTTTTCAACCATCTTGCTCATCCATCGGTACTGCTAATAGCAATAAGAAAATATACGCAAAAGGGGTTCAATAAGTAAAGAAAAGGGACTGGGGAAATTGTTCATATGTTAAACACCTTAATTTCAGAAAAAGATTCGCAAGAACAAGAGACATTCGTTTCGCTTTCGTCTGTCACGCTCCTTATTTTTGATGCCCCCTGCGGCCGTTGCGATCAGCTACCCATAGGCCGAATCAACATAAACGTACACAATCCTCTGGGGCGACCAGCCCCTTCAGTTTCGAGTCTAAGTTCATTTTCCAAAGATCTCCGTCCGCATATTCACGTAATGATGCGACTGACGTGAAAGCTTCAGGTCTTATAAATTTAGACTCCTCAAACGAAACAATGCAACTTACAGACATCTATAAACTCGTAATACTACGCACTACAACAATTACAACTCTCACGCTCTGGTACCGCAGCACTACAAACTTCAGTTCATCCATCGGCACCACGGATCATCTATACGTCACTACTGGCAGATGCACACCGCCCTCCCGTGGTAATACGCAAAGCTGACTGACTGTCAACGAATTAGGTCTATTCGATGTTCCGAATGTAGAAGTCTGCAGATGGATAATCCGTGACTGTAACTAGGTTAGCGCTTTGGCGAGGGTAGTAATCTGTGGGCGAGAGTACAAGAACTCGTTCCGATCCCCATAAATGGTGTTGCAGTAGAAAGGCGGCTTAAAAGCTTCGTGATCAGTTGCTTATTTCGTCTCTTTTCGAAAGGCGTTCGATGAATGTCGCGGAATTATTCGTACCCGCAACCTTCGGGGCATATCACGGAAGTATTTTGTATGTGTCTGTGGCGTGTTCTGCGAAGTGCAAGCCAGAGATACATGCAAAAATACACGTGACGCGTTTTCGTAATAATTCAGGTAATTGTGATCTTTGGCTTAGTAAGCTGTGAGAAATACGGTCGCGGCGTGCAACGTAAAGTAGGGTGTTGGAAATGAGTAATTTTATTCATGATGGCCTGGAAGAACAAAGAAAAAAGCTAGAGTTAGTTAAAGGAAACATAAAAAGCTACCCAGACTTTCCAAAGCCCGGAGTATTATTCAGGTGGGATATTTGGTTTATTTTAACGGAACTGTGTCACGTGGCAGTTTTGTCACTAACTACAGTAAATTGCCTAACAAAGTATTGAACCATTTTTAGGGATCTGTTTTCAGTGCTTAGAAATCCGAGCGCATTCCGAGCATTGCAAGATGTGATGATTGAGTATGTGTCGCATTTAACGTCGCGACCTGAAGCTGTAGTTGCGCTGGAGGCAAGAGGCTTCTTGCTCGGAACATCAATAGCCCTTCATTTTGAAATTCCATTTATTCCAATAAGGAAAAAGGGGAAACTTCCGGGAGAAGTAATCGGTACCACTTTCACACTCGAGTATGGCACAGTAAGTTTCAGCAGAGATATACCTTTTCCACCACACTCATTTTACATTAATTAACCCTGTTTTTACTTATTTTCATATAACAGTTCATTTGTTCCAGTAATACTGTATGAAAAATATTTGAATTAGTGTCATATTGAAGAGGTTATAAGGTAGTAACAGTTTGGACTGAACTGAGTAGGAGTGACACCAATATTTTGCCGGAGGACACAGAGATAACCACTTTCACGAATATAGTACTGTGCAGTATACCTGACAGTGGATAGAGTTCAGAAACTAAATAACCAGAAGTACATTTAATTAATTTTTTAAGATTTAGTGTTCAACTTATAGTGATGACATTGATATTTAAGATTGCTGTCTTCTGAGATGTGACACTGAGCAGCCTGACAGCAGTGTACCATTGTTTGTTGATGATGGATGCAGGAAGTACACTTTTACAAGACTACATGGCATTACATCCCAGAATATGATAATTCTTTTTAATTAGTTTGTTTCAAACAAAGTGCATCCAAATTCCTGCCCTCAGCAATTTGTGTATTTAAATCAACCAATTACAGTGTGACTATTTGATCTGTAGTTGTTTTGTGTCACTCCTGCATGCAAGCATATCAGATCTAAAAAATTTTATACATATTTTCACAAGGAAATGTATCAGGCAGGTCGGAGCACTGGTAGCGTGCCTTACTTGTACTCTGAATGTTTGCAGCTTTGAATTCAGATGGGGCACCAGCCATACTAATTGAAATATTTTGCGGTTTCCCTTGTTGTGTCATACGGGTGTTGAGACAGAATGTGCTAATGACATCTTTTGTCTCATTTCTGACTGATTTATCATATACAGAGCATTGTTTTAATGTATGGCTGTGCGCTGTAGTGCAGTTAACATTGTTTCTGCATAGTGCTGGATGAAGTTGCCTGTTCTGTTGTGTTCATGCCTTCTTAGTCAAATGTTAAATTATCCTTTAGTTATGTTTAACAGAACATAATTTCTAAGTTAACAGAGCATTATAAAGTAACCCAAAGAGAAGGAGAGTAACAAGGAAATACACCTGGGTGTCCCACAATAGTACATGATATTGCAGTCACCCACAGGATGAGATTCTTGGCCTCTTCAGTCTAGGTCACATTATTGGAGCATGTTTTCCTAAGTTGTCTGTTATTGTTACAGTTGTACATCTGTTTCAGGCTTCCAGACTGCCATGTTTAAATTAGTTTTGCCACCAGATTTCACATACTTATCCTGAAACCCCCCACTCTCCCCCCAAAAGTTTATTCTCATGATTTACTTAACAGAATTTTGTAGCAGGTGTAAAGATCATGAATGGAACACAGTATGTTGCAGAAGTTTCTAAACTGTACCACAAGTGGGTGCTTAATAAAGAGAGTGATGGGCATACAGCTTAATGAAGTTGGTCTGAGCTGTGTACTTTATGTACTGCTTCTAATTAACTTCTCACATTTGCATTCTTTTTCTTGAACAGGACGTATTTGAAATTCAGTCATCTAGTATCACTAGTGGCCAGAATGTCATTATTGTGGATGATTTGTTGGCAACAGGAGGTAAGTGTAGATTGAAATATTGTACTTGCCTAATATAAAATGATGACCCTTTACAATCTGCAATTTTCAAGAAGGTAAGTATGCAGAACATGCTTAACTTTGTTCATGATCATGAGGCAACCGCGCATTATTCAGATGATGAATTGGGTAAAAAAAAATCTCATCTTCAATTTGGGTATGGTATAAGATGAGAATTTTTTCTTAATGCATCCTCTGAAAAGCTGGACGTCATCTTAACAGTCATGCAGGAAGTTTCTCTCTAATGATGTCCTTTGGCATAGCAGTTTTTAACCTATGAAATTTATGCTGGGGGGTGGGTTGTTGGATAAGTGAATTAACACCACAAGACGTCAAAAAACTAAACTCTGGACATTGTTGGTTTGTTAACCTTTAACAGCCTGGATTCAGAGATGAGGGCAGACATACAGTTGGACTCCGAACAACATATTTTATGTATTTAGGCAACAGGGTTTCTTAACTACATGCTGCACAATCTGGGGTCTGTTTCCCACAAAATGCCATGTTTTTCAAATCATTTTTGTTTCATATAATATTAATGTTTCACATAAAAGGTGTGCTGAAATTTAAATGAACCCTCCCCCCACTGGCTGTTAAAGGTTAATGCTACCTGACACATAAGAATGATTGTACCAGTGACTGAGATGTAACCTTGTGTCATATGTTTCTTCAGCTTTATTTGTATCCAGTATTTGTGTATCCACCATACCCCACCAATCACTTGCGCCATATGTTATCAGAACTAAGGTGAATTTAGTTTGCATGGAAAGAAGTGGTCATGTAATTCTGCAATTACAGGTTCAATGAAGGCTTCATGTCAGCTGGTGGAACGTCTGCAAGCTACGATTCTGGTGTGTCTCGTTGTAATGGAGTTGGTTGACTTGAAAGGAAGAGACAACATTAAAGTACCAGTGCATTCCCTCATACAGTTCTGAACTGTTGTGTGTAATGTAATACATAGTGAGTCGGGCACTTTTTATTCTGTGACACGACTGTAGTTTGTAGCCATTTAGGGAACTTTATTTATCATTGTTTGCAGAAAGTACAAAAAATTATTACTGTACAAAATATTGTCTCAGGTTTGAGGTTTTCATGGGTTTGGATATTAATTGATGGATGTGATGTATGTGGTGTGGGGGAACCTGCTGTCTCCATCATTTCAGAGTGCTCTGCAGGTGAAGGCAGCAGGATTGTGCTTGTGTACCAAACTGCACATTGTCACATGCTGCAAGACTGTGATATTATGAGAAGGTTTGTTTATAATTCTGTTTATGTCTCTGGTCATCTCTTTTGTCATCTTGTCATATTCAAATGATTTTGGGCACATCTGGCATTTGGAAAATTTACTCATAATTATGCTTCATTCTTATGATATAATCACTACTCTTCTTGAAGCCCAAATGAAATCTTATCACCTTTCTGAACATTATAGTATAAACACCTTCAGTATGTTATATAAACCACAAGCAATTATGTGAGACCCCAAGTCCGAGATGCGAAGAGAGGTGCAGCACCATCTGCTGGTTGCAAAGCCGTTGCTGCTGCACACCTTAACCTTTTACTGACCTGTGATCACATATATTAACATGTGTCAAAATGTATCACTCGAAATTTACTGTATATTTTTAGGGTACAAGGAAATTTACTGCATTTTTAAGACATTCCACATAATCTCTGTTTTATATGCCACAAAATGCTGTTTATGTCATAATATCTTTTTCATGTTTTTATAAACCTTGCATTAAAATTTAAATACAAATCTGGTCATTCAATGGTTAATGCCAAATGGCCTGTACCTTTCATTACTTTCCACAACTCCTATTGATAGGTGTGTTGCTGTGGTGAATATTAAAAGAATGTGAGCTACGCTGTTGTAACGCTTGTCATTGTGATACCTTTACTGTGGTTAGTTTTGCAATGGTACATATGAAACTGTAATATGGGGTCACATTTCATAAAGATAGCCCTAACCACGAAGGGGTTTTAGATCAGGGTGCCAAGTAGAATATTTGGATCCAAGAAGGGTGAAGTAACTGGAGGCTGAAGAAAACTGCATATTGAGGCGAGAATAGATTTACAATAGGATCAAACATAAGTTACAAACATGTGGGAAAATAAACAAGCAGAAAATAGTCAGATGAGTCCGACTTGAAGTTACCAGTACATTTATGTTTACTACTACTAGATGGTGCCATTGGAATTTTTCATTGACATTCTGATCGCACTAGGACTCTGGGGTCGACTCAGCCTCTAACAGAAATGAGTACCAGGAGCATTTCCTGGGGGTAAAGGTGACTGGTGTGTAGGGCTGACAACCTTACCACCATCCTGTGTCATTGTCATGTAATCTGGGAACCTTAACTTCCTGGAACCCTCTGGGCCACTCCAGGCCTGTAACAGGACTGCTTTACCTTTACTAACACTACTACTATTACTACCACCACCATCACTACTACTACTACTACTACTAATAATGGATCAGTAATGCTACACAAGAGGGACAGCACACATACCATACTTAACCAAACAATAGGTCCACTTTTTTTAATCTTTTTATAGGACAAAAACTTAGCAAGTTTGTGGACTGAATCAAAACAATGATGACTGAAAAAAAATGCAGATAACAATAAACCTAACAACAAAAACTAAAGGAAATGCATGGTTCAAACAACAACCATACTAATAATAATAATAATAATAATAATAATAATAATGCACAAGGTCAAGTAAGTGTTGTGAAAGCAGTAATCCTCCATGGAAAATTAGGCAGGGAGGGACCAAAAATGAAGTTAACATATCAACAAATACTATAATGGGTTCATTAACACACAGAAAGAATGAATATTTAATTTACTTAATTTTGAAAAATGAAAATAATAAACATCAAATTCATGATGAAGTGTTTAATATTTTAATCTTGAATAAAATAATATGGAAACCTAGAAGATATATAAAGAGAAAAACATAGTATTGTAAGTAGTTCAAGCTTGTCCTAGCTAATGGTGGCCTGATGTTGATATTCCATAGTACGGAGACATGTTGCCAGTAGTAATAATAAAACGTTGCTTTACCTCAAGCACTGGTTGGACCCAAGCACCAATGGGCTAACTAGTAAGCACACCAGATTGCAAGTGCACTGTGGGAATCATAATTTATACTCTTCACAAATATGCAAGATTGGGTAAAACTGGCAGGTATGTGATATGTATGGGAGAGATGAGAAATGCGAATGGAAGAAATTACCTGGAAGACTGGCATAGATAGGGTAATACTATTAAAGTGGATCTTTAAAAGTTTTATGCAGTTGGGATTCATTTGGCCAGAACAGATGCTAGAATGAACAAAAGAAGTTCAGGTTACATGAATGATATGGAATATATCCAGCAGCTGAGAAGCAGTTGGCTTTTCAAAAATGTCTTGTGTAACCATGCCCTTTATGTAAGGCTAGAATTTGCAGCTAAGCCACGTGGTTCAGGCTTCTTCTTGATGAAGGGCCTAACAGATTAGTCACCCTTTCTTAAATAATCTGATACTAGAAAAGTATCAGAGACATTAACAGATTCACCACACAAATGATTTAAAGTTGAGCTGAATTGTGGTTTATTACACACCCCAGACTGTTGTAAATTTCATATTTGGGAATTACTTTATGAGTGTCATCATGCATATAGATTAAATATTATTCAGTTACATATCATAATACAGTACAATCATTGACGGCTTTGGGTGCAAGGTGCTCTGTGTGTGTGCGTGTGTGTGTGTGTATATATATATGCACACACGTATCATTACTTTGTATGATGGACATTCAAAACAGTAAGTACAACATAAGGCAGACAATGCACGGATAACGGAACACTGAGGCGCATTTGTGCAACCATTGTTGCAGTGGAAAAGCAATGAGTACTACACAACCTGTGTGTGTTTATTTGTAGTCTTAGGTATCCAGCATGCAATGTGCTTGTGCCACATTGTCTTCTGTGGCCTGCTGTGCTGTACAGTAATTTTCCACATTATGTCATAAACAGCATGATATTTGATAAAGTTACTGGACACAAAACGTGTTTTGATTTTTTCTGCAACTTTTGTCTGAAACATTTCTCATTCTAATAAAAATTGAGCAAGATGTGATGAAAAAAATATACATTGGTCTTCATGTAAAGTACCCTTTATTCTTGTCTGATTTTAATGAAACTTGAATTTTCTCAACAGATTTTTGAAAAATCCTCAATTATCAAATTTCATGACAATCTGTCCAGTGGGAGCCGAGTTGTTTGCAGATGTATGGACAGATGGGCAGACATGATGAAGCTAATAGTCATTTTTTGCAATATTGCCAATGTGCCTTATGAATGTCTATTATGGATGACATGGATTAGAGTGCAAAGGTAGCTGGAGGAAGAATTTTAGCTAGTGTCTGAACACAACATAGGTTGCTGACATGAAGGGCTATCACATAGCAGACTGCATCTGTCAGAAATCTGTTGTGCCCCAGCAGTTAAACTTATTTCACGGAGCCTTGAAGTGTTGACCTCCTGGTTGTAAGTAGGCCTCACATCATCATAAAATGTTCTTAATAAACATCTTTATTTCTTTGAAAGTATGGGGATTCTTGACACGTGCTGTGTGCTTCCCACAAATAATAGTCACACAGAATCAGATCTGAAGATTGAGGGGGTCCATAATCTGTGAATTACTATTATTACATGTGAGAAGGAGCCACTCCCTGTCGGCATTTGTCCATTAGGCTGTGCTATTTTGCTACTGTACATTCTTTTGAAGACTGAAATTCAAAAGTGTTCTGCTTTATATCCTTAGTCCATTCAAATTATTAGACTATTCTATCTTTTTGTTTCGGTCCCACGGTATATTGTGTCAATGAAACTATTATTAGAAAATCTGAACTGATTTTATTTGCAGATGATACTAGTATAATATTTATCTATTTTGGTCTTGAAGATTTTAAAAATAAAATAAAATTTGTATTTCAGTCCTTAAATAAATGGTTCCAAACCAAGTAACTCTCATTTCATTTTGCAAAAACCCATGTTATACAATTCACAACTAAAAAAAAGTCCTCAAACTGGTCAGAACATTACTTGTGCTAGCAAACTAACTTCTAAAGCTTGATACTAAATTTTTTGGAATATGTGTAGATGGTACACTGTCTTGGAAAATCCATATTTAACAAATTACCCACAAATTAGGTGCAGCGTGCCATACAGTGAGATCAATTAAGCCCCTTATTGATTAATATTTTGGGGGAACGCTTCACATAGTGCAAATATTTTTAAATCGAAAAGAATATTATTAGAATTATTGGAACTTCATTGAAGTGAGGGTGCAGAAGTAGAGACTCGCGTAGGGATTTATTTGTAATTTAAAAATTCTATCTTATCAGTCATGATGTGTACCACCACTTTTCTCTATTTGTGGTTAACAACAAAAATAAATTCAAATTAAATTCTGATGTCTACTACGTAAATATGGACAGGGCGCATATTATGCCAGGGTTACGTTCTTGGAAAATGTGATTCAAATCAAACAAAAAATCCGATTTAAAACTGTATTTTCTGGTGGTTAGGGAATTGATAGCCTCAGCCTATGTAGTGTATGATGATACCACTATTGGACATACTGACTTGTAGAGTATATATGTACTGTGTATACAGTATATACATTTCTATACAATAAAAATCTACGAGACTCACAGCCATAGTTTTTTGTATCGTTAATTCAGATGGTGGTAGTCTTGCTACACAAACCCTTCAGTGCCTGACTTAGCACTTTGCGTAATTTGTCAGCATTGTCACAAATTGTACATACGCTGCTGTTAGCGAATCTAACATTACAGCATTTGTTACTAATTTGTTCACCTTTTTCAAGTGGGTTTGTTACGTAAAATTTCTCTTTACTGATTGTCTTTCGCCGTTTTTTCAATTGGATTGCACTAGGTGATGTAGATTTATGTTTCTCACTTGTGCTGGTAAGAAAAGCCTGTGCTGTTGAAGAGGGAACTTCATCAGCCGCCTGATTATATCACCATGTAATCAATCCACACACGTGACTGATTGTGTGACATTGACATCATTTCATGCTTGCCTCCTACAGAGGATAAGTGCGGCCACGGATCGTGTTTGCCAAATCATGTTAAACTGGAAATTATCACTTCAATTCCAAGTGGTGTAAATTTTCCAGTGACGTTAAAGCAAAATCTCACAAAAAGAAACCGCATAAAATGAGACTTGCCTGTGCGTGTTTTAAATGGGAATTTGTGTTTGATTTGCACCACATTTTTCAGGAACATAACCCTGGCATGTAGAAGACTACCTCTAGCATTGTGCAGGCTACAGAATGTAAAGCATGAGGTTCTTTGGGTCCAGTTATAAGACTTGCTACTAAATAAATAAATAAACAAGCAAATACATAAATAATAACGGAATTAATGAATAAATGTATAGCTTAACCTAACCTAACCAAAGACCTAAAGACTTAAAGATCAAAGTGACTGAAGTGACCAACATGACCAAACATTAATTGCAGGTGAACTGGAAAGCAGATGTCTGTCAACAGGTGTGTCCTTATGGGACAGCTTTAGTGGTGTCACAGGATATCCTTACTGTGCCCAGTTTTCAGTGTCAGCTTGGAAGTACAAGTTAGCTCTTGGAACAGTGGAGAAAGGCTGTCCATGAGATAAAAAATTCGACCTACCTGAGCAGTGAATATAAAAACTGCCAAGATGAGACGTATGTGTCAGTGTAGTCTGGGATTTCGTTGAAAAATAGTCAAACTTCGGTAAATTAATCAGCTTCATTTTATGTTTTCATTGAACTTTATACTCTGACATGTGGAACCTCAATGAATGCTCGTCATAAAATATACGTTATCATATATGCTTTTTATGTACATGTACTGTGTTCCTTGAACTTACATTTTGTATTACACTTTGTGTTTTTGTTGTTTTGTGTGCTGACTGTTGTGTAATACTGGACAGTGCAGTAACTTTAGTGTAACATATCCGTAGCATAAGAATAGAAACCCACTATAACATGTGTACATAGACAACTAATGACAATCCACTTGTAACAGCCCTTGGTCATGATACCCAATATAGAAACAATTAGATCTCGTTACCCTCAATACCTCAAAAAACACCCCACACATCTTGTATAGCTGTTCTGTAAGTCAAAGCACAACCTGAAGATGGCCCACATATCAGGCCAAAACATGTTTTTGTATTCCTATTGTACTACTAGGTGAAATATAGTTGTGTGTGACTGTAAGTATAATACACTAAATTCTTCGTTGTACATGGTCCTGACACTAAAATGTGTATTTTTACGGATAATGCCTGTAACCAGGAAGTATTTCAGATCTCGTCTGAGGGCAAAATATGAAACACTGTACACCGCAAGTGGAAAAAGTATGTAATATTAAATGCTGTGTCTGTAAAAAACACACCGCTCTTCTGTAATTCAGTTTTCTGAATGTGACATATTTATCCATGGTTCACTTGTTCTTAATATAATGTGGTACAGGTTTTGAGGTGCTCAAAATGGTGAGGATTCATAATGTGGTCTGGTTGAGGACACCATGGGGTCTGATATGTGGTTATGAATGCTGTGGAGGAGCATTCTGGGTCTTTCTTATGTCCTGACTTGATCCTCAGGACCCACTTTTCATATTACACATCCTCACAACCGTGACAACTGTAATTCTGAATTTGAATAGTTTGCATTTTCCATACATTGTGTCATTGCCATGTTTATTACAAACTTACCAAATGCATGTGTTAGGAAATATACATTCATTATTATTTTACATTATATTTTGATCTGAACAGAATATTTGGTCGAAAATAACGTATACTAATAAGATATGTTGCCTAATAAATGCATTAGACTGGTTTGTATAGCACATTCGAAACGTGATGGCACACGCGCAGAAACCAGATTTGGTCTTTCAGCGAAACGGACGAGTCCATTTAAATCGGCGGGGGTGTCAGTTCAGTCGACTACTGGCAGTCGAGGAGTGCG
>Ga0123355_10008868_pt1 | contig 15227 bp, 17 predicted proteins | sample TergutEmb28metaG_3_FD_89872 | JGI IMG/M metagenome (GOLD analysis project Ga0123355, IMG submission 89872) | Embiratermes neotenicus P1 segment gut microbial communities from Petit-Saut dam, French Guiana - Emb289 P1 | ecosystem: Host-associated > Arthropoda: Insects > Digestive system > Gut ... | reverse complement strand
CGTCTGGGTCACTTTGATGTGCTCATCGGCATCAACCTCCTGCGCGAGGGGCTCGACCTCCCCGAAGTCTCTCTGGTTGCCATCTTAGACGCGGATAAAGAGGGTTTTTTGCGCTCAGAGACCGCTCTCATCCAAACCATCGGACGCGCCGCTCGTAATGCTGAGGGTGTCGTTCTCCTCTATGCCGACAAAATCACAGGCTCTATGGAACGCGCCATAAAAGAAACCGAACGCCGCCGTACCCTCCAGCTTGCGTTCAACAAAGAACACGGCATCACACCCCGAACAGTCAAGAAAAGCGTCCGCAACCTCATCGAAATCTCCGCTGATCTGGATGATCCCACCGAATCACACAAAGACAGCGTAAAGCTCACCACCAAAGAGCGGGATAAACGCATTGCAAAGCTGGAAAAAGAGATGAAAGAAGCGTCGAAAATGCTGGAGTTCGAACTCGCCGCCGCTCTGCGTGATCAAATTATCCAATTGCGTGGGAAAGGATAAGACAATTATGAAAGCAAAACTACTGTCGATCTTATTGTTTGTACCACTGGTTGTATTTCTTATCCTTGGCTATCGCAACAATTTCGCACATTTCCTCTGGTCATGGGGACGTCCTTCCTTTTTTAACTTTATCTACTCTTGTGTTTTCTTAACCTTTTGGCTCTTGTTACTATTTTTTGCTATAAAACGAAACGCAAGAAGACTTCTAAGGTTTTATCTGATATTCTGGTTATTGAGTATCCTCTTTACAGGGGCGCTCCCCTTCTTAGCAGACACTGCTTTGGCAATTCTCATGTTGCTCGCCTCTTTCGTGTTTGTTGTCCCCACGGTGGGCATTACATTCCCCTTCACCATTTTGTTTGACGCAGACACCACCACAATTTCGCTTGTCCTCGTCTCTTTGCTTATGTTCCTGCTGGGATTCTTCGCAAGGCGAAAGCTCACTTGAGAAACCGTTCTGCAAGAAAGCCTCACCCGCTACACAGCGGGGGAGGCTCTTTCATTCTATCTTATCCGATCCTACGAAAACCGAATGCTCTCAAAAAACGGCTCTACAAATTCTGCATTGTCATCGTCCCATAAAATCATGACGGCATAGAAATCATCTTCAAAGACAAATGCGCGTATCTCAAAATTCGCGTCATGTAATACTGTCTCTCCATACACGCTATAAAAGAAGATGCCATCCACTTCGCCTTCTGATTCTCCCAGCACTTCGCCGCCGCCCTCCTCGGCAAGAAAATCACCAACAAAGCCGTGCAGCGCACCGTGCAAGCTTTCAGTCTCTACAACTCCTATTGGAATACCCAGATCAAGCAGAAAGTTTGTAAACCCAACAAAGCGCATCGTTTTAACAGTCGTTCCGGGGACAGAACTCTCGGCAGTAATGATTTCCACACCGTATTCCTCTTCCGTCTCTTCCCAAATATCATCCGACGGAACGCGCACTGCAATGTGTCCGAGCTGATATGTACCCCAGTTTTCAAGCACATCACGCTCTTGCGCGGGCGCACCACATGCCGCAAGGGAGAAGACCATAAGCGTAACCAATAATCCGGCAATCCATCTCTTCATAATATATCCTCCTTTTGCTTGAGCAATTATACCACACCAGCCGCTTTGAGTGCAATTGCACATTCCAAGCGCTTTTTAAATAGCGTACAGCCCATGGCATCAATCCCTTGGATGCTCCCGGACATATGATAGGCATTCGCCGCACACCCGCCGCCGCAATACATCCGCGCCCAGCAGTCCTGACATGCCTCACGCTCGAACACATTGCAACTTGCAAGCATGTCCCGCACTGCTGTGTTTGTCACGCCTTGCCATACATCACCGATCATATAGTCCTCATCCCCCACAAACTGGTGACAGGGATAGAGGTCACCCCAAGGCGTAACCGCCAAATACTCTGTCCCCGAGCCGCAACCCACCAAACGCTTATGGGCACAGGGACCATGCTCAAGATTAAGCATGTAATGGTAGAATCGAAAGCTTTCCTCTGTTCCGGCTCGCTGTTCCATCTCCGCCGCTAAACGCTCATACTCTGTTAAAATCTGCGGCAAATCTTCCCCTCGCAGCGCATAGGGATCATCAGGCGAACAGACAACCGGCTCCATGGAGAGTTCCCGCAGTCCCAAGTCTGCCATGTGAAGAATGTCTGTCGCAAAATCTAGGTTATTGTGCGTAAAGGTCCCGCGGATGTAATAGCTCCCCTTTGTCCGCCGTCGGACAAGCTCTAAAAACTTCGGCACCACCACATCATAGCTTCCCGCTCCACCGGCAGTTTTGCGGAAATGGTCATGCACCTCCTGCCGCCCATCCAAGCTGAGCACCACATTTTCCATCTCCCGATTGGAAAACTCGATTACCTCATCGTCCAGAAGCATCCCATTTGTAGTCAGCGTAAAGCGGAAGCGCTTGCCGAATTTCTCTTCTTGGCTACGCCCATAGGCAAGCAGTTTTTTCACAACATCCCAGTTGAGCAGCGGCTCACCGCCAAAGAAATCCACTTCCAAATTCCGCCGCTCGCCGGAGTTTGCAATCAAAAAGTCCAGGGCTTGCTTGCCAACCTCGTAGGACATCAGCGCCCGGTCCCCATGGTATTGTCCCTCTCGTGCAAAACAGTAGTCACAGGTCAGATTACAGGTATGCGCCACATGCAAGCAAAGTGCTTTCACCTCGCCGGAGCGTTTTACTGTCCCCGCCATCTCCCGAAAGGGTGTATCCGGTGTAAAAAGCTGTCCTGCTTCTTTCAGGGCTTCCACCGCGTCTAACACCGCCGCAATCTCCGCCTCCGGTTCTGCCGGATGATGCACGGCCAGACTGCGCAAGATTTCCTCACGGCTGTGCGTCTCATGCAGAGCAATCGCGTCATAGACCAAATCGTCCACCTGATGAATGGCTCCGCTGCCTGTATCCACCACAATATTGCGCCCTGCCAGTTTATATTGATGTATCATGTAACATATATCTCCATCCCGTAGGGGCGGCCTTCGGCCATCCGTGTATCAATCTCCGTACACATTTCCAACCGTGCAACCGCGGACGCGCAAAGCGCGCCCCTACATAAAATAACCGCCCGCCGCAAATGCGGCAAGCGGTTTGGTTTGCGTTTCTTACTTGTTCTCACACGGCTGGTTGATCACGCCGCAAGAGGTTTTGCAAGCAGATTGGCAAGAAGTCGGACACTCACCGCAACCGCCTGTTTTCACGCTCTCTTGCAAGTTGCCGGATGTAATCGTTACAATGCGCTCCATAGGAAGTTCCCCTCTCTTTGTTTCTTCTATTCTGCATTGTACACGAAAAACCTAGCCCTTGTCAACGACTTCCACAAAGTCCGGCGATATCCGGTGAAATGTGCTCTTGAGTTCCACGCCCTCTTCGGCAAGTGCGACCAAAGACGCTGCAATCTCCTGCGTAATCGGCACCCCCGGCGCCAAAAGCGGAATCCCCGGCGGATATGCCCACAGATAGGTCTTGGCGATACAGCCCACACTCTCAGCCAATGCAACTTGCCGCCCCGGCATACGCAGTGCCTCTCCCGCCATCATCACAGCCTCCGGTATGCGCGGATAGGGGCGCGCTTCGCGCGTCCGCCGCTGTACTGCACATCTATCGTCAATCTCTCTCAAAGCCTCCCGCAAGCGATCAAAATCTTCATCTGTACTGCCCAGTCCTGTCATGGCAATCGCGTAAGCATCCAGTGCCATCTCAAGCTCAATGTCAAAGTCTCGGCGCAAAACATCCATCAGCTCCGTCCCGCTCCGGTCTGTCCCCTCACAAAGAATAACAATCTTGCTTGGGTCATGTGCAAAAATATGTGCGGCATCTTGTCCCTCCGCAAGGAGTGATAGTTTGTTGAGTCCCGCCGTTTGATAAAATCTATCCAAGCGCCCTCGCCAATCAGCAAGAAGCGCCTTGCCTCGTACTGCAAGCTCTGCCACACAAGCATCAATGGACGCCAGAAGCACATAGGACGGACTCGAACTCTGAAACACCGCCAAGGCATGTTGCATCCGCTCTCTCGAAACCAACACACCGTTCAAATGCAGGAGCGCCGTCTGGGTCAAACTCGGCAGCGTCTTATGCAGACTCTGTACAACAATATCCGCTCCCACAGAAACCGCTCCGGCAGGAAAGTGTTCCGATAAACCCAAATGCGCACCATGCGCCTCATCCACCAAAAGCGGTATCCCGCGTGCGTGCAAAATCTGCGTAATCGTCCCCACATCGCTGAGTATCCCCTCGTAGGTAGGCGAAACGATTACCACGAGACGAATATCCGGATGTTCTTCCACTGCCGCAGTCACCAGTTCCGGTGAAATGCTTCCGCAAACACCCGTCTCCGCCAAAATCGGCGGCTCCAGATAAACAGGCAGAAGCCCAAGCAGCTCTATGGCATGATAAACCGCTTTATGGCAATTGCGCGCCACTAAAACTTTCTCTCCTGGCTGAACTGCCGCATAAATCCCTGCTAGAAGTCCACTTGTACTGCCGTTCACCAAAAAGAACGCCGCATCGCTCCCCCAGAGCCGAGCTGCCCGATCTTGCGCGTCACGCAACAGTCCTGTCGGCGCATGAAGATTGTCAAAACCCTCAATTTCCGTAATATCCAGATGCCAAGGCAAATCCGCCGCAAAGTCTGCCCATCTCTTATGTCCGGGCATATGCATTGGCGTAATTCCTTGCTTCTTGTAGGATTGCAGAGCTTCATAAAGCGTAGCCATTCCGTGCCATTCAGACATGATAGCCTCCATCTGTGGAATTTATCTTATCATACCATCATCATTTGGAATGTGTAAAGTGCTTGACAGATATAGTGAACGTATGTTACAATCACCTTTGCAAAGTGCTTGAAAATCAGATTTGCAACCTTTTTAGTTGGAATTATCATGTGGTAATTTTTTAGGAATTGCAAGGCTTACACGGTTTTCAAAAAAGCTGTCACACGCTGGTGTAGCTCAGTTGGTAGAGCAGCTGATTTGTAATCAGTATGCAACCGGATTAAACTCATTTTATAATACTACAGAAACCGCCTAACCACAATGGTTACAGCGGTTTTTTATTTATTGGCACTGTTAATTGCGTGTAATGTTGACCTCACTTTTGACCGCAATCAAAAAAACGCCCCCTGTGTGATTACAGAGAGCGTCCAGTATATAAGCCTGTCTATGCACTGTCTTTGAGCGTATAAAGCACTTCGCCTGTTTTGACCACTTCCTCAACAAAACCACTGGGGTCTTGTGTACGGTCAAGTAAGATGGGTTCAATAACCGTGCTGACGCTTCTTGTTAGTTTCCATAGCAATGCGGAATCTTTGAGCCAATCCCCAGTGTAACCATCAAAGATAACCGCAATATCAATATCGCTGTCCTCTGTGGCACTGTCCTTTGCGTATGAGCCGTAGAGGACGATGCTATAGGGGTTTAATGCCTTGCGTACCTCTTCGGCGTATGCAGTGGCATTTTCTAAAGCTGTTGTTCTATCCATTTCACAAGCTCCTTTGTCTGCCGCATGAGCGCATTACATCGGTCTGGTGTTAGTATTAACTCAATCTGTTGTTTATACGCTGGATAACGTGCTTCAATCTGTAGAGGGTTTAATACATCGAGCAAGTCGGATTGTTCTTCGGTCAACACACCTAAAATGCCGCCCAACTCTGCAAGCCGAATTAGGTTATGGATTTTGGGCGGGGAATTTCCAACACTTTCTATCCGAGCCTTTAATGCCTTTTCTACTGCAAGGTGGCACATAAAGCCGAAATGCAAGAGCTTTCCGCTGGTTAGTAAAACCTGCGCTACGTCCATATCCTCTTTTGCAAGGTCAAGCCAGTATTTCACTTTGTCCATAAGCTGTCACCTCTGCTTTCGGGTTGGGCATGTATTGTGGTTAAAGTATAGCATAGTCCGGCAGGGGAATCAAGGCATGGGGTTCTCAACTTCATTACTCAGCCCACCCTACCTGAAAAACTGATTCTTTAGTTTTTGACCGAGGGCGTTTTTGGCGTGCAGTGGTTCTTTTCGCAAGTGGCTTTTCGTGAAAAGTATATTTTCTATAATGCCGCTTTCCCCTCTCCACCTCTAAGAAACCGTGTGCTTCTAGTTCCTCCAAGGCAGTTTGTATAGCGAATGAACCATCCTTGTTAAGTTTCTCTAACTTTTCAATGGAAAACTTCCAATTAGGGGGTTGGCTCATCACTAGAGAAAAAAGCCCCTTTGCCTTTAGTGATAACTCTGTATTCAAAAAAATATGCCTAGATATGCAACCGTAGCCCCGAAAGCCTTTCTCTCTTTTATGGTAGCTCTTTTCCTCTCGGATTCGCTCAAACTCTATCACAATATGCCACCGCCTTTCGCAATCGTTAGACCGTCTTTGAACCCTTGTAAATAAAGTGCATTGCTTTCCTTGTCATGCACCGTCTGTATACAATCAAGATAATCCTGCACTAACATATTAAGTGTGCCGCCATCGTGAGAGACCACCGCTACGCTGTATTGGGTTTGACGTTCGAGCAAGCGACTGTATTCGCCGTCTGTCGCTTTCAAGGCTGAAAGCACATCAAACCTGTAAGTTGTAACAAAGTCCATAAACGCCTGTTCAAACATAACCCTCTACCACCTTTATAATAATGATTCCATCTTCTTCATTTCGTTTTCTGTTCGCTCCAAAGATACATGGGTGTATGTGTTTGCCGTCAAGCGTATATCACTATGCCCCAGTATGTTTGAAAGCACCTCTAGCTCTAGCCCCTGCTCCCTCGCCCGACTAGCGAAAGCATGGCGAAGCGCATGTATATTCACACGCTCTATTTTTGCCTTTTCAGACATCGCACTCAGAAACCGTTGAAAGTTGCTTGGGTCTATGGGCTTCCCCCAGTTCGAGAAAACCAAATCATGGTCATCCCATTTTTCCTCACCAACACGTACACGCTCTTTTAACTGTTTGCTGTAATGCTTCTTTAGTTTATCTGCGACCTTGCCAAGTAATGGGATTGTCCGACTGCCTTTTGACGATTTGGGCGTTCCAAAGACCAAACTTGTTTTGCCGTCTTCGCCTTTGAGCCGTTGCACAGTTTGGCGAATTGTGATAGTTTTCGCTTTCGTGTCCACGTCCTCCCAGCGCAAGCCCAAAATCTCGCCACACCGTAGCCCTGTGAATAGCGCAAGCTCCACCATGAAGCCCTTATCTTCGCCTTTGAGAGCCTGTAACAATGCTTCTTGCTCTTGTAATGTCAAAATGCGTTTCTCCTTTCCTTTGACGCTCTGAACCTTTACACCGTGCGCCACGTTGCGAATAAGCAAACCGTTTGTGATTGCCACATTCAGAGCGCAATGTAAGGTTCTTTTGATACCGCTAACAGAGTTTGTAGAAAGTCCAGCTTTCGTTTTTTCATTGAATAAGCGTTGCACTTTGTCCGCTTTTAGCTCTTTTAACTTGATATTTTGAAATGCAGGGCGCAAATGACAGCGAACATTGCACTCGTAAAACTGGTATGTCTTCTGCTTCACATGCCCTTTGACATATTCCGCAAGCCAGAGGTCAAGCCATCGCCCGACCGTGAGGGTGCTGTCTGTATACGCCCCGCTATCCATTTCATACAACACCTGTGTCAGCTTTGTATTCGCTTCCTCTGGTGTCCGACCGTAAACACTCTTGCGAGTGCCATTCACGGTATATTGAGCTTCGTAGCGTCCGTCTTTTCGTTTTTTGATTGTGCCACGCTTTACCATCGTAAGTACCTCTGTATGTGCCGCCGTTTGTTCTGCTGTAAGTTATGGCTAGTTACTTCTGTTGCTCAACCCACTGTACAAGTCCCGCCAGTGGAATCACAACACGCTTTTTCCCAACTTTTAATGTAGGGAATCCGTCAGTTGCAATCAGATTGTACGCCCCAGCTCGTGAGATTCGCAAGAACTCTGCAAGCTCGTCTACCGTTAGCATACTGGGAAGAGTATCGAACCCTGCGTAGTCTGGCTGTCGCTGTACTTTCTTGGGCTTTCCTAATTTTACCTTACTCATTTGTAGTCACTCCTTTCTTCTAACTTATTGGATTGATTTTATATAAAACCTTAAACCTACGTTATTTTAGCACGACTCATTCATCCTGTCAACAAGAAATATGAAAAGTTTAAAATATTATATTTCGTCTTCGTTGTGCGATATTTTTCTTGACCTTTGGCAATACATCCGATACAATTGTGTTAATAGTACCCCTAATGAAGTGAAAGCAGGAAAAATCATGGCAGATACAAAGATTTATATTGATAACGCAAACAAAATAATAAGTTATGGAAATAGCAACGAGTATGGTATTGGGGAGTCGCTGTTATCTTTTGTTGAAATGGACTTGGATAATGTAAATAGTAACCATCCATATCTTCAGCAGTTTCAAACCAACAAAAAAACGCTTACAAAATTGCAAGCGCAGTACGGAAGATTAGTAATGCGTTGTTTGTCTGACCCTTACGCACTATTTGATGGCTCTAACGCACAGTATCCCTTTATCAAAGCGCAAGACATAAAGATGGACATGCTACTCGCTGAAAAGTCAGATGTAGTAATAGGAAAAAAGCATTCCTGCATTGAAGAAAATTTATATTTTGAGAGCTTTTGGTCAAACGCTTCTCCCCAGAGCCAACCCACTACAACCAATAATCTGCCTGATGGGATCGCCACCTTGGACAACTTAGAATTTAATCCAGCGGGTGTAAATGTAACCTTGCAATACTGCATAATTAAGAAGGGGGAAACTTATTCCTTGCTAGAGAGCTACATCGTTTCAGATTTGGCGGCAGTTTGCTATCTTGAATTTATGAGGATGGCACAGCTGGGGTTAAATGTCCGCAAATGCCAAAATTGCAACCGCTTTTTTATTCCGAAGTGGGATTATGAAATAAAATATTGTGACCGTATCCCCGAGGGGGAAAAGCATACTTGCCAATACATTGGGTCGCATAAGTTATATCAAAAGAAGATAGCAGACAGTCCCATATTGTCAGAGTACAATAAAATATACCGCCGTCTCCATTCGAGAAAGCGATATAAGATGATAACGCCAGAAGAATTTAAGGCGTGGACAGAGCAGGGGAAGAAAATAAGAGATAAAGCGGTTGCCGACAACTGGACGGTGGAGCAATTTATAAAAGAAATAGAGCCTACCATACCAGACAAGAAATAATCAACCTAAATAGTTTAGGGCGGTACGGATAATATCCAGTGCCGCTCTTTTTGTTTCATCAGACCGCCCCTGTATTAACTGACCGAAATCAGTCATGGTCTTCTGGTCGAGGGTAATCTCTTCATCTGCAAAGAAATACGAGATGGGAATATCTAGTGTATTGGCAACTCGAACAAGGCTAGTAAGTGACAACGACCTACCGCCCCGCTCTATATGACCTATAAACGCAGGAGTAATATCAACCGCTTCTGCTAGTTGCTCTTGCGTCATTCTTTTGTTTGTGCGAGCGTTCCGAATGATAGTGCCGATTCGTGCATTGTCCACTACATAAGGTTTTGTTTTTATATTCATAGAAGTAACCCCTTGTAGTGAATGGTATACTATAAGGCATTATTTCTCCACGGACACAAAGTATGCGGTGCATGACTAAAAGTATAGGCTCTGTGCTGTAATCAGAACAGTAAGGAGAAGAAGCCAGCAACCCCAAACAAGTTACCGCCAGACACATACCCGCCAGAGTTTGACCCGCTGGTTATACAGTTAAACGAACACTATTCATTATCCCTATGTGTAAGACGTGGCGGTGAGTTTGGTTTACCACACATAGAGGTAGGGTATGTTATTAACACTACCCTCATGCGTGGCGTACCCCATGATAGGAAGGTTACTATCCCTATGGACAACCTACCCGATTTTATAGAAGCCCTACAGTTCGTAGAGAACGAGTGCCATAGGAAGAAGTTAGTTGATTAACCTAAAGAAGAGGGTCGGTTCACAGAAAGAACCGCCCTCTTTATTTTAACTACCCCAATAGGTAACAACCGTATAAGGGCGGTAGGCGAAACAAGAACAACCCCGCCCTGTTATTTAACTAACCACATACAAAGGGACTACCCACAAAGAAGTAACCCACACGCCCAACATATAACCCGCCTATATACCGCCCTATATAACCGCCCATACACCAACCGTTTACATGAAGCTGGACAGCCAGCATATAAGAGCCTATTAAAACCTTTTAACCACCCCTGCCCCTGCACACCTTGTAGGTTGTCTGTGCGTTCGTGTTGTTGCGTGTGCCACGCCGACCACCCGCCCCGCTCCCTGCGCCGTGCGTTCGCTCTGCGTTTGATTGATTAACTTTGTACGTTGCGTCTCGCATTGATTCCCGCTCCGTGAGTGTTGGGCAAAGTCTGTTTGAGTGTTGCACCACTGCCCCGCCCTTGCGGGTCTGCCCTGCGCCTTGCACTAAACCGCAAAGCAATCTCAAATTTTCGTTGCCCCACTCCATGAGATTTTGGTTTCGGATTGTATTGTACAAAATCCGACCCCACCCCTTAACGGGTTCAGCCCCGCCACACGCCGCCGCCAAGTAGGATATTTTCGGAGCAGTTTGAAGCAGGGAATATGTGAGGAAGAGAATGGCGAAATGGCAGTGGAGACAGTCTTGTAGATTAATTAAAAACTAAGTAAACATGGTAATGCGAAAATGTAACCGCTAAATGTGCTTGTAGATTTGCTCAAAATTGTGAAAACACGGTAAGGTGAAAATGTAGCCGCTAAATTTAACCATAATATGCCTTGCACATCACGCCCAAGGTGTAACTGTTACCTAGTCCCCGTTCTAACAATTTCGGCTACCCTGCCGCATAGTCAAACACGGCAACAACGCACACCACGTAGACACAATAGAAAACAGCCCACCGTGTAAACCTTTGACACGATGGGCTGTTGATTTAGTTTGCTATGTTATCGTGGTACAACGAAATTGTTATATAGCCAATCAATACCGACTTCACTTGTTTCTAAGGTTATATCCCAAAATAAAACTCGAAGAGAACCTACTCGCTCTAGCACTGTCCCCCCAAGATGTACAGAGCCGTCTGTTTGATTCCAGATGTATACACGCAATGGAGCACGAGCTAAGGCTGTGCGGCTAATGTCGCTGTCGCTCCCCGTTGTAATAATGCGCCTAAAGTCATCTAATTCTGTGGTTTGAACTGTTCTTTCGGCACGGGTAAGTGCCGGGTCGTTTTCCTCAATTACGATTATTCCGGGCATATCCTCCCCGATGATTGCGCTGTAATGTTCCCACCAGCCCCAATCTACAAGCACACGGTCTTCCATCAATCCGCCCTCAGCACCCCAAGCGACAACGATTGTCGGCGGGTCGGTCTTGTCGGGTGGCTGTGTGGCAGAACTCGTCCAATATAAGCGCACACCACTAAACAAATTTTCTCGTGTAGCAAGCACATAGCCGGGAGGTGCATTGTCTGAGGCTAGGGAAATTTCTTCTGGTTCCTCGTCATCATCCTGCTGCACAATATCCCGCTCACCCGCCAAAATGGCAGGGTCATCTATGCGAACCGTTCGGAAGTGATATTCTTCCCCATTTTCAAAATCAAATGTATTTGCTAAAAACACTTCAACAGGATACCATGTTTCTTCATCACTTGACGGACAGAAAAATAAAATATTTGTACCGTCATCATCAAAGCCAAGTACCACACCATCATCATGAATCCCATAAATGCTATCAACGGCACGAACAGTTACGCCACTAAATAAGTTGTCCTCTGTGAGAAGTGTGAATCTGTCGCTAAAGTAGCGGCGTACTATTTCTTCCTCTGGGGTGAGGGTAGGTCTTGGCGTAGGCGTTGGTGTCGGTTCTGGCTGGGGCGTAGCCACCGCCGCTACTTCTACAGGTTCGGGGCTAGATGTCATATCAAGAACAAGGGGGCTAAAGCTCAACAACATCACCAATGCACCCACCCCCAAAACATAAGGCGAGAACTTGCCGTACTTTTTGATAAAGCCCTCTGTCTCGGCTTCTGGTTCTGTTTTCTTTTTATGTAGCCAGAAGCAAAGCCCGCCCACAGCAACAAGAGCCAAGCCGATGGCAAGAACATAGGGCAGAGGGGAGAAACTAGATAATGTTATGATTCCACCAGCTATCAAGATAAGTTGTGAAATCCGCAGGAAACGTTTTTTCTCTTCCCGCTTCTCTGGGTCTTTTTCGCGGAAGTGTTGTAGCAACCGCAAACAGCCAAAGGCGATTACTGCAAACCCACCGATAAAGACAAAGGGATAGAAAGCAAACACGGATAACATCAGCGCACCAAGCCCTGTTAGAATCCCCGCAATGATGACCCACTTTTTATTCTTTATCCGCTTTGCTTCGTCCGTTTCATTTAATAGCTTCCAAAGCCAGAAACCACCCAGAGCAACCACCACTAGACCGAATATCATATCTTCATCCCCTGTCGTGCTTATTTTTGCAATTGTACTGCTGGTACAGCTACATGTACTAATTATAACAGTGCGCTTCTTGCGGGTCAACATGCACAGACTAAAAGAAAGTATGAATTATGAAAAAATGAGAAATCATCTCGTAACCGTGTACCTGTGTATGATAGCTGTCTCGACCCCCTCCGCAACCTCAACCCGCTCCGTCCACGATATTTGATTGTCTGCATACTTAAACGACTGTACGCCCTTTGTCCCTGTGTAGAGTACACCAGTCAACCACCTTTCGGGTATTTCCCGTCCAAAGAATACCGCTGTACCAAACACAGGGCATTTCCATTGCATAGAAGCACCAGCAAACCCCTTGCGCGCAAAATACACGTCACCCGAGGGACCATACCCTTGCTTATAGAACCGATGAACCAAGTCAAGAATAACATCAACGCCGGGATTTTTAATGTTTAGTTGCCGAATCCCGAACCCGTCATAACAAACCGCCAAATAACAGTTAAACCCCTTTACTTGAAAAGTGCGCTCCATGCCGTTTTCTTTTGTCATAAAGTCCGTTGCCGTTGTTATTACTCCACGCTCTTCCGCCGTTGGGTGAAACTTGCGACCCGCCGCAATAATGCCCTGTGCGTTTATTGCATACGCTATCTGGTCTTTGCCGCTCCGATAATCAACGCCGAGACAAACAACAGAAAAAGAATCTGCTCTCTTTAGGATTCTGGTTACATCCTTTGCAAGAGAGCAAATTCTTCGTTTCGTCATTTTTTGATTTTGATAGTATCCCGCTGGGAGTAGTATAATGCCTGCCTTTGTTTCCGCTTCGATAATCTTCTGCAATAGCTGTGTTCTGTGCTTGTTTGATGGAGAGTATAAATCTTTGCATTGAACAACAGCCGTTGAGATAGTGAGTTGCTTTGTGTTGCGTGTCATAATCCTTATAGTCACCACCTACGCCGTTATTGTGTGTTTATTATATCAAAAACCGCCCTTTCAGTCAACACTAAAACAACCGCTCCAAAAAATAATCTGTGTTAATTTAATAATGATTGCTTGGAAGTCGCTTGTGTGTTATAATTACTAAAACAACCGCTTGAACAATCCGTTTAGCTTGATTTTATATGGAGACAATTATGACACATCAAGAAATCAAAGAACTTTTTGCCAAACACGGCTACATTATGAAGACAGCCGAGCTTCACGCCGCAAAGATACATTACCCAAACATTCAAAAGCTCCTGAAAGATGGTGTAATTGAAAAAGTTAAATGGGGGTATTACCATTTCGTTGATGATGAAAGTTATAGCGAAGCGAAAACAATCACCCGCCTACTTCCCGAAGCTGTCTTTTGTATGGACACAGCTTTGTTCTACTATGGCTATAGTGACCGCACCCCTGCGGCATGGCATTTGGCGGTGGATAAAGACATCCCAAAGCAAAAACTAAAGATTGACTACCCATTTATCAAAGCCTACTTCTTTGAGCCTAGTATTCTGCGGCTTGGGGTTCGAGCTGGCGAGATAGACGGAAACCCCGTCCGCATTTATGACCGTGACCGTACCATTTGTGACTGCCTACGGTACATGGGGAAAATGGACAAGGAGATTTTCAACAAGGCAATTCAAAGTTATATTGCTGACCCTGAAAAGAGCATCCCGAACCTGATGAAGTACGCAAAGCCTTTGCGTGTGCAAAAGAAAGTAAAAGATTTGATTGGAGTGTGGTTGTGATGAAAGATGTAGGCGCGTCTGTTCTTGCAAGGCTACGGAACAAGGCAAAGGAATCGGGCATCAGCTATCAACAATGTTTGCAGTTGTTTTTCCAAGAGGAATTTTTGCGGAAACTTTCAAAGTCCAACTATGCAGAGAATTTAATCCTCAAAGGCGGGTTGTTCATTTATACGCTAACTAACTTTGAAAGCCGCGCTACCGTTGATGTTGATTTTTTGCTCCGACCACAGCCAAATTCATTTGATGATGTTTGTAACATGATAGGGGAGATTTTGAGCGTCTCAACAGGAAACGATTATATCAACATGGAAGCGAAGAACTTTGAAGAAATATCACCACAGCGAAAGTATAGGGGCGTGAGCGCACAGGTGATTGGAACTATTAAAAATGTGCGTGTGCTATTCAACGTAGATATAGGCGTGGGGGATGTAATTGTTCCAAAACCCCAGCTTAGAACAATCAACACACAACTTCCCGACTTTGAAGCCCCAGAGATTAGCACCTACTCACTCGAAAGCACCATTGCAGAGAAGTTTGACGCAATCTTGCAACGCTTTGAGCTCACAGGACGTATGAAAGATTTTTACGACATTTACTATCTGGCAAGAACCTTCGACTTTGATGGCTCAAAGTTACAAACCGCTATATTTGAAACATTGCAGAAGCGCGGAACGGTTTATGAGAAAGATAGCTTTAAGCGAATCATTCAACTTGCCGATGATGTTGACATGCAAAGTAAGTGGAGATATTTCCTGCGGACGGTCAAAGACGAGGGCTTGGAACTTTCTATGGTCATAAATGAGATTGCGGTATTCCTTGAACCTGTATATGATGCGATTGTTGCGGAAGTAGAATGGCAAGAGGTTTGGAACTGCAAAGCCTGTGTGTGGGAGAACATCAAGTAACTATGCCCAACAAGTTATAGAGAACCTAAATTTTAGCGAAAGCCAACTTGAAAGGCTTGACTTCTAGCCCTAGTAATGTTAAAATGTTCAAGCACTGGACGTGCGTACTGGTTCAGACAGGACATGAATCTGACCGCAATTTTGACCGCAACGGCGTTG
>Ga0123355_10008867_pt1 | contig 15227 bp, 4 predicted proteins | sample TergutEmb28metaG_3_FD_89872 | JGI IMG/M metagenome (GOLD analysis project Ga0123355, IMG submission 89872) | Embiratermes neotenicus P1 segment gut microbial communities from Petit-Saut dam, French Guiana - Emb289 P1 | ecosystem: Host-associated > Arthropoda: Insects > Digestive system > Gut ... | reverse complement strand
GGTGTGCTCTGCCGCCCGGTGAGGAATAGAGGGGGAGGTGTTGAAGAAAAAAAAAAAAAGCAGAAAGAAAGGGGGGGGGGGGGGGAAAGGGAAAAAAAAGGGGGTGGGGGGGGGGGGGGGGGGGGGGGGGGAAACGAAACACAACGCTAGTTTTGAATTATTACTCAAATTAAAAAGGGAATATTGGAAAAGGTATAAAGGGATGGATTGACAGAATGATCGTCCTTTGGAGACGAAACATCCAGTGGGCTTTATCCTTGTAATCTATTTTAATACTACTGCTGTTGTTGTTTGTTGTTGTTATGAAGGACCTTACTATCACAGCGAGGAAATAATGTAAGGCTACCAGCATTGGGCTCTGTGCATAGCGTAAGGAAAGCGGCAATATTAATAATACTATTCACTATCATAATATTAGGTGTATATTTTCTTACTTGACCGATACGTTTCGGCCTTTCTAAAAGTTATAATCACTGCGATCGTTTGTCTAGCTCCCGCCATCGACCTTAAACCTGCCCGACACACGGCGTACGACGCAACGTTGGCAGCGTTTCGGGTGGAGCGTTGCTCCGGTGCTTATCGGTCAAGCAGAGGAAAAAAAAAAAACCCCCTCTACATTTTATTTAGCGAATAATCGAATTCCCTCTTCATCCCCGGGATAGTGTAGTTGGTCAGTGGCTAGGCTACAGGCCGAGGATTCGTGGTACAATACCCTGCTGTTCTTTCTGCAGAACGTCTAGATCGACTGTGGGGCCCACTCAGTCTCCATTGGGCGGTGAGGGGAGAGGCTGTTTCCCTGGGTTTAAGATGGCCGTGGTAAAGCTGCATATAGTGCTGACGTTATGAGTTTGTGGAGCTGTACTTTCTCTCCTACATACATCTTTTACTGTGACTTTTATTCTTTAACGTATGTTTAAGTTACGACTTTATTTATAGTCTGCAGACTCCCAGCCTCTTCCGCCGGATATTATTCCCTAAGTGTGTTATCCAACAACACTCAGTTCTGTTAAGATTATTTGGCGTCGGTAATGATTAGGTAATGGGCATTAGTGGAATGGCTCTGACGCCAAGACCGAAATACTCCGAGAAGAACCTGTCCCATTGTCACTTGGTTCACCAAGAATCCTACGTCGACTGGCCTTGGATTGAACCGGGGCCTACCACTAACCGCCTGAGCCAAGTAACTTGTATTGACAATTAGATTGGAAATACTGCCAGTCTAGACGGTGTCACATCGCAGACGGTAGTTCTGTTCATAGTCACTGGCATGAGAAACTCAGATCTCGGAGTAAAGCTTGCATTTGTTTACCATGTCAGACTAGAGAAATTTAATTAGCCAAATGCGAGGTGTAGGCAGCAATATATTAATGTTCAGACCGTATACATACACGTGTGCGTGTAAAGAGATACAAGCATTGTCACGTTTGCAGATCTATATGCATGTCCTAGAAAAACGCGTAAGGTCCTGCAAGGCCAACGTTAAGAGTCCGTTCTTGGATCCCATGCTGAGACAGGCCAGTTAGTTTTACATCTTTACGCCGAAAAGCCTGCATCATATGCGACTTATCCTGGGTGGAATGTGCCACGTGACCTCCATGTTGATTAGCTGGGTACAGCCTGTATATTTTTGCGCCCGATGAATCTCGAAATATTATCAAGCAGTGAATGATGTAAACGTGAGTTTGTTAATGCAATAGTTTAGTGGCGTTGTCGGTAATTGGGGCCGTACCTTTTTAGCGTCAAATGGCTGAATGGTTGCGAGTAAAGAGTTGGAAAGTAAATGGAATGACCCTGTCGTGGTATAATTTAAGGACACTGTCTTGGTGTTTCGCTGGAGAGTTTGAAGAAGACGACGTAAATCCTGGTAGACATTCGAACCCGGCACCGCCGGTTTACAAGTAATACGCGTTATCGCTTGAGCCAAGTCACTGAGAGGTGTGTGGAAATGTTGGGTGTGCCTCAGCTACAGCAAGGTTGGGTGCATCATGGCTAAGCCCATCACAGTTGGCCCTTGTCTCTGTTAACGGTCCTCCTTGCTGGAGGTGTTGAGTGAAGTTTTGCGCGTGGACTGAGCAGTTGGGGAGCGGCATTAATTTTGGAGTTAGTACTGCAGGGTGCGACCGCATTAATTTCGCGACTTGAAATGTGTTAAGTCTGTCCCGAGTACTGAGTGAGCCTAATTCAGTATAGAGTACAGGTTTCATATTTCGGTAGTTCGTTCGAGGTACGAAATGGGGGGGGGGCACTCGTAATAGCCCTAGTTTCTGTTGGTTACGTAAGAAATAGTTCACACAACCAAGTTTTTAAGTGTTTAAGAAGGCGACATGTTTTGACCCTTTAGGCCACCCCCAGGCCAATACATGTAATGTAAAGGGTGGAAAAATGTCGCCTTATTAAACACTTAAAAACTTGTTTGTGTTGACTGCTGCTTACGTAACCATTAGTCTGATAAACACAACGGATGTCCAACCCTAAACCCGTAGCTTCTTTTTCCTCCGAAGTTTCGACCAGACAGTCCTGAGGATGGTTGAATGTGTGTGTACATTCAGCTAGTAACAGTACTTCCCTCCTATTTAAGTATCGAACGTTCTCGTGTGTATACCTTTGTTATAATATACGTAAACTGTCAGAGATAAAGTAAATTACACTTTTCACTCCTCCTCATTCCCCACCTTTCCCCCTCCCCTCGCGGAGCTCTTCGTACACACAGTGATGTTGCGACTGTTATAATAAAAAGCTGGTTCATCATTTGATAAAGAAATACAAAGGTTCGGTGCTTGCTGTATGTTGGTAGGCTGCGTTCTCCGGTGCAGGTGCTAGTTATTTATACAGACACTCCAAAATTTATGTTCCTCTTTCTCCCTCTCTGGTCTATTCCTCCTTCCGACCCCTTGTTCCAGAAAACGTCTCGCATGCGAAGTCGCTGTGGAGCGCACGCACACACACAGTCATCGCTGTAAATGCTGTTCATCGACCGTATGAACCCATGAGGCGTTAAAATGAGGGTGCAGAGGTTACGATTTTCGTCAGGTTGTTATCTCTTTATATATTGCAGCAGTCATGCTTGCACTTCACATTGTGTTCTGCGTGCTGTATAAATAGACTTAATTTTGCTCCATTTTGAAAACGATTTAGGGGAAATTTTTATTTTGTTGGTACAGTAGGCCTACGTACAATGCGCCAACGTGCCATGCAGACCCATTATTCCCTTTTTTTAAAAAAACTTTGTGCGTACAAAACAGATTGGATTTATACAGCTGTAGAATAACGTAACAGCGAGTGGAAAGGTAGGTCTGTATTTAAATAAATGTGCACTTTACATGGTTTACATGCTGTGATGGTAGTACAGTAGGGTCTCGATTTACGACGGGGTTACGTTCTCGAATATTTGGTTGTAAATCGAATCGAATCGTAAAACGAGCACTATTTAAATGGTTTAAATTGAAACAGGTTCATGAAGCCAACAAATTAGTCAAATAATTTTGTAATTTACAATATGTCTTTACATTATGACATTCAGTTTTAATTTAATGAATTAGGTATATAAAAATTACACGGATAATTGAAAAAAAAGTATCAATAAAATCACTTTTTATTTTGTTGAAGAAGGCCCAGGTCGTAGTTCAGAAGACATCAAGAAAGAATGTAACGTCAACTGTTCTGATTTTTTCTTCTTTTCTGTCTTTTTGATGGACGTCATGGTTGGAAAAATCACAATCAACGAACTGTACTAAAATAGAATAAGAAGGAACACATGCACACCGGAAAAGAGCAAGAAACGCACTAAATAGAGAAAGGACGCTTTAGTTGCGACGGTGGTGCACCACAAGTCAGGAGTGCTCGTTCCGACTGGACAAGCGTCGTAAAAATGAATCGTCGTAAAACGAACCGTCGCAAAACGAGACCCTACTGTATATTGTACGTAGATACGTGTGTTGGGGAACACTCCGTTACGCGCTTCGTTGGATGATGGAATGTCTAATGAAACGTGTAGAGGAAGCTTCTCCTCACCATCTTCTGACATTGTCCACTTAAGACACAGAATTAGTGTCCCACCCCAAATTCAGATCTTCTGCGCATCCAGGTACATAGTTCTGGCTAAAACAAAGGGCGTATGTAAGGGTATGGGAGTAAGTACATATACACACACTGATACATACATACATACATACATACGAATTGATATTCTGTCGTATCTCCATATAGCAATAGGAAACACATACGTATAGCTAAAGATGCGTATGCCAGGTGGCAGTGATTACCAAAAAAATCTCGTCATGAAGCAGTCGCGAGGCTCCGTCTCTCTATATTGAGGCCTAGACCTTTGTAGATCAAAGTTCCGTCTGTCTACGATTATCAAGCTATCTTTTGAGAACATGCGATGTTGGCGGACTGACATTAAGTCACATCGTGATTTCCAGACATCCGTCAGGGGCTGCAGCGGATGATTGGAATGCTGCATGTGTCAATCATAGGTGGAGATTGTCAGATTTGTCCCTTCAAACTTGAGCGGCTCGTTGCTTGTATGCAATAATGTTTTGTATACAAAAAGACTAGGTTTGTTTGCTGTTGAATTTTAACTTCGTGGAACTCTGGGATTTTATTAGGCCGAAACAAACCAAAATCAGCATTCGTTATGGAACTCCCAATACTTGATTTTACTGTAAAAGTATGTGGGGCTAAGTGTGGTCGGCAGTACCTCTGCATTATGCACTCAATTTAAACACGTAGGAAGATGGAGCGGTTTTGCTACCATTAAGTGAAGTGCCATGCACTAAGCGTTCTACTTTATTTAACTTTCTTTTTTCTTTTAGTATTGTTCCGTCAGTATTTTTGAATTTGGAAAGAGTTTGGTGTTCAAACATGTATAACACCAGTTTAAAAGCAGTCTTAAATCTTACTGTAAACTAATTTTGTGTTATTGGTATCGGGGAAAAATAACTAGTCTTCGCAGCTCTTCCTTGTATTTCTGTAATGCTTTAGTTGTGAAATTAGCCACGTGCCTGAAGTACGTAGAAGGAACACCTTCGAGAAATCCGAGAATTCGCCCAAATGTCGTTTCTTTTCCTTAGTAAAATATGAGTTAAAGATAACTTAATGTTCCTGCGTCCAAAGTACCAATTATTTTCGAGTAAAAAGTAGCCTTATTATTAACATTTCAAACGTGGCAACTAAGTTTGAAATTTTTGAAATCGATGTAATGACTCTGTCATCGGTCTCTTCTGTGTTTGTTTCGCGTTCCAGTGGTTGATGCCCGACTGCGACTCACATCGGGTTTGTTATTTTGGTGGCTGTTTTTTCATGGTTTTGTCCAATTCTATCAGGCGAATGTAGTACTGTGGCCTGACATTGATTGGGTTCGAATCCCAGTCAGAACATCCCCACCATGAGAAAAAGGAAAAATACAGTTTTTGTTTGACAGTGCCAGGGGCGCATATCTCTATTTGCGTCTCGGTTGCCATACTGTACATGGGAAGGAATCCTCCGACCCCCTTTGATTTGAATCATATTCTCTCCAGTCGGGACACTTAAGGTTTTCGGACGAGAAACCACGTCTGTTAGAAGTTTCGCACGGGAGAAAAATATCGCGGTGAGACGTTTGTGATTTAAGTCTGATTGAAATGCACATGTGACTTCTGCAGTTTGACTCTGTGAGCTATTTGCTCCCACAGAAAACTTAAAATTTCACCGATGTCACTTACGTAATGTCACTTAAAGACTGATCAGCCAGCGACAGAATAGGCTGTTTCGTTGCCCGACCAGTCGCAGTAGTCGGAAAAAAACGTTTGTCAGGGACATCACTCTGAAACAGAGATGAGGAATACGACGGCAGAGTAATAAGGGCAGCAACTCAGTAATTAGTAAGGGAGTGTGAAGTAGTCATGGACTGTGAACGGACGTTAGGAGATTAAGGAAGTTATACGTCTAAATAGGCCCGTAGAATCAAGAGACGGTGGTAATGACACAGGAGACACTCAAACAGTAGTTGGAGCAGACAGTTAGGGAGTCGATGGTCAAGCACATGTAGTAATCACCTTAGTGTCGGGCGTTGAATCATAACCTTATGTATCATGTTTTCTTTTACATGTGTTTGTAATTGGGTACATTCTGCTACAGAATTAGAATTCCAACATATCGATAGGCCAAAGGGTTGTGTACTCTATTTAACAACGTTGACAACCCGAACTGGCGAAGTCGGCGCCAAGGACGCTAAAGGGAACGTTGTGCTTGCCAACATCAGAGGTAGGTCGCACACCTGATTTGCTACCTTTCCACCTATGGAAGTTTAAGATGTGAAGGCAAGAATGATCTGTCTCGGATGCTGTAGGCCGCGCAAATAACTTACCGCGGACTGCGACGTTGCGAACTGAATGAACCAGAATCATTCTTCGTAAACTGATAATCGCTTTGATGCGAGAAATTCTCCGCCTGACGAAACTCGGTTAATTGCCGTGTTCACAACAGCCCGCTGCGGGACCCTGTTGTGAGCCAGCTGAATCCAGTCTGTTACCTTCACACCTCTTGGAGATCAATTCAGTATTGCCTTCCCCATACCCTTTTTAACTACGATGTTTTAAGTGGTCTTTTGCATTGAGGTTTTTCGACCAATATCCTGTGTGCTTTTCTAATTTACCCTTGTGTCTTAGATGCATGTCCTGCCCATCTTATCCTCTGTGGTTTGATCACATGATATCTGTTCCAAATATCCTCACTCTGTATTTTTTCCTTAGAATGAGCAACCACATTTCGTCCCCGTGTAAAGCATAGGATAAAATGATAGTTGTATATTTATGGGAATGTATCGCGTAGGCTGAGCCATGAAGAATTTATTTTTGGTGCCAGAACGCCTACTGGCTCTCACATAGCAACAGTTTCCGTTACTTCCATTGTAAAGTGACACCATAATGCCGACTTCTACTGTGTCTGTTATCGAAGCAAGAGAGGAGGGACATTATCATATTGAAAGTAATTAGTTATGTAGGCCGACATGAATCGCATCTTTGTATTTGTCCCCGCTTTTGGTCTCGACGGTTTAACGATCTCGAAATGATGGGAGCGAGCAAATATTTGTGATGCGAGATAACAGAGACTGTTAATTTCTCCTCCAAGAGTCTCGTTTATGTAGTTACATTCTCTCTTTTATTTCATTACCTAATCCTGCAGTCTTCCTTGTGCCATATATTTTAATGCATAAATTCCTTCCTTCCTTTTTCGCAGGCATTGAGAGAAAATACGGTTTAACATATTCCTTACTACTGGAGAAGAAGGTGAAATAATTCTTAAAATATACGCCAGTCGTACACTTCCACATATTTTCAGGCGAGATACGCGGTATTTAATTAGCAGCGACGAACGGCTTCCCGACAACTGTTGGCTGGCAGAACGTGACACCGACGCCCATCGCGACGTCTAACTAATGTGAGGTTCCACTCCGTTGCAAAATTAAAACTACACGGCTGTGTTCATAGACAAATGGCTATTCTATAGGGTGGTCGTGTAGCTTAATAACGCGCAGGCGAGTTACTTTAATGTAATGCAGAAAACATGGAATTTTAAGTAGCCGTTGAATTTGTAGGCCTACTGCTAAACACTGCGAAGGTTATTCGTTTTGTAATTGCAGGATGTTCAGATTTGCGACATATGATTCAAGTATATGTGGTGGCGTTAGATAAGGTTTAGGCACTTTCGTACATTTTACAGTGTCGAGTGGTGACTTTGAAGGTTGTCAATTTTACACTTTCAGGCACGTCGAAATATTTTTTAAACTTGTGCTGTCAATAAAATTAATTAAATACGTGCGCTGCTTTCACTAGATGAACGTATAGGAAATTCCATACACATTGTAATAAGTACGTGCTGCGTAATAGAGGAGTACGCGGTGGCACAGTTGGTTGAGGCACTGCGCTACAACCCGGCAGGTACTTTCGCTCGCATGGCCCTGAGGTCGACTCGGCCTGTAACAGAAAAGAGTACCAGGGGTATCTCCTTGGCGAGGGGGTAAAGGCGGCCAGTGTGTAGGGCTGACAACCTTACCACCTTCATATGTCGATTGTCTAGAAATTCTGGGAGCCTTAACCGCTTGGGGTTCTAAGGTCCTGTCAAGGCTTGTAATGGGACAGCTTTATATAATAGGCCTGTCATTTAGGTCAGTGTTATTTGCACTAATGCGATGTCGAGGAATAAATACCAACACTAATTGAACGTATAGTGATACCCGTAAACGTTACAGCATGGACTTTTTTAGTAGTTGTAATTTAGGAAGTGCATTGCTTTTATAGGGATAATATTGATCCATAAATAATCTCTAGGTTATGTAGCAAGGCGGTAACTGTACGTATATCGTAACATGTCGCGTTCGCGTAGTGTTAATACCACCTCAACTAATCCTAACAGCCTCACGCCATTTCACTCGAAGATACCGTCTATTTAATGTTGCCGACAACAGAGAAACATACTTAGGTCTTCATGTAAAGTGTCCAGTGTTTTTGCCCCTTTTTAACCAAGTTTGGAATTTCTCAACAGATTTTGACACAAATCTCGGTATCAAATGTCACGTAAATCCGTGCAATGGGCGCTGCACTGATACGTGTTGAGGGACGGACTAACGGCCTGATTGCATTGCCGTCGACGAACGAACTTTTTTTTGGCGATTTATTGTCGCCCGCAACAATAAAACGTACTTAGGTCGTAGGTAAGATGTCAGATTTTAACCAAATGTGGGTTTTCTCGAAACATTTTCATAAAAGACCCCAATATCAAATGTCATGGAAATCTGTTTTCTGGGAGCCGCTCTGGTACATGCAGACAGACGAACGGATGGACGGACGGACGAACGGATGTGACGGGTTATTGGCGCTTTTCGCGACAATGCGAACGCGGCCAGACGCGAAGTTGTACCAACAAACCAGATTATAGGTTGAAGAAATCCAACAAGATGCAACTGTATGCAGATATTTATTTACTGCAAAATTACTCTGCATGTTTCGGGCGTCCATCGTACCCATCACCAGGAGTGCATAAAACTGTAGTTGCAGCCTCTGGTACAGACCATACTGTAAAGTACAAAAGTTGAACTTCTGCATACAGTTGCATCTTGTTGTATTTCTTCTACCTAGAATTACGATGAACGGAACTACAAATATTAAAAAAAAAGCCAGATTATGCTTATCAGTATTGACTGGTTTAAAAGTTACGTGTTGCCGTATGTGCAAAATTAAATTCACAAACGGAAGTTTCTCGGAACAAATGGCATTAAATTCTTTTTTAAAACCGTGTCGTATCGTAACACTTTATTTTGGCATTTGTTGGGGAATGTCACTCATATTCTGTATTCTGGAGTTTCGCAGTTCATATCTGCGCTGCTCTGACAGGTTTACTGGTGCTCTTGTCGTTTGCGCCCTCTCATGCTTGTTCAGGAACAGCGTCTGAGATTGGGCCACGGCCGCTTCTTGCCACGTTCTTGCCCATTCATCGATAATTGATTATCCTGTTATTTGACCTTCTAAACCCCCAACATGCAGGACACGTGCTTCAGTTCCGTGCGTATGTAATCTCTTAAATATTGGTGATAATTTTGTGAACCACGTGCTGTAGCATAAATAAGTTCTGCATTTTTTGACGTTTTGCTGACGGTGCATGCCAGTATATTTGTCTCAGTAATTAACCAACGTGATGTACAAAATTTTTGTTTTACAATAAGTTTATTTCATGCCTCTACATGTTTCGAGCACATGTGCTCATCACCAGGAGGTTAAAATTGCATTACACAGCCTCTTGTATCATCACACCTATAGGTGTGTAATGCAATTTTAACCTCCTGATGATGAGCACATGTGCTCGAAACATGTAGAGGTATGAAATAAACTTATTGTAAAACAAAAATTTTGTACATCAAGTTTGTTAATTACTGAGATAAATAAGTTCTGCATGTTATTCACACAATGTATTTATGTATTTATTATGATTCTTGCATTAAACACCGGTTATTTATGTATGCAGACCTAACCAGTTTGTTTTTATGATGGACTCGGACTGTTTTCTGTGAGGTAGGAGTTTAATTTTTATGTATTATTTAGATGAACGTCACTCTTCAGAGCGTTAAAAATCTTACAACTTCTACATGAAATTCCAGTCTTGTTTAGAAAATATAGCTTGTGTATATTTTATCAGGAAAGGCACTCCAGTTGTATTTCATTAGTAACGGGCGAGAACTTAGGACTACATGCACACACACACACACACTGACTTCACACACAAAGTATCCCTAAGATCTGACGCAGACACAGACCCAGTACTCCGTCGTCCACTTTGGTATAAACATCAACATACTACGCAGGGATATTAATGCCTTATAATGGTGCTGATGTTTGTTTGCGACTGAACATACAGCTATTAAAAATGTAAAATACCTGTAGTTAATCCACAGTTTATACATTTTAGCATCATTTCATTTTATTGCATTGTAGTTTTGACTCTACATGTGCAAGTCTTCGACACCATTTATTATAAATGTATTCCTCTGTAAATGACTGCCCTGAAGATGGCCTTTGATGGTCGATACATGTAGGCAGATAATCAAAGAATAACAAATAGTTTTTTGTTGTGGTTACATGTGCAATTAATTGCATTAAATGTTGTATAGGAATTTCGAAGTTCCTAGTTTTGAAGACAGAATGGAAGTAAAAAACGAACTGTATTCAGTATACACGTGCTGGTTTAATTAAAACATTTTCCTTTTTAGCTATTTTGGTGCCGATTCTGGGTTTAAACAGCGTTTCTTTTAAATTGTGGTATAGTGGTCACTAGTCCAGCTGCTTGGTACACCGGTTCGAATCCCTGCCAGTGCTTATTGTCTATGTATCCTCACCTTCTTCAGGACACGATCTCATATTATGGATTTGTTTCCATTTCATACGTATCAACCATCATGTCTCATTTGAGGCTGCATTGCTAGTATCTGGACCACCAGTGTTGAATAAACGGGCTTGAAGGCTGAATACAGAATGATATCGGTAACATCTCTGTCTTATAGTCGCAACTTACGTGAAAAAAGTCGCTGGAGCCCAGAATAGGTTGTGACTGATTCTTTTATAACTTTCCCAAATATGTGTTTGACCAAAGTATGACTATACCCGCAGCATTGTAAGTTGGTATGTAACTACCAAGTACTGATTCACCCGGAAACAAGAGTGCAGTGGGTTAGGTAAGTCATTTTTTGTGCAGCGAGAACATAGTTGCAGGTTGGCCGTTTTGTGCAGTCAACATGTAAGAACATTATGGCTAAGATAATTTTAATTTGCTATTGTTTGAAAGAACGCTACAGTTATGGCCGGATACTGTCACGAGATCCATTTATGTGCTTAACTTAGGAAGGTTGATGCCTGCGATTAGCAGAATGTAGGTCCACTGTATTGGCACTGTGGTTGGGTTGATGTCAGCCTAATGGTCGATGGGTACGCAGTTCGACTCGAGGCCGTGTTATGGCCTGCTATTTGGTTGAGTTTTCCGTTATTTTTCCTCGTTTCCTCCAATAGAATGGTTGGATAGTTTGTTCAGTATGTGCATTACCATATTCTGATTTAGCCTAATCGTTGTCTCATTCAACACTGTACAGACCTGACTTGTTACGGTTAGAAACGCGCTGTTGCTGAACGTTTGAATTACGAACCTAATGTGGTGTTAGGGGAGGAAAATGTGACAGTTTATCACTGACTGTGGTGAAAGATTAGCAGTGCCTCGCTTATCAGTCAACTCGTTCGTATATTTTCTTCGAAATATTTGCTTGTCAGTTGCATTATTGTTAAGGTTCGGTGATTTTTTTTACAGTTGCTGACAGTAGCATAGAACGAACATGTCGCCTGTGGCCAGTGGGCATGTATAGAATTGTGTAGCGGAAATTCCTTACAAGGCCCCAAATCCGAGTTCCGAAAAGGACTTGCATAATATAACAAACGACAGTCTCGTAACTTCACCAGTTTCGCAAATATTGAAACAATAGGATTTCTCTACTGTCCATTTGAAGGAGTCGCCAGGAACTTTAATCATTCCATGAGCTAGATAATATATACGGAAATGTTCTAGGGAGCTTAGCGTTAAATTATTCATATAACTTTTGCATGCTTGTGTAGGATATAAACTTCATTATCGTTTCACATGATATTTTACTGAAGCGGTTAACAGTTGCAGGGAAGCGCTCTGACCCAGGCCTCTCACCATGGAGGCCCGGGTTCAGTTCCGGATTAGTCCATGTGGTACTTGAGTTGGACAAACGGGCACTGGGACGGATTTTTCACCGCATACTTCTGTTTTTCTCCTGTCACTATCAGTCCACTGGTGCTCCTTACTCATTCTTTGGTGTCACCGACGCATATAATCTCAGCATTTGACAGCGTCGTTTGGTAACATACTTAGAAGGTAACTGTGCGTGAGAAGACGTCGAATGTAGGGTTTGCCCTACACTATGGAGTTGTCATACACAGTTTGAATTGTTCAGTGACTGGACTGTTTGACAAAGTTGCAGTTTCAGAGTAGTTACCATATCTGCGTGGCTGCAATGTCTGAGGCGTTTTCAGTTCCGTCTTCAGGCATAGGCGTCATCCGCACTACTCTCTTATCCTGTTTACCGTCTGATATTTTGAACCCCCATCCAAGGTACCCCACCGTATTTCTGAATACGAATTAAAAACCACCTGAAGTCAAAGAAGATTTGGTCTCAGTCTGGGCTTCAGTTCCAAGAAGAGGAGAATGCAGTAGCACCAGTTACCTGCTTGAAATAGGCTTCCCGTCTCTCGGAACCATTATATATAGTACAAATGATTAAATATAAAAATTTCCGGGTTTAATTTTAAAACTAAATCGTTGCTGCTAATAAAAACATAAATTCAAAATTGAACAAATAAAAGGTATTTAAATTACTCTGCAGTATTTTTCTGTATCTTTCTGGAAGGACAGAGTAACCCTCATCTCTATCACCATAGGGCGTTGTAGCATCCACAGGTCAAGATTACCTGGTGTTAAATTTACAGCGTTAGCGTAATGTTAATAAATAGGCATAAGGGAACCGTGAGCCTATATTTTCACAGTATACACCATACAGTGTATAAGTAAACTGACTTGGGACCTGCTGCACCCATCTGTTCCAAATTTATAGTTTGCTTTTGCGAGCGTTGAATCTTGTTCCAAGTAGATCTGCGTTCATTCCAGGTGCACAGAGCTGTTGTGTTGTATTTTTTATGTCAGCTCTGTCTTTGCCATTCAGTTCATTGACTCTACCATATTGCACTTCCCGGCAACACCGAATCAAGTAGCCTTGCTAATTAATGCAGATTATGCTCGTAATTATAGTATATACTGATAATGAGAACAACGTAGGCTCTTTAAATTGTGTGTTAGTCTGTGGCGCATGAAACTTGCAAAATTCAAGTAGATCTGTCTATTTGTGAAGGGTATATACTTGTAAATCCATAGCTACATACAAATAGTCCTTAATGATGTCAAGTTAGATTGGATGTGTGTGTGTGTTTGTGGACCTATATGTTATGAGTTTATGTATATAATGAATAGTATCTGCTTGTATACGCGCGCGCGCATGTGTGTGTGCGTGCGTGCGCGCATGTTCAGGTCATGTATGCAAATTGAAGTAAGCCGACGTTAACTGAATGACTTAGTGATTCGGTACTACAAGGCCTTCGTTATGCAGCTCATCGATAAACCCATTGTCGTGGAACCAAGGTTCATCACAACCATAACCACAGTCCGCCGTATTCTGTCCTGAGCCATTTGAACGCAGTTTATACGTAAACAACACATATCGCGACCGAAGTTGTGTACTTGTGTACTGTTTGTTTTTCCAGGCGTGTTACATGTCCCAGTCTTCGCACTTATTTGTTTAAGACGCCTTACGCTGCTTGGTGAACAGTACAAATAACGAAGACCCTAGTTATGTTTTCTCCATTCTTGTGTTACAGCCTTCCTCTGTAGTCTGTGTGTTCTGACACCTTTGGTCTGTACTTCCCAGATTGATAGAGGAAGTTTCACGTTGCTTTGCATTAAGTGGCTCCTGTGCTTAAAACACGGGACTTTTCTGTGAAATGAGTCCGAAATTTTTGAAGGTGTAATTAGTAAGGAGAGTGCTACCCCCTGCGATGTTAACGTCGTATACTCTGGTAGAAGGGGACCCAAGTTTGAGGTCAGCCCGCTGCCTGCTCCGTCAGGATGGTGGGCTCACTCATATGCTGCGATGGAAAGTCTGTATGACATACAGGAGACAGTATTCCTAGCAGTCACCACTGCGAAAGTCTCGTATTTCACATATGACAGGACCTGTAAATTACGTAAATCTGTTTTCAGTAATTCGACAAATGCCAAGGTTGGCCTGAGTAATTGCCTGTCTTGATGTGTTATCAGACTCTTTCGTGATAATCGGTATTATATTGTGCCTACGTGATTTTTTCGGTGTCAGTTATCATGATAGTGCATTTCGTAGGGCGGATTCTGCTGGTCGTTGCTCAGGAATAAAGCTTCGGCCTTGAGAGCGCTGGTGGGGCCCCTTATTTCCGGACGAAGTTTTCAAGGGAAAAAATAGACCCTGTCAAAAACACGCGTCTCTGTCAGTGTACACTCTTTGTCATTTGTTAGGTGTACAGTTTATAGCTATCCTAGGGTTAACGTTATACAGAGCCCTAACCAAATAGAACGCAACAGAAAATTCTCTCTCGCATGATAGATTTAACTCGCTCTTAGAAGACGAGACTGCTCTTCTGCCTGAGATATTTTTTGATTTGAATTCATCGTTTACTGTTCATAAACATCTGAAGTTTGACTTCCCTCTGCGAAACCACTGCAAAGGTCGGAGTCATACTCCTGAGTAAACAATAATAAATTCCTGGTATGCGATCCTGTAATGTTATTAGAGATGATGACAAAATTACAAGGCGAATTCGCAGTAATAACTTCGACTGGCTTACAATTGCGTGTTGATGGAATGTGTTGCTACGGCTTAGGTCGCATATAATTAATTTTAACTGCAGTTGTTTGGGTTGTTGTAGAAGTTTCTTTTCCTGTTTCCTCCTACAGCTTATACTGCTTTAAAAAGAACTCGAATTTCGGATATAGAGTCCATAATTGTAATCACCATTCCAGGGCGGGTTATGAGGTCAACATGCATTTGCGATGTGTGTCTAAGATGTAAGGTGTATTGAAAGAACTTAAGATATTTAGTTAACGTG
>Ga0123355_10008866_pt1 | contig 15227 bp, 6 predicted proteins | sample TergutEmb28metaG_3_FD_89872 | JGI IMG/M metagenome (GOLD analysis project Ga0123355, IMG submission 89872) | Embiratermes neotenicus P1 segment gut microbial communities from Petit-Saut dam, French Guiana - Emb289 P1 | ecosystem: Host-associated > Arthropoda: Insects > Digestive system > Gut ... | reverse complement strand
TACATCCAGTGATGTATCTCCTATAGTAAGCTCAATCACATTGATTGGGTATGGTTCCTCATTTATGAGGTTTTCTAGATCACACACGACGCACCACAGTCGGTAGGACTCCTCTGGACGAGTGATCAATTCATCGCAGAGACCTCTACCTGACAGCACACAACACTCAATACAGACAAACATCCATGCCCCCAGTGGGATTCGAACCCACAATCCCAGCAGGCGAGCAGCCGTAGACCTACGCCTTAGACCGCGTGGCCACTGGGACCAGCAGCCTTTGTTTTAAGCTAAAGTTTTAATACCCCTTGCCAAATTACACCACTTCTTAATTGGTGCTCTCTCACTTTCAGGTGAATGCTGTATTCTATTATGCTAACCCCTTATTTCTGAAAGGAATATCATTTTTTATTTACACTCACCATTTCAGCAATACAGTAACTACAGCACAAACAAGGGCTGGTGTACGTATAATGATACAGGCCTACATACCAGTATGTGTACTTATGAAAATAACTGCACTGTACACATAAATATCAACAGGAAATGAAAGTTTATTTAAATATAAAGTATGTGTAAATAACACATGGAGCCATGATAGCTCAGGCAGTACAGTGATAAGGCTATGATACAGATGCAAGATTTGTGGCAGGGACAAGAGATTTCTGTCTTCTCCAAAGTGCCTGTATGTACCGGTGACACCCTCCGTGGAGGAGGAGGAGGGGGGGTGGGTGAAGGGGCCAAGTTTTGAAGCTGACCGCTTGTGTCTGTATAGTGCTCAGGGTAGGAGTGAGTGCAGCTATACTTCCAATCCTGCAATATGCACACATGCTCTGTGTACATAATGCTTAAATTACCTGTGGACCTACACTGAGCACACAAAATATATGGAAGAATGGCATGTTACTTCTATTTACTCCTCCCACATGCACCTGTTCGAAGCTCACAAGATGTTGCATGAATGTCAAGGTCTGATGGACCAAACAACACCAGTGCACAAATACCAGTATTAAACTGAGATATTGATCTCATGTAGGAGTGGATTTTAGTTCCCTAAATGCAGGTATAACATTAAAATGAAAAACAATTCAAGAAGAACTGTATTTTGTTAGTACAGGGCCCTTTCTAAGACAATATAAAAAGTACAACATACAGAAAACATTGGGGTCAAGAAGTTCATATCAGGAATACACCAAATTTTTACTGTCACCATTCGTCACAGTCATATTGTACAGTATGAGTTATTTATGACTAGTCGTACGCAGTAACAAAATCCATATCTGTATTTATATGCTTGTCAAACAATTTGCTTTTTGGAACTGTCCCTTTCACTTTTTGTGTTGTCTTAACTACAACCACATATTCACCATACACAGTAACATAAGTAAATTTATGTGGCCAATACTGAATTTTTCTGCAACATTTTTTTGTTAATAGTGACTGTACACCTGTAAATCACAAGGAAGCAGTAGGGGGTAAAGGAATCTATATTGCTTAAATTCTTCTGGAGAGTTTGGTAACATCCAACATGTACCACTTTTAGGCAAAAACAAATATGTCTAGGTGATCATCTACTGACCAAAGGTGGAAAATTTCTGGACGTCAATTGTTTATACTCATTAGGTACAACATAACAAATGCAAAGTTTAACAAAACATGTATCACTTTAAAGCACATACACCCAACTTCAGTGCTGAAATTTCAAGGATACTCATCACAGGAAATAAGGAGAGGTAAATCAGTTCTATATCCACAAGAAGAATAACACACTTTTTAAAAGTTCTGTCTTTCATATGAGATTTGTACTCCCCACCAAATGTTATTACAGTGATGAAATCAGGAGGATTAGATGGGCAGGGCACGTATGAGGGGAGAAAAGAAATGCATACAGAGTTTTGTAATGAAACATGATGGAAAGGACTACATGTAAGAACCCCACAATGAAAGCACAGGTGACATTAAAATGTACCTTACAGTAACAGGACTGGAGGGTGCTGCCTGAATTCATATGGGGAAAAGTTGTGGGTCCTGCGGATACGGTAATAAAACTTTGTCTCAGACTAATGTGGGAATTTCTTTACTAGGTGAGAAACTAATGGCTTTCCAAGAATAATTCTGCTCCACATAGTTACATTCCAGCATGATACATCTTACTGAACCTATGATGTTGTCCTGAGTGGTTCTGTTACAATTTCAGTTAAGACAAACAATACAAATACTTGCTAATGCTCATTCTAGTCTGCCAATTAATAAATTACAAGCTTCATATTTGACTATGCTGTATGTCTTCAAGAACAACTCATTTTTGCCATACACTTCTAGCTCTTCCTAAATTTTTTTTTTCACTGTTTTAAATTCTTCAGTTTATAATGTAATATATTTCACTACGCAAACACTCACAACTTCTTAGCTTTAAGAAATCTTTTTAACTACCCCATTGTGTACTTATCAGAACATTTACACATTCTAAGACCTGTCAATACCTGCAGCCTTTGTCTATGGTTGATATAATGCTATACATAAATTAATGGGCTACATTTAATATAACTTACCAGTAAGAGATGAGAGGTACATATCATTGCAATGATTACTGCAAACGTGATATTCAAACCTCTGCTAGAATTTTTATTAAATACGAAGGCACTGATCATTGTAAATACAACAATGAAGATGGTGATGAAACCAATAATTACATTAATCATGCGAGCCTGAAACACATTACAAAAGGACCTAATCACAAACCACATTCAAAGATACTTAATCTATCCACATGTTTCTGACAACAGACATTACACAGACATCAGAGATTAATTATAATACTGTAAGATGGGCAGAATAAAAACTACTTGAAAATTTGTGCGAGATGCAGTAGAAAAGACTGTATCAAATTCTGCCACAATAAAATAATCAAAACCAAACATCATCTAATGCTTCTCTGAAAGAGTGGAGTAGTAACTTTCAACTTATATTATAAAAGGTACAGTTGCTTCTGGGCTTAAGCACCATGACATGAAGATACAGAGATGACATGGTTGTAAAATTCTACAAACTTCAGCCTTCAGAATTAGATGATACGTGGCCAGATTCATAAATTAGGTGCTTTGTTCCCTCCTCAAAGAAACAGCCTCTCATACCCATTAGACAGCTGGCTGGATTAACCACAAAGTCCTTCTGGAAAACTAGTTAAAGGAAACAATCTTAATGATCTTCACAGGATTTGAACCCCAGCGATAGAAATGAGTTCCACAGATGACTGGGATCATGATACTCACTGCTGCTCCCTTCCCGCTAATTTTTTTATTCCTTTCCACCCACCTACCCGATATCAATCAGTCCAAAGCACTTGTAACTAGCAATGTATGTTTGATTATCAACATTCCTGTGAAAAGAATTTCTATGTGACCAGAAAGAGCTCCAGTGAAGTACGATGGATGAGGAAGTATAATAAAAGTCTGAGGGAATGCAGACAGGGTCACTCCATGGGACTAATGTACTTGCTGGGACTTCAGTATGGACATCACTGAACACTGTAACATGCACAAATGGCCTTATGAAAAACCAGGTGTGAACCAGTTACAAAACTATACCCATTTATAATTACTGGATTTGATTATCATCTCTTCTACAGGGGCATTTTTTTAAATGACATCATGCATCAATCAGACTGTTTCATGTGATGATAGGCAGGGCAGCAATCCCCACTATGCCAACTGGATGTCAGTGGTTGCCTGTGCATTTAAATTCAATGTATTGTAGTTAATATTGGGCTATAATCACATTTAAAGGTAATGGAAATGGTTTCCTTCAGCTCGTCCGTACATGTCACATCTAACATAGTGGTCACTGCACATCAATGTTCTGATGGTGAAACAGAAAATGCTACATCTAGAATGCTTTCCTTCAGATCACCTTCAGTGCGAACGATATTACTACAAAATTTATCCTTTAATATGTCCCAGTAAAAGCCAACTGTCTGGGTTCACATTTAGCCAATCAGGAGGATATAATCCCCTGCTAGAATAGAATAGAATATATAATGGGTTTGAGCCCTTAAAGAGCTGGCACACATATACTTTTTTTTTTATTAAAAGGCCCATTATACCCCCTTATTCTCTAACCTTTTCTCTCTAGGAAAGAACCTTATCCAAGTTCTACAGCCTTACTAAAGGCCAGAATTGATCTCGGATGAATTTTCCTAATAACCTCTGGGACCACCTTACCCAAGCCCAGATAGAAATATCCAAGTGTGGCTAAAGCATCACACACTTATAATATACGGGAAAATTACTCAAATTCTGCCCCACTCCTACATGTGAGATAATAACACAATGTCCATCACATGCAGATGCTTTCTGAAGAGAGTTGTGGCCAGACATAGGCTACAAAACCCTCTAAGTTACATATAACATAATACATCAAGTACAGGTTCTGGCCCAATTACATACTGATGAAGCACTCCCTTGATAAATTCCTTAAGTTCCACTTATGGAACCCCTATATCCCCTAATCATTTTCCTGTAACCAAAAACACTACATCAGCAATGAACTTTATTGTTGGCAGTGTGACTTGTTGCAGTGTTGTACTGAAAACAGACATAGGTTGCCTCATAATTGAACAGGAGTTCACAGGAAAGGTGTCAGAATGTATGTTACATATTGGTGCAAATTCAGGGTATCAAAAAAGTGCACCCAACAATCCCAGTTGCACTGATGGCACATCACACACAAACCTACCAACACGTAATGACATTTTGTGGACTAACATGAGAAACCTTTTATTCTGAGAGTTCAAGGGCCCAATGAAATGAAACCAATCTTCACCACTGAACAGAATGTTTGTTTCTTCAGCATTACACCCCAAGAACATAGCAATTCACAAACTTCAGTCTTACTTCATAATCTTTATACCTAAACTTGCAGACCACAGTTGTCTTATGTTGATGGTCATGCAGCAGCTATAATACATATCCTGCTGATGATGCAAAAAGACCTGTTGGCTGTGCCAGTTGGGCCAACAATGTTTGCAGATGTCTCCATTCTAGGACCAATTTCACCTAGTGTCTTGCCAGCAAGTGCCTTCAGTATGCTCTCTTACTGTATAGAATCAAACCTAATGCTTGAAAACTTTTCACACAATTTAAATTTTTTTCCTATTTGGACCAGGCGCCTCAGGAAATTTCTGCCTGAATTTTTGGTGACATCCTTGTAGGACTGTATTTACATGTAGCATTATGTATCACATGACAACATAAAATGCTCCAATTCAATCTGCACAATGAATGCAGGTGACTTAAAGAGATATCACGACCTCTACGATAAGCAGTATGGGAATAAGCTGGTGAGCAGGTTTGGTGTGTAACATAAGCAATCTGAAGGGAAATACCTAGTGATTGTTGGCATTTAAAATAATGGCCCTGCATTTCATTTTGAAAATTAGTCTTAAAAGGGATGCCAACAGTGGGGAAAAAAATTTGAAATCTTACTCTAGAGCTCCGTTCTGCAGTTCCAAACAGTGGAACATCTGGGGAACTAGGAAAACCACCAACAGTTTGATATCCTGGGTCCATTCCAAGTGCTGTAATAAGGACACAGCTAAAACCTACAAGAGAAAACAATGATAATGCAGCAAAACTTCATGTATAGGTTCTTGAAATCTGACAGGATCCAGGCACTAAAGAGCACATTAATGTTTAAATTCAACAAGTTCAAGTCAACTATTGTAAAACAACATGAGTATTCCCTATTTAATAATTGTCAACTGTTATAATATTACTTTTAGTCTCCTTTCTTTGTTCTATAAGTAACAGTAAGCTAATGGTACGATGTCTACGTTCCTGCCACCTCGCTGAACGTTTCCATTAACACACATATTTTCATGAAACCTGATATGGATATCATTCAATTCAACACCACTACCCCACCTTCCAACATACTTCGCCAGTTTTATTTAGGACACTCTTCTTTGACATTCTGACCCTTGAAGATAAGACTACTATGATATCTGACAACACCTGGAACCAGTTACCTAGTGATTTGGTGTCATATGCTTGATGAATAGATACGTCCCTTCCAAAATACTTTTTGACTTCCTACCACCATAAATAACACAGAGCAACAATTGTACAAACATGTAGGTCAACCAAAATTAATGACTTTCCAGGCAGCCCTGAAAAGTGAGCACATAAAAATCTTTGAAAATATGACATTTTTAAAATAAATTAATATTATTTATAACCTGCAGCTGTTCCTGCCCTTCAGCAACAGGCCTACAAAAATTGGGGCTTCTTAACACAGTCATTCATGGCTGCAGAAATGTGACTGTACTGGGACAGAAAAAATGTTGAGAAATTAAAGCAAGATACAGTGGGGTAGATGAGTGCTGTGTTATGAATAAGTAACAAAGAAAACACACAATACAGTCACGTGCACGCACACACACACATATTTAAACTCATGCATAAAATTAAAAAAAATATATATATATACAAATTTTTTATATTAAATGTACCTGAGTTCCCTTCAATTTCAGATTCAATTTTCTGCCTTTCTACTGAAAATTTTAAGTAATATATTAGGGAATGTGATCATGGAAAGATGTAGACTCACATTTTGTTTTCCATTTCTCTCTCCTTACACATTCATATGGGAATTAAGGGATAAATGACACACAGAGGGATGTCCGAAACAAGGAATATAGTAGCTACCAGTTCTGTGTTCAGTTGTACACCACATGTTAGATCACGAGTTAATTACATAAAACTCTATTGAATTTTGCAGTACATAACAAATGATATCTGAAAACCTAAATATGTCAGTATAATTCAATCATACAGGTTTTCAAATTATTATAAAGTTCAGGATCATTAATGGAGTTTCCAACACACTTGTTGATCTCAGTGCAGATATTACTATGATATATAATACATGATTCCAAAATTAGCACAATGACATAACTGCATAATACATTAGTAAAAACACAGAAGCAAAGAACATGTATGGTAGAGCATAATTAGGTATTTTGTATATAAAATTAATTCTTTGTGCTATCACAGCAGAGGTCTGGATTCAAACCCATGGCAATCCATGAGGGATTGGTGGTGCACAAAGTGGCAACTGGGCAGGTTTTTCTATGAATACTTCAGTGTTCCATCATCACCGTAATTCCATCAATGTTCCACATTCATATTTTATTCATCAAACACAGACATTGTATAATCATAGCAAACGTAAGTGCTACAAACACAGAAAGTCTACGCTTTATAAAATACTGCACACAAGACAAGTATTACAAAGTATATATCACTGGTTATTGTATTAAATATGGTTGGAAGAGCACCACGGCTGTAGTTTGTGCCCTAAAGCTATATCGAGATCTACCTCTTCTTGTCTCTCACTTCTTTCTTGTATCCTAGCTGTACACTGCTCAGAAAGAATACATTTTATTCCTGAATATGAATTTAGCAATGAGGAGGGGGAAAATTAAATTATTATCAGACATGTGGTTTATATTACTAGCTGGGCAGCTCATTGTTATAAAAAAACACTGAATTTTTTTTACACAACAAACATGCCAACAAAAAATCAAATAGAAACAACACAAATATTTCTGGGATGTTCTGTCTTGTAGGTTATGGTATCAACTCTGCTAACGATTCTGAGAAATCAGCTGGTTGTCATCAACGCAACCAGACTTTATGACGTCACATCCTTAAGTCATATACACCGCCAAGAGAACTTTGTATCTTAACAAGACTGATGCCCGCCAGAATGAAAATGAATTCATTACTAATTTAGCAGCAAAAATTGTTGGTGGTAAAGAAATGACTACCTACTAAATGACATCTTGCTTCATTCCAGTCATTATACACATTCGGGTGCTATATAATATACTGATGAATCATTACACGAACAATCGACGTAAAATGTGCCATTTCTATGTATAATAAATAGTCATCGTTTAAGCTGCCTGACATAAACGTCTGTGCTTGGTATCATCTAGCCGAACAAGACAGATCTCTTGTAAGGCGAACAAACATGTGACGCATGCAGAACCCACTCACTCCAAGATTCGTCTCCGTTGTACGACCCAGCATTCTCTATCGTTGGGCAAGTGTAGTTACAGGGGCAATTAGGCGCGCCTAATTGCGAGCCCGGTGGAAGGCTCGTCATACTCGGCCCGCCAGCCCCTCCCATCCCTCTCTAACACTCCCTCCTGGCCTAGATGATCCGTGCTCCTGGCACTCACTTGCATGCCCCCCGTTCCCGGTCCCAAATAACCCAAATGCAACGCCCCTCCCATACCAAAATCGTATATACGCTGCAACCCTTTGAACACACATATATCTTCCGTATCCTGAATTCTGGAATTTGGTTGAATCTGGATTTAACGTGGGGGCTTCACACACATTTCAGTACGATATTCCTCTTCGTATAAAATTTTGCGTTTTGGTCCACGTAGCAGGTAAAATCACACACACCCACTCATTCACACCAACAGTTACTTCCCTTGTGCCTTTCGTGTTAAGATGCTCCTCAACTGCCCTCAGCGTGTGCATTAGAGATTAGGAACGTACGACCTTATTCAGAGTTGACAACCATCACAAAACATTGCCTCATTTGCCCTGCATTCCACAGAATGTCTGCTTCTCTGTAACTGGCGCTACATGAGGTAGCCATTTTACGTTGACTACGAATGTACACGTTGCACAACATTGCAACACAAAATTTCTCTCTTGCGTGCACATTCCGCCCACATAATTAAAGCAATTAATTGGCTATGCACAATAGGGTAAGATTCATAGTCAAATAATCTTATAACGCACACAATGTGCTGTACAAGCAAATGAACACTTTCCTTGTATTTTAACTCCATAATACATAATATATGAAGCAAAACTTCAATCACTACTATATGATGCAATCACATGGGTATGAAGACAAGTCCCATTGATCTCATTCTTGTTACACATTAAATAAATCAAACAATAACTTATTTACAGACTTGTAGCAAACAGAGTTTATTGATGGGCTACTCGACCATGCCTTTACAACATTTCAGTTTCCACTCTTACAAGTCCATCATGACTTGGATGCACTTAGGTGAAGATTCCTTACTTCCACACCAGTGGAAGAATGTCGTCTTCCTTTATGATGACAAAAGCCACGTAGCCTTAAATTGGGCTGAATCTTGTTCCACTTGTGTCATTTGGCCAAATCTTCTGTAAGTGCTGGGTGAATTGCTAAACATATTCCCTTCTAGACAGGTGGCTGAACTACATATCTACCCACACCTAAGTCAACAGTTAACATCATTAGTGAACTAAAATAATGAATTTTGTTTCACTTCATTCACATTTGGGAATGTGTGTGTTTAGTTAGACACTGAAGCTGTACATCTCACATTTATGTTGAATAGTTTTTGAAGATATTAATATTCTATGACTTATCTTTTCCATCATTAGATTGTCAAAGTGAGTACTGTGTACATGCATCAGACTGTGATATTTCTGATTTGCTTAAACTCAGTATTGGATACATGTTAGTCAGCTTCTACTTCAGCAAATCTGCCCCAGTACCCACTTGTTATGAAGCTGTGCAGTCCCAAAAACTGGTCTTGGTGTAGAGATGGGAAGAATATCTCACCCCATCCTCAATTCACCACTGTCCAGCCTGTAGCCATGTTTATATTAGTAGGAAATCTGAACTATAATATTGCATATTCTTTTTCTACTTCTTTTACAGTTAGGAACTTGTGTATATAGTTTGATACTGAAGGTGTGTGTCTCACATTTATGATGCATGATTTTTGCATCTTTTAAAATCCTGTGGCTTATCATATCTTTCCTTATGTTGCAAAGGACAAACTAGAGAAGTACTGGGAGGCAATGGTGAGAATTCACACCAAGAAAAGAAAACTGATGTATACCAGAACCACGAGCTGCGAAAGGAACTGGAAGCAACCAAGATGTTTCCTACGTACATCAAGTGTACAATATTACGAGATCTTGTTATTTGTGACCTATCAGAGGATCATGTGCATGTAGATTGTTGGCATGACCTGGTACTTTTGGGAGAAGTTTTAAAAGTTGTTTTAATAAGAACAATTTAACTGCTTGCACCTAACTTCATTATCATGCCATATGTTGTATCCCTGTCTTGATGGCTCAGCAATAATTCCTGTCCTCAGCTACACTCCCAAGACACATTTTCCAAGAACTGTTAATATTTTAGCCAAATTATTAATTCTGCGTTAGTATGCATGCGCATGTGTGCATGCGTATATGTGTAAGTTCCTCCTTGCTTATATAACATAAATACTACTCATACATGTCTCATGTTTAATCCAGCATTCAGGGCCATGCAGCAAGCACGAGATAAGTCTGTTACATAAAGTTGGATAACCTTTTTGTAGATAGAAGATATTGGATATCATTCTCCACCAAGTACAGTGTGTTAATGTGGATTAAGTTTGTGTGACTCAAGACAGGGAAGACTGGCAGGTTGCTGTTGATGTAGGTACGAACTTCTGAGTGTGAGAAATATGGGAATATGTTGTTGGCATCGTCAACAGCACAACATAACAGTATGGGGAATCTGTTCCATGTAGTAATTAGGCAGTTGAGTACTTATTCATTTAGTTGAGAAACAGTATTTTGGCAATTCTCATTTCTAAACGTCTGTGTGATACATGCCTTGCTTCTGTTAATTTGACCATCTATATGGGCTATGTTACACCCTTAACTTGTCTATGTCTGTACACTCACAATCAAACCCAGCTGAACTACAGGAAATAGCACCATATTTTCCCATAATTTTTACTGTAGTCACTGCATATTAAGTTTATGTCTATATCTAAGCTCTATGACACAGATGAAATAATTCTCTTCACTCCATAATACTTAGCTGTTATCAGAACCACCCTGTTCTACAACTGTCTTGCACAGCTGCAGTACACATGTATACTCAGAGACATAAAAAATGAGGTGCCTGATACCCCTTGGTTAGAACTACCATGGTATAAAATTTGCTTCCTCAGCATTTGCATTTGTAAAGCAAGAAAACAGTCAGAAAATCAGGTTCCTAAGCGAACAAATACCACTCAGATATCTCTGTCCACCTCTTAAGCTGTGGACCATTTGCAAGGAGCCCCAGTAATTAAGGCATCATGCCCTCCACGAAGGCCCCCATACACAGAAAAGAGGTAGGGGGTGCAATCTGGGTGGGCCAAGGTCACTTTCACTGTTAACACACAGAGTCATAGCAGCAAACTTGACTGCATTAGCTGCAGTAGACGAGAGTCTTATACAAAGGGGCAGAAAGTGGTCTTAGCATGTCTGGGCTGGGTTATTCTGCTTGGTAGAGGATTCAGGCCATATGGCCCTCAGCTCGTAAGCAGTACGAAGGTGAGACACAAGAAGCAGTCAGCAGTACTAGGTGAGGTATAATACAATACAAGGGAGCCACAGTTGTGTAGCAATTAGGCTGGGGGATGAACGGTCCAGGGCTCGAATCCTGGCAGGGGCAAGACATTTTTCTCTTTACCAAAACGTCGATACTGACGCTGGGGGCCACCTAGTCTCCTATTCAATGGGTACAGGGGTTCCTTCCTAGCTGTACAGTAGCCAGGGTGTGAAGTTAACAGCTCACCTCCATCTAGGTCAAGAATGAGTGGATCTACACTTCCACTCCCCCTATATGCCTTCACAGAGTACACAGGGAAATGTTCTTTTACTTTATGCAGTTATGTGAGAATTCATGCAACTGTTACTGTTTACTGACAGGACTAGAATATCCATGAACATGTGCTGTTCCAACAAAGGATGCCCATGTGAAGTTTCAGGCTCACACTTTGGTGTAATCCAGGCCTTTGTTCTTCTGGCTATTACACAGCATAGGTTGGTTGTTGGTAACTGGAGTTTCAGGACAAACAGTCAGTCCCAACATCAAAGTTTAAGCAAATGAGATGGGTAGATGGTCAGCCACCCACCTACATCATGTAACATTCCACAGAAATGATGGCCTCAAAAGATGATATAATGTCCAACTGAGGAAGCAGCCCACTCTGAATGTTTCTGTGTATAGCATTCTGTTGAAGGGATAAGGATTAGTGACACAGACTTGAATCTTCAGTGGCACTGCTGTGACATCAAATCTTGCAATATTACTGATGCATGATTTGAGGTTCTCACAGCGGTTCTTTTGGGTACTCAGATCTTCAGTGATGTAATACAGCGTCATTGGGTGAGTGGTTTCCAACATTTCCAAGCACTGGGGAGCCTTCAAAATGTCAGACACCTCTCACCTAATAACACAGTATTACACCACAGGAAACCTGAACCCTCAAGGTTACTGATGTTTGAGAGGATCATAATACCACTACCATTGCGATGTGGTGCTGGACAAGGATGCAGGACATTCTTCCCCACAACACTACATCCATAACAAGCCCTTGGAAGGTTAGTGTCTTCTTATATGCTACACTCAGTGTCAGACAATAATCTTGACTTACAAAACTCAAGGTCTAATGCACTTGCAAAATATAACAAATTATGGCCAGTTATGCCATATAATTTATTCAGATGATTAGTTTACGAAGCCATATGGAGACTCAATGTTGGCAGTCATGGAGTGGCATCAGTGAAGGGAACACTCCCACCAATGAAGGATGCAGAGCTTGTACATCAGTGACATCCATCACAGTCTACCTATCTGACTCTGCCTTCAAGCATACAGACAAAGAGGGGCTCCTGTACTAAGTTATAAATCACATCATATACATTAGTAAAGTTATAGAGAAAATAAAGGTATTCATAATCTCTTGCATACTTCATTGGATGGCTGTATGTACCAGACTAAGTAGAAGAATAAGCTACAACTTTGTGCATCCATTACTTTATTACCTTATGTATGAAATTAAGAAGTATGAGGTTGGAGTCACCTCCAATGGCAAAACATTCATGCCATACTCTGTACAAATTGGTTACCTGGTTCAAAAGTTGACAGAGGAAACATATACACAAAGAACTTGAGGGGATCCTGTAAGACCACTTTTTCCCCTTTAAGCTTTATTTGCTGAGCTTAAATTCTAAGAGCAGAGCCATTGCCACAGTTTTTCACAGTGTGTGTGGCCACTTAAATTTCTGGTACACAGTAAGTCACATAATAAATTACATAAAATATAGTTTTAAAATAACAAGGTCCAAAAAGTACTGGATTTTTAAGACAAAACTCCATATATTTGTACATGATTAGTTTGTATCCATCATGTATCAGCCTTCATTGGATTCAATTTTTTTTTACATATTTAAGATATTTTTATACTCTGCAACTTCACTTCATAAAAAGTAATAAAATGTATATTTACATTCAATTGTGATTAAAATACTTCACATTTCAGCTGGTCGTCTGTCTGATCTTGGAAAAAAACTGCTCAGGACATACATGATACTATATTTACAGTGAACAGCCACAGAAAATTCTGTCAACTCCTCAATCTCTCTTTGCCCTCCTACACAGACATACCCATACAAACATATATACACACATAAGAATGCAGGTATGTGACCTGCCCACAATGCATAATTCTCATCAATACTAGTTTAAGATTCTGGAAATTAACACCCTGTCACTCTAAATTTTGACATCTGTAACAAAGTTATTGGCTGCTGTGGTCCCACTCAAAACATCTTGCATTATTTACATCAACAATTCTGCATAATGAACACGGATAACACTAACTGTATAAAAATATAAGATTACACATGAGATGCATAATCAAAATTCCAAGCAAAAATAACTACTTGTATGGTAATCCAATTAACCTCGTAACATGGAGTGGCAGACTAATGAAAATAATCTGTATCATTGATGACATACTACAGTTACTTGCATTAACTCTCCCAGTCTTTTCCTCAATTTTTTTTACGTTAAGAAAAGGGTGGGGAAGATACACGATTCTCAATTACAGCCTTATACATCACGTGTGATTATCACGCTTCCAGTGACTCGGAAGATTCTGTCACCCAGCAACCCATCTGAAGAAATAAAGTGATTATCATAAAATCTCATTCAAAAAGGCACTTTGTTAGAGCTGCACGGACATTACACAGCACATATTAGAAAACCAAACACACAAATGGATTGGGGGCAGATGCAGTGCATGTTTCCAATTTAGAATGGTTTGAAACAAGGTGATCCTTTATCACCACTGCTCCTTAGTGGTATGCAACAGCTTCTGGTTTATGCTGATGCTGTTAATATACTGGGTGGCAGCATACATACTATAAAGAAAAATACACAAGCTTTAGGAGTCACTAGTAAGGAAGTTTGTCTCTAAGTAAATGCTGAGAAAACTAAGAATATGGTCATGTCATAGGACCAGTATGCAGTACAAAATCACAATAAATAGACAGGTAATAAAATCCTTTCCCCTCAAAGGCATATCTGCTTTGATCTAGTGGAGGGGTTTGCATGGTCAAATGACCAAGATCTATGCTGGCTGTAGCTTAGCTATTGGTAGGGTCTCCCATGCCAAATAGGTCAAAGAAGATGATCCAGACAAAAAGGGATACCCTGGTCCTCCTGGTGGGGGTTTAACAAGGGGTTAATGACCCCTCCTCTTAAAAACATACACTGTTGTGAAGACCCACAATCAGCCTTGGAATACCCATGGAACCAATGAAATTGGATCTATGGGTGACAGAGTGCAAAGAAAAAATGCAATACTGAGAAATCAAAGTAACCAAAAGTCTGCAATGAGTATGCGAACCACCTCAGTAGCAAGTTGAAAGGTCTTGAAGAGATGAGCAACATAAAGGTGGAGTGGAAGGGTATAAGAAGAGTGATGGTTTGATGATGAACGTCACAAAGCAGAAATATAAGAAATGACAGAAAATGCTCCCAGAAAATACTCCAGAGAAATACAAGATACCATAAAAAGCAGTACTCACGAAGTAGGAAAGTTGCTACCAAACTATGCCAGAAGAAACAATGGCTACGGCTGGGAAAAGAGTGGCATTATGGAAGAAACATGAGAAGAAAAACACAAAAGAATGTTCCTCAAGGCAGTTAAAAAAAGGGAGAAATGAATATCAGCCAAAATTAAATCTTCTTAACCTTTTGACGCCTAATGACTATAGTGGTCGTACCGCACCGCTAACCTCTAAACGTTGCATTTTATATATTTATTCAACAAATATAGGTACTGAATATTTTAAACACGGTATATACTC
>Ga0123355_10008862_pt1 | contig 15228 bp, 12 predicted proteins | sample TergutEmb28metaG_3_FD_89872 | JGI IMG/M metagenome (GOLD analysis project Ga0123355, IMG submission 89872) | Embiratermes neotenicus P1 segment gut microbial communities from Petit-Saut dam, French Guiana - Emb289 P1 | ecosystem: Host-associated > Arthropoda: Insects > Digestive system > Gut ... | reverse complement strand
GCAATCTCCGGGCGAAGGGTTCCTATCATATTCCCCGGCGGGATCAGATCGCCAAAAATCTTTTGGGGCAGGCCCAAGAGGTCGATGAGCTCCCGATCCCATGTCTTGGCCTCGGCATCCACCAGGGAAGACGTGGTGGCGATTGTGTACTCGTTCACTGCCCGTCCGGTCAGCAGGTAGTGGTAGTAGTCCGGCGACATGAGCAGGCGCTGTGCCCGGTCTAGGAGCCCGGGATCATCCCGCTTGAGGGCCGTGAGCTGGTAGATGGTATTGAGAATCATTTTCTGGATCCCTGTACGGCGGTAGAGGGCGGGAAAGGGCAAACGCTCCTCTACCAGGGCATCCGCCCCCTGGGTGCGGCTGTCTCGGTAGGCCACCGCCTCCCCCAGCCTATCTCCCGCATCGTCCAAGAGGACAAAGTCCACCCCCCAGGTGTCCACGCTGACGCTCACAGGAATCTTGTCCAACTCCCCGCATCGGCGCATTCCTTTCAAAATGTGGGCAAATAGCCCGTCCGCGTCCCAGACCAGGGAGCCGTTCCGCTCAATGGTCTCGTTTTTGAATCGATAGATTTCCTCTAAGATTAATTTCCCGTCTTGCATATGCCCCAGCATATGTCTGCCGCTGGAAGCGCCCATATCAATCGCCAGATAATATCTCATAGAGAAGCATCCTTTCGTTTAATGTTCAGCTTTATTGATTTAAATGCGCCTCCATCACAGCGACATATCTACTGAAATCAAAGTCGTTGTGAAAATATTTCCCATCAACTATTCTTAGACCGCCGATTCCGTAACGACAAGTGGACCATGTGATTTCTTCAGGTGGTGGATTACTCAGTATTGATTCGCTAAAGATTTCCTCTCCGGTTAATAAATCTACTATGCGGATATTTAAGCGTAAAAGATAAGCATCAAAATCTCTGCTTCCGGTAAAAGAGGCGTAGAATATCCCATCCGTATATTCCTCAAAAATCGCAAAGCGTGCATCTGCCGGGTTGATTACCGGCATCAAAGAATCAGACTCTCTTGCGAATATAAAAGCGCCATATGAAGATGTATTAATATCATACATCCTATGGTTAAAATCTGCAATGCGGATATACCCCCCATCCCAAGACCCCGTTGGCGAAAACGCCCTCATCAGCGCTTCCGCTTCGTCGGATGAAAAAACGCGCGCCGGACTGTCGAATTGCCGTATATTCCGAAATTCCCCGGCATCAATCGCTTGCATAAACCGACTCTGAATGTCGTCGTCTGCGCTTAAGAAGGCAATTTTTATCTCCTCCGATAAGAAAAACTGAAAGTCGGGATTTACTTTTTCCAATAAACCTGGGACTGTTTTTTCATAATAGAACCAGACGCTTATACTTGTTGCAGTCTCAAACAATCCGTACATTAACACATTTTCGCCGGCCTCAATCAGAACATCCCTTAATCCTAAATGATTCTCCGGAAAGTTGACATCCGGCAAAAGCAACATAAGCCAAAGCACTTCGTTCTTGTTGAACGATATGCTATTTGCTGAGATCACATACGGACTATCACGGGGCCAGTCATGGTAGTATGGGTTGTCGTCGGAAACGTTGCGGCGCAAACCTTCCGCAATAAAATCGAAATTTCCAAGCAAAACGAGTAATTCGACATTTTTACGAAAATCATTAAACCCATTAAAATGCCTATCACGCCATAGGATCCTTAAATTTTCTTCGAGAGAATTGCGCTCTCTTAAAGATCTGAAATCGGTATCATATCCCACCGCTCTAAGAGTTTCAACCAAGAGCGTGTAGTTATCCGCACGTTTTTGCTGCTCCTCTTCGCTAAGTGACGGACTGCAGCTTGTTAATATACCGAAAATAAAAAATGCGAATAATAAGAAGAAAATATTGCGTTTCATTTAGCATTCTCCTCTGGTGCTTTTATAGCAAATCATCGCACTGTGAGTATAACACGCCGATCCTATGGAAGTCCCATTTTTCAACAAAAAATGGGATGACACCACCTGACATAGCGCTCCGGCGTGTCTACGCCGCTCTCTATGGGGGTTGAGATAGCCTTTTGCATGGGATATCACTCATACAAGCACGTCACATCGTATTGCTGACAGGCCTCCCGCCACGCCTGGCCCGGGTCGGCCTCCGTCACCAGAATATCCACCTGCTGTAAGGTGCCGATCTGGACAAAAGCCACATGGCCCAGTTTGGAACTATCCGCCAGTAAGATGACCTGGCGGGCGCACTCCATCATGCTCTTTTTGATCTGCGTGCTCGGATCAGTGGAGTTGGTAAAGCCTCTGGCAATATCCAGCCCCTTGCAGGAGATGATGGCGTGATCCACGTAGTAGTTCCGCACCGTTTCCTCTGCCCGGTAGCCTGTGAGCCCGCAGCCGTCTTCTTCCAACGTGCCGCCGGTGGAGATGGCCTGGATTCCATGTACGCCTGCCAGTACATTCAAAATATCAATGGAGTTTGTGATCACCGTCAGGCGTTTTTTCGTTGCGACAAGAGCACGGGCCACGTAAAAAGCAGTGGAACTGTCGTCTAACAGCAGGTGATCCCCGTCTTGGATCAAGCCGCTGACAATCTGGGCCATTTTCGTCTTGGCCGGGGCGTTTTTTCGCCGCCTTAGACTATTGGGCAACTCTATCTTTCCGCTGTTGCATGGCACCGCCCCGCCGTAGGATCGCTGGACGTGGCCCGCCTGTTCCAGCCGTTCCAAGTCACGGCGGATGGTCTCCTCTGTGACGTTGTAGCGGACAGCCAACTCGCTGACCAACACCCGGGGCTGGAGCTGGAGCTGCTCGACAATCTGATTTCTCCGCTCAACCGCTAACATGGCGTACCTTTGGGCACCAGTTGGGCCAGTAAAAACGCCTCCGCCTCTGGATTCCAGAGGCCCTCGGTTTTTTCAGTCAACTCGTGGAGTGTTTTGAATAGGGGGTCTGTCTCGCCTTTTTGGGCGAAGTCGGAAATGGCGGTGAGGGGCAGTTCGATGTGGTTGTAGATAAGCTTTTTGCCGCCGGGAATCTCCGGCAGACGCAATGTGGCATCCGCTACTGCGTTTAAGCCGCCGATGTGGGTGACCAGGATGGCGGGGTTTAAACGCCCGTTGCCGATCATGTCCAAGGCCTCCATTAAGTCCGCCGTGTTGCCGGCGCAGGTGCCTACAATGTGGGTGCTGGCGTAGTGGACGTTGTAAAAATTGAGCCGGGCGGTGAATTTTGGGTCAGGGGGGCCTGCGAAAAAGTTGAGGCAACCGTCGTGGCCCAAAATCTGATCCGCCTGTTCCACCAGGGCCGCCACCGGGGCAAACACCAATACGTCGTCATAGCCCACGCCGCCGTTTAATTCCCGCAGGGCCGCCACCGGATCCGACACGGACGCCGTGTTGAGATACGTCAGGGTGATCCCGTGTTTTTTCGCCTCTTCCGGGGATAAGAGCTTTGCGGCCCGCTCCAGACGGGCGTCGTCAATGTCTGTGACCACCAGGGTCTTGGGTCTGCGGTCACAGTGGATGATATAGTCGATGGCGGCCAGGCCCATGGGGCCGACACCGGCCAAGATGGCCATGCTCCCGCCTTCTTTGATCCCCATCTGGTGCTCGTAGGAGCCGGGGGTGGTGTGATACATGGCGTGAAATGTGCCGATGACACAGCTCAAGGGCTCTGATAGGGCGCCGCCGAAGAAGGCCTCCCCTTCATAGGGGAGCAGACAGCCCATCTCCATCACCTGGTTGGGGATGATCACATAGGTGGCGTTGCCGCCGATATAGGGGAAGGAGTACCCCGGCGCATCTAAGCGACCCTTGTAGTTTAACGCGGGCTGAATGGCAAACTTCTCGCCGGGGGAGAATTGATCCCTCCACTTCTCGCCCACTTCTAAAATCTCGCCGCAGAATTCGTGTCCGATGATGACGGGATTTTGCGCGATATCGGCGGGTACCCGTTTGTGATCCGCCCCCTGTATCACCGCCTTGTAGGAGGACATGCAGAGGCTGTCAGTGACCACACGGGCCAAAATTTCGTCGTGCTTAATGGGGGGGAGTACAAACTCCTCCAGACGAATGTCTTTTTTTCCATAGAGCTGGACAGCTTTTGTGTTCATCGTATTATCCTTTCCTTTCCCGTTCAATGAGGTTCCACGTGGCGTCCACCAGATGCGAAAACCTGGGATCTTCTAATTTTTCACAGATAAAGCTCTGGCCAGGGGAGTTGATGTCCTCCCCGGAAATTTCCACCATGCCATATTGGGCGCAGAGGGCTTGCAGACGGGCGATTTGGGCGTTCGTGTTGCGGGAGGGCATATAGGTGATTCCGCGAATCCCCTCTGCTTTGAGCATGGCAAAAAGTTCGTCTAAAAAACAGTCCTCAAACTGCTGTGTCCGCTTGTCGCCGGTGACCGACTCCCCCACGTCTCCCAGATAGGGGTAGCAGAGAATGGCCCCCGCTTGATCCGAGAGAGCTACGAGTTCGCGCAAAGTCAAGCACTCATCCGTGGCCGGGATATAAAATTTCTCCACCAGTTCGGCCTTTAGGATACCCAGAAGATCATAGGGTAAATTATCGCCTCCCGCCAAAAGTTTTTTCTTCTGGCTGTCGGCGAGGGGGGTGGAGAGCCGCTCTAAGGCCGCCGTTATGCCCTCTGATCCGAATACGTCCAGGAGTTTGCCCGCCAGGGCCCACAGCAGATGCCGCTCTGTCACAGCACCCCCCGCGTGGTATTGCGATAGGGGCAGGACATCTGCGTCAAAGTCCAGTGTTATCCCCAGGGGGGGCGTAAGGCCGTTGATCTTCTGGATCATGGCCCGGTTTCGCATGTTGCGCCGCTCCCGCAGGGGTGCGAATCTCTCTTGCAAAAAGTCGTATTTGTCCGGCATGACGCTGTGGATCGCCATGTAGGCGACGCCCGTCTGATCCGGGTTGTTGAACCGCTGATCGGCCAGGGCCGTCTGGCTCATGTCCGCACGGCACTCCATGCCACAGGTGACGGCGATGCCGGCGATCTCCCCCGCCCGGCGGAATTCCCCGGCGCCGCCGATGGAGTCGTGATCCATAATCCCCGCCGTGTTGAGTCCCGCCTCTCTGGCGAAATAGACCGCCGCAGCGGGGGTATAGGGGGAAAATGAATAGGTCGTATGAATGTGATTGTTGGCAAATCGGGGCCGAATCACAGGCGACTCGGTCTCCTGCTCGATCAGTTTCGCCAAGTTCGCCAACCGCTCCTCGGTGGAGGGCGCTGAAAGTAGGTGCAGCCGTTCTGATCTTGTCATGTGTGCCTCCTAGTTGAGCATGATTTGCCCGCCGGTGACGGGGATGGCCTGGCCGGTCTCATAGCACTGGTCTACACAGTAGAACACGGCTTTTGCCACGTCTTCCGGCAGACAGCCCCGTTGGATGAGGCCTTTTTCCAGATAGCTCTGTTTTACATCCGCGATGGTCTTGGCCCCCGGCACCTTGCCCGCTTTGAGATACTGGACAAAGAGACCTCTCTCCGGATCGGACCAGAGGGGGCCGTCATAGTAATTCCCGGGACAGATGGCGTTGACCTTGATCCGGTAGGGCGCCAGCTCCAGGGCAAAACTCTGGGTGAGGCCTATGCCGCCGAATTTCCCCCCGGCATAGGCAAAATTGGCCTTGGAACCCGCAAGCCCCGACTTGGAGTTGATTTGGATGATGTCATACCACCGGCTGCCGTCCGCCTGGGACTGTGCTCTCATAATTTGCGACACCGCTTGGACGCATAAAAAATATCCCGTGTAGTTCACCCGGGTGACGAAGTCAAAATCCGCAGGGTCCATCTCCTCTATGCCGCCGGCCTTTAATACGCCGGCATTGGAGAGAAAGAGGTCAATCCCCCCCATGCGCTCCACGGATTGGGCGGCCATGGCCGTAACACTCTCCGGATCAGACACATCCACCTGGATGGCCCACGCCCTGTCTCCCAAGGCCTGTGCCGCTTTCTGCGCCTGCGCCAGATTTAGATCGGCCAGGACGACGCTGGCGCCCTCTCGGTAGAGAGATTGGGCGATGCCCAGCCCAAATCCCTGGGCGCCGCCGGTGACCACGGCCAAGCGACCGCCTAAACGTCCCATCGTGTCTGGTCTGTTTTGCACATTCTGCGCCGCTGTGATTTTTGCCTGTGCCAAAGTCAATTCCATCACATCCTTGTGTTTTTTGTGCCGTTTTTCCCGCCCCAGGCGGGAAAAATACAACAAAGCTTCTGCGATTATCTTTGTTTTTCTTTATTATAGTCTGTTTGTGTTGGTTTTGCAAGGGGAAGTTTACAACGAGAGAGGGCAAAGGCGTTGGAAGAGTTCTTACTCTCCCCACCTCCGGCGGGGAGAGTAAATTTAATTCAACGCTCTCTTTACAGCCCCAGCGCTTCTCCGGCGTGGTAAGAGCTTCTGACCAGGGGGGCCGAGGCCACGAAGGCAAACCCCTTTTTCCGCGCCGCTGCCCCGTATGCCTCAAATTGTCCGGGGGGCACATAGGCCTGCACCGGGTAGTGGGCCTTAGAGGGCGCCAAGTATTGGCCGATTGTTAAAAACTCACATCCCATGGCCCGCAAATCGTCAAAGAGTTGGAGCACCTGTTCCTCCGTCTCTCCAAATCCCAGCATAATCCCGGATTTGGAGTGAATCGCCGGACTTTGCGCCTTGATCTGCCGTAGGATCGTGAGGGAGCGGGCATAGTCCGCGCCGGGCCGGATCTGGGGATACAGGGCCGCCACTGTCTCCATATTGTGACTGATGACGTCGGGCATCGCGGCAATCACCTGGGCCAGGGCATTGGGATTTCCCATGAAATCCGGGATCAGCACCTCTATGGCCGTACCGGGGGCCGTGTTCCGTATCTCTTGAATCACCTGTGCGAATTGCGCCGCTCCCCCGTCGGGCAGATCGTCTCGGGTAACAGAGGTGATGACCACGTAGCGGAGCCCCAAGGTTTTCACCGCCTCCGCCACGCGCTGGGGTTCCGTCGGGTCTACAGGCGTGGGCGCTCCGTGGCGGACATTACAAAACCGGCAATCCCGTGTGCAGTTTGTGCCTAAGATCATAATAGTGGCAGTTTGCTTGGAAAAGCACTCCCCATAGTTGGGGCAGTTTGCCTCCCGGCAGACGGTATTTAACTGTAAAGAATCCAACAGGGCCTCCACAGCCGTCTGATGGGGGCTGTGTCTATGGGAAATCCGCAGCCAGTCCGGTTTTTTCAGCATCTGATTTCCCCCCTTACTTATCGAAGATACAGGAGAGCAGTTGCCCCTGTGTAATCTCGCCCAGATAGGGTTGCAGATCGACCCGGGCCAGGGCGTCTGCTATGGCCTCTCGGCAAAAGGCCCTGCCTGTAAGCACCTGCTCTAAGCCGCAGATGGGGGCCGCGCCCAAAAAGTCTCCACAGATGGAACAGGCGGTGATCTTCCCCTGGGCTACATCGAGAAAAATTTCTATTTTTCCGGCCGGAAAGCGTTTACCACTGGAGAAAGAGAACTTGGGGTCACGTCCAAAGGTCCACGCCGGATTTGCGTATTTCTCCCGGCAAATCTCGTCTATTTTCATCAGGTCCGTATCCGTCAAGGTGTACGTCTGCATATCCCACTCCTGGGCGAGTGTCTCTGCCAGCAGGGCCCAAAACGCCGCCGTGGATACAGGCCCCGCCATGTGCTCCCGCAGATTTGTCACCCGGCTACGGATAGAGCGGATGGCCTTTGAACGAATCTTTTCATCGTCCACTTGGAGCACCCCCGCCAGCATATCCAAATCTGCGTCATACAGGAGGGATCCGTGGGTACACACCCGCCCGTTGCGGGCATATTGGGCCAGGCCGGAGACTTTTTTCCCCGCCACTAAGATATCGTTCCGCCCCTTCAATTCGGCGGGGATGCCCAGTTTATTTAAAGCCCTGACGATAGGCCCCGCCACGGTTTCACGCAGAATCTCCCGTACATCCCCCTCTGCCTGAGGCAGGATGAGGGTATAGAGCAGTGTGTCCAGGTCTGTATAAATCGTCCCGCCGCCGCTCTGCCGCCGGACGATTTGGATCTGTTCTCTCTTGGCATAATCGCGGTCAATCTCTGCGGCGGCCACCTGATTTACCCCCAGCATAGCGCAGCGATCCGCCTGCCAGATCATAAAAAGGGGCTGATCCAGCGGGAAGTGCTCCAGAAAATAGGTCTCCACAGAGAAGTGAAATGCGGCGTCTTGGCTGTTTGGCGTCACGTATAGCAATTTGGGGTTCCTCCTGTTGGGATGGGGTGTGTTTTCTAAAGCATAATTAAGCCTCGGCCAATTGTCAATATTATATTGACAAAATGTTAAAACATGATAAAATCAAAATAATTATAACACGTTGCGAACACAGACAACAGATATCCGGAGGAAGCGGGCATGTACGAGATCCGACAGGAGCAGATGAATGCGTTCATCCAGGAGCGTGAAGTGGTAACCATGAGAGAACTGCAACACCGCTTTGCCCAGGTCTCTCTGATGACCATCCATCGAGATTTAGACACCCTGGCGGCGGCTGGGCTCGTCACCAAGATCCGGGGCGGGGCCAGGAGCGTCCGCCACCAGGGGGACCTGACCTTTGATGTCCGATCCGGCGAGAATCAGACAGGCAAGGCCCAAATGGCCAAAAAGGCGGCGGAGCTGGTGGGCGAACAGGCCAGTATTTTCCTAGATTCCGGTACGTCCTGTCTGGCCCTAGCGAGAATTTTACCCACAACCCCGACCATGGCGATCACCACAGGGCCGAATATTGCACTGGCCCTGGCGTCTGTCCAAGGGCCGGCAGTGACCATGTGCCCCGGCGCCCTCAACAAGGAAAATCTCACAGTATCCGGCCACAGTACCCTTCAATTTTTGGAGACGATCAATATCGACTTCGCTTTCCTCGGCGTCTCCGGCTACGGCAGAGACGCGGGGTTTACCTGCGGCAAAGAGAGCGAGATGATGGTCAAGCGCCAAGTCATTAAACGGGCGAGACAGACGGCGGTCTTCTGCGACGCGGCCAAGTTCCACCGACTCATGCCGTTTACGTTTGCCACGCTGGAGGAGATCGACTACGTGATTACGGATCAACCGCCCGGCGAGGCGTTTCGGGAGATGGCGCAGGGGGCCGGGGTGACGATTTTGTAGTTTTAGAACAGGACACACTGTTGTCTTGTTTCTCGTGGTATGATAGATTAAAAACCAGAGGAGAGAAACGCATGAACACGAAATTGTTTGAAAAAGCAAATGAAATGATCCGGACTTTTGCATATGCCAGTTTTGGTGTAATAGACGAGAGCGGATACCCTTCCGTTTCGGCTATATCGCTCTGCAATCCCGAGAACATTTCAGAACTCTACTTCGCCACAACGATGGACTCAAACAAGGCGAAACGTCTTCAGAAAAATAATAGAGCAAGCATTAACTGCCACACGAGCATGAATAATATAACCCTCGTTGGTGAAACGGAACTCATTTCTGATGAAGAAACAAAGCGCAAGTGTTGGCATGAATGGCAAGATTGGGTAGAGCGTGGGGCAGATGTGTATCCAGGCGGCGTATCTGACCCGAATTATTGCTATATCAGATTCACTACGAAGCGGGTCGCTCTATGGATTGATGAAGAAGGCGCAGAATTTACGCTGGAATAGCAAAGGGGAACCCCATTCCCGCAAGGCAAAAAACCACTGCCTTGCGGGATTTTTTATTGACAGCGCTCCAAAAATGTTATAATATAATGAATATAACATTTCATAACACGCAGGAGGAACGCAATGGCCACGACAGTTGTCATGCCCCGTGCGGGGATTTCGGTGGAGAGCTGTATCATCGGGCAGTGGAAAAAAGCCCCCGGAGACAAGGTCTTTGTGGGCGAGGTGTTGTTCGACTATGAGACAGATAAGGCCGCCTTTGAGTGCGAATCCACGGCGGAGGGGACTTTGTTGGAGTGCTTTTTCCAAGAGGGGGATGAGGTCCCCTGTCTGGTGGCCGTCTGCGCCGTCGGGGAGCCGGGGGAGGACGTATCCGCCCTGCGGCCCGGCGAATCCGGCGGCGATGAAGCGGCTGAAGCAATGGCCCCAGCAGAGTCTGTGATGGAAAGCGCTCCTGTCGCAGCGGTTTCGGCGCCGGCGGCATCAGGAGTGAGCGCCCAGGGGGTATCCCCCCGGGCCAGAAAGATGGCGGTGGAACTGGGCGTAGACCCAACTCTCGCCACGCCTACAGGCCCGCGGAATCGCGTGATTGCACGGGATGTGGTGCAGTTGGTCGAATCCGGCAGGATCGGCGAGGGATTCGGCGGCCGCACCTTTGGGGAGCCAGTTGCATCACAAGTAACGACTGCCCCGGCCGGTGTGGAATATACAGACGAGACGTTTAGCAAAATCCGCAAGACCATTGCGGCGGGGATGGTGAAATCCCTCACAGAGATGGCCCAGGTCACCCACCACCACAGCTTTGACGCCAGCGCCATCCTGGCCTTCCGCAAGGAATGCAAAGCGGGCGGAGAATCCATGGACACGGCGGGGATCACCCTCAATGATATGGTGCTCTACGCCGTATCCAGAACCCTGTTGACCCACCCCGATCTAAATGCCCATCTCTTAAACGGGAACACTCTACGGCGCTTTACCGGCGTCCACCTGGGCGTGGCCGTAGATACCCCGCGGGGATTGATGGTGCCGACCATCCGCAATGCGGATCAGATGAGTCTGGCGGAAATCAGCAGGGAGATCAAGGAACTGGCCGCCATGTGTCAGAGCGGGAATATCAGCCCCGATCTGCTCCAGGGCGGCACGTTTACCGTGTCAAATCTCGGCGCCTTGGGCGTGGAGCAGTTTACGCCCATTGTGAATCCGCCCCAGGTGGCCATTTTGGGCGTCGCCGGAGTGACCACCCGGGTGAAGTCGGACGAGGATGGTAATATCGCCGCATACCAGGCCATGGGCCTCTCTCTGACCTACGATCACCGGGCGGTAGACGGGGCCCCCGCCTCAAGATTCGCCAAAGATTTATGCGATAATCTGGCCCAATTCAGTCTGATGCTGACCCAATAGGAGGGGTGCGTATGAAATCATTTGATGTTCTGATTATCGGCGGCGGCCCCGGCGGATACTGTGCCGCAGAGCGGGCCGCGGCGGGCGGATTGAATGTAGTTCTTTTTGAAGCACACGCCCTGGGCGGCGTCTGTCTCAACGAGGGGTGCATCCCGTCTAAGACCCTGCTCCATGCGGCGAAATATTACGATCACGCGCTGCACGGCGCGGCCTTTGGCGTCACGGCAGAGGGAGTCACGTTTGACCACGCCAAAGTGGTTGCCCGGAAAGATCAAGTGGTTAAAACTCTAGTCGCAGGCGTAAGCGGCAAGATGAAAAGCCATAAAGTAACCGTGGTGAAATCCCGGGCACAGATCACCGGAAAAAATCCGGCGGGTTTCACCGTCACGGCGGGAGAAGAAACGTATGCGGGCAAGCAGCTGATTATCGCCACGGGTTCTGTCCCCTCGATACCGCCTATCGCCGGTGTGGAGGAGGGGCTGGCAGATGGTTTCGTCCTCACCAACCGGGAGGTACTAGATATCAAGGCGATTCCCGATGAGCTCGCCGTCATCGGCGGCGGGGTCATTGGATTAGAGATGGCATCCTACTTCCAGACCGTGGGCAGCCAGGTGACTGTGATCGAGGCTTTAGATAAAATCGCCGGCCCAACTGATGGGGAGATATCGGCACTCTTACAAAACGATCTGGAGAAAAAAGGCGTCCGGTTTGCCCTGGGTGCTACGGTTACAGAGGTGTCTGATGGCAAGGTGCTCTATCAGCAGGGTGGGCAGTCTTTCGAGATCAAAGCGGAAAAAGTGTTGCTCTCCACGGGCCGTCGGCCCATGATAGAGGGGCTGGGCTTAGAATCTATCGGCGTCTATGTGGACAAGGGCGCCGTTGTGACGGACAATCACCTACGCACCAATGTTCCCGGCGTCTACGCCGTCGGCGACGTCAACGGCAAGTGGATGCTGGCCCACACCGCTTATCGGGAAGCTGAAGTTGCAGTCAACCACATCCTGGGCAAGCGGGACTATATGCGATACTCCGCCGTGCCGTCCGTCATCTATACATCTCCGGAGGTGGCCTGTGTGGGCGACGCGGAGGAGACGGCGAAAGCCTGTGGAATAGACGTGGAAACCGTCCGGGTCGCCATGCCCTACTCCGGTCGCTACGTAGCCGAAACCCATGGGGCGGACGGGCTCTGCAAACTGATTGTAGAGAAAAAGACCCGAAAGCTCTTAGGCGTCCACCTGCTCTCCCCCTATGCGTCGGAGATTATCTATGGCGCCGCCCTCATGCTGGAGTTGCGGCTCGATATTGACGAGATCAAAGAACTCATCTTCCCCCACCCCACCGTCGGTGAGGTGATCCGGGAAGGATTATTTATGATTTAGGAGGAACGATCCCATGCCAAAAAATCTATTGATTGATCCCCGTGGGCTGAGCGAAAAGGGGATGATCCAATTTGCCGACATCCCGGTGAATCAGTATCAAAAATCAATAAAAGAGGCTAAAAAATCAGATGGCTTTACAGATGCGGACCTGATCCGCATCTATCGGGACATGACAGTGCTCCGTGAATTTGAGTTCATGCTCAATCAGATCAAGACCCAGGGGGAATATGGCGGCATCCAGACCTCCTACCCCGGCCCGGCCCATTTATCTCTGGGACAGGAATCCGCCGCTGTGGGGCAGGCGTATCTGCTGGATCAAGACGACATTATGTTCGGCAGCCACCGGAGCCACGGCGAGATCCTGGCAAAGAGCCTAAGCTCCATTGAAAAGTTGTCGGATCAGCAACTCATGGACATTATGGAGAATTTCTTAGAGGGCCGGATTCTGCGGGCCTTAGAGACAGTATTCAAGCCGAAAGACACGAAAGAGCTGGCCGTCTACTTCCTCCTCTACGGGACGCTGACGGAGATTTTCGCCAGAGAAAACGGGTTCCATATGGGTATGGGCGGCTCCATGCACGCCTTTTTCCTGCCCTTTGGGGTCTACCCCAACAATGCCATTGTGGGTGGTTCGGGACCGGTCTCCATCGGCGGGGCGTTATTCAAAAAATGCAACAATAAGAACGGCATTGTAATCTGTAACATCGGCGACGGCTCCCTGGGGTGCGGCCCCGTCTGGGAGGCGTTGAATTTCTCCGCCATGGATCAGTACAACACCCTCTGGCCCAAAGAAAAGCAAGGGGGGTTGCCCATTGTATTTAACATCTTCAACAATGGCTACGGCATGGGCGGTCAAACCCGGGGCGAGACCATGGCCTATGACTTCCTGGCCCGGATCGGTGCCGGTATCACGCCCAGCCAGATGCACGCAGAACGTGTCTGGGGCTTAAATCCCCTGGCGGTCATTGACGCCTATGAGAGAAAGCGGGAGATCCTGGACAAAAACGGGGGGCCTGTGCTTTTGGACATAATCACCTACCGCCAATCCGGCCACTCCACCTCGGATCAGAACGCCTATCGCTCCAAAGAGGAAATGGACGCCTGGCGGGAGATCGACCCCTGTGTGACATTTAGAAAAGACCTGGTGGAGGCCAGGTGCGCCCCGGATGCGGCATTCGAGGACATCTGGGCAGAGACCCGGGAGCGGATGGCAAAAATCTGCCAGTGGGCCTCTGACGAGAGCATTTCCCCCTACGTGGACTTCAAAAAAGACCGTGCTGTGGTGGAACGGATCATGTTCACCAACGAGAAAAAGGCCAAAATGGAGGACAGCGCCCCCGTCACCCTAATCCCGAGGGAGGAGAGCGCCCGTGTCAAGCAAATCGCCGGGAAAGAGCGCAGTGCATTCAAAGACGGCAAGCCCGTCAGCAAGATGAAGACCTACAACATGCGGGACGCCATTTTTGAGCCGATTCTAGATAAATTCTACGAAGACCCCACCCTCATTACTTACGGAGAAGACGTCCGTGACTGGGGGGGCGCCTTTGCGGTATACCGTGGGTTGGACGAGATATTAGACCACTCCCGACTCTTCAACGCCCCTATCTCCGAGGCGGCTATCGTGGGTAGTGCCGTGGGCTACGGTCTCACTGGCGGCCGGGTGATTGTGGAACTCATGTACTGCGACTTCATCGGCAGGGCGGGGGACGAGATATTCAACCAGATGAGCAAATGGCAGGCTATGAGTGCGGGGATACTCAAGATGCCCGTTATCCTCCGGGTCTCCGTGGGCTCAAAATACGGCGCCCAGCACTCCCAGGACTGGACGGCCCTCTGCGCCCATATCCCGGGCCTCAAAGTCTGTTTCCCGGCCACTCCATACGAGGCCAAAGGCCTGATGCAAGAGGCATTAGACGGTCAGGATCCCGTGGTGTTCTTCGAGAGCCAGCGGCTCTACGACATGGGCGAACAGTTTCAGCCCGGCGGGGTGCCGGCGGAGAAATATTCTCTGCCATTCGGGTTCGTGAGCCAGATTCGCACGGGTGAGGACATCACGCTTCTCACCGTCGGTGCCACCCTCTATAAGGCCATCGAGGCGGGGGATATTTTGAAAGAGAAGCATGGCCTCACCGCCGATATTATTAACCTGTGTTCCCTCACCCCACTGGACTATACGAAAATTGTGGCGTCCGTCCAAAAGACGGGGCGGGTGGTACTGGCCTCTGACGCCTCCGCCCGGGGCAGCTTCCTCAACGATATCGCCCGGAACATCACCGAGCTCTGTTTCACCGACCTGGATGCGCCCCCCGTGGTTGTGGGCGCCAAGAACTGGATCACACCGCCCTACGAGTTTGACGAGTTCTTCTTCCCCCAAGCCAGCTGGATTTTAGACGCCATCCACGAGAACATCCTGCCCCTGTCCGACCACGAGTCCACCGTGTTCTATACGCCGGTGGAGATCATGCGCCAGGCCAAAGAAGGCGTATAGTCAGCTAATAAAGTTCACAAACCGGGGCCCGGTGCATGATGCACCGGGCCCCGGTTTGGTCTCGCTTTGCTTGCTATGGAGTTGTCTGGCGGATAAAATACTTCCAGTCAATCGCATCATCGTCGTCTCGGGTCAGGCGGTGATCGTTGGCCGCCGCCAGGATGGACGGGTAGTACCACGCCGTCTCCGATACGTCCGGGAATCGGAACGCATACGGCTTGTTCTCTACTTCCGCAGCCTCCAGCGCTTCCCAGCTGTCGACCCGGCCTAAGATCCGGTTGGTGATCGTCGCCACATAGGCGCGAATGCTGTAGCCCAACGGGTTG
>Ga0123355_10008861_pt1 | contig 15228 bp, 10 predicted proteins | sample TergutEmb28metaG_3_FD_89872 | JGI IMG/M metagenome (GOLD analysis project Ga0123355, IMG submission 89872) | Embiratermes neotenicus P1 segment gut microbial communities from Petit-Saut dam, French Guiana - Emb289 P1 | ecosystem: Host-associated > Arthropoda: Insects > Digestive system > Gut ... | reverse complement strand
TGTTTTTGGGGTTGGGGGTTTTAATAATAAGGTTGTGGATTTTTTTTAATATAAATTTTTTTTGGAAAAAAAAAAAATTTTTTTTTTTGGGGGGGGGGGGGGGGGCAATCAATGATGAAAAAGTTTTTTCATAAAGAGGTGGCTGAGGCCTAGGTTTGATCCCAGGCCACCATGTGGGGTGTCTGATCAACACAATGGTACTGGAACTAATTTTTGTGAGCATACTTTGGTTTTCCCTTTTACTTTCATGTGAGCAGTGCTGATATTCATTTTCATTTTATATGCCATTGACATTATACTTTTAGCAGTTCACCAGCATTGTCAATTTAGACACTTATCAATCTCGTCTCCAGTTAGGTATGGTTGCTAACAGGATAATGTTCTTGGATGGTTTCATGGATATAGCAAAATAGACATTAAACTACGGGCATTTCATGTATCCTACAGTGTATGAGAACTTGAATATCAGTATTGTGTCAGAAGTTTTAAGTTCCCTATATATTTAGTATAAACTGTTGCCCTTTTTATTTTTCAACTACTTTCAAGCCCATGAAATTGCAGCCTATTTCCCCCTCCCATTATCTGTACAGTGTAAATGTTGATCCATTTTGAAACACATTAGAATTAATTTTGTTTTGAAGCCAGTGTTTCATTATGTATATTAGTACAGATGTTTGTAAAGATAACATTATTTTCCAAATCGACAGTTTTATATATTAATAGAGTAGGTATATTTTCTTTGTAAATGTGTGTTAGAGATTCAAGGTTGCTGCTTGACGTTCTGGTACCAAAGATTTTTTTCACTCCAACAACAGAGGTTACAGATAGTCACCATGTGTTAATTGAAGTGAATCCAGAGTCTCTTCTCACAGTTTCCTGAAGTTCTTCCAACTGTTCTTTGGTCTAGTGGTTGGCTTGTAGCGAGCAAAACAGGTCAACATCTTTAACATTTCGTTGCACTTATCAGCTGCCAAGTGTGGCATGCAGAAGAACAGGATTCAAACTAGAGTTGCATAAGGAGGCCATTAACTGATCATCAAATATAGGGTCCACCAGCGAATCAGGCGATTTGGCAACGGCCTTTTTGTATTTTTAGCATGAGCGGGGAAGGGGAATGATGCTGCCAGGTGGCGTGGCTGTGAATAGCGTTCAGTTTGAAATGGAGTCTTGGACTGGTGCACAGCGTGCTTTCGCCGTAAAATCATTTTATAAGAACAACAATAGCCACATTGCTGCCCAACATGAATTTCGCAAGAAATTCGGGATTCATTGAAACAGTAAAGTGCCGTCAGCTCATGCCATAAAGACGTGGGAAAACAACTTTGAAGAGACCGTCTCAACTGTTAAGAAGAAAGGTGGTAGTGTTAAAACAGTTCGCACCCCACAGAATATTGACGCTGTGAGAACATCATTCGAACAAAGTCCTCGCTGGTTGGCTATGCGTCATTCCAAGAAACTGGGACTGTCAGAAAGCAGTGTCAGGCATATTTTACACTTGGATTTGCACTGTGGATACAGGAAGAGATTTCAAGAATCCCGGTCAACGTGTTACGTAGGGCCATGAGTAGTGTTCACAATTGGCTTGCTGAGTGTGAGCAGCGTAATGGAGGGCATCTTGAGGATGTAACAAGTGGAATGATGTGTGTGTGTTTTTTTGTTCTGTGTTGTGTTTCAAGACCACTGATTCACTTATTTCTGCAAATGCTAAAGTATGTACTTCCTTATAAATGTAACTGTATCACGATATCCAATACTTTTAATTTTTTTTTAACACTTAAAAATCTCCCGATTCGCTGGCAGACCCTGTATATCTGACATTCAACATTTTGAGCATCACAATATATGAGCGGCATACTGAACATTGGATGCCGAAGGGTGACAGATACCATGGAATAGGCTTCCACCTGTTACATATTGAGGTTTTAAAAGCAGATATTGCTAAGAAAATACTTCTGCAGGAATTTCCATGAACTTAAGAGACTTCATAAATCACTACCAGTCTCGTTTGTTAATATTACAGTCCTTTGGAATATGACACTTTGTAATTTCATGACAAAGTACCATTATTTCAGAGGAATCTGCTGTCTCCTTTTCAAGCCGAAGAAGTTGGATAAAGCAGGTTTCTCAAACACAGTATCTATCTACCAAAGAACACAGCATTAGCTCCCCAAAGCCTGTAATTTGAATGTACAGTATCAGTTAATCTATAAACGTGAATAACAAAGTACCATGGTTTCATTCATAAATATATTTGCTGTTTTGATAAGTATGGTAGTTACTAATTTTATGTTTTTTGCACCATGCACTGTAATGATTATACAGTATAAACAAACTAAATGCACCTTTTCTAAATTAATATTTTAATTTTTAATTTTTGGTATCTTCTCCATGTTTCAAACCTGAGGGTTCATCTTTTGGAAGGCGGTTGTATATACAGGTATCGTATAGTGTGTTTTACAGGCATCAGTATAAGCAGTCTTGTGGGTAGAAGAGTGTGTTTGATACAGATCTTCTACCTACCAGACGTTATAATGATGCATGTACAATGCTCTGTACCATACCTGTATACAGAACTGCCTTCCTGAAGAAGAACCTTCAGGTTCGAAACATACAGAAGATCAAAAATTAAAAATTATTTTTAATTTAGAAAGGTGCATGTTGTTGGTTTATGTTGTATAATTATGGTAGTTACTGTTATTTCAACTGTAATGAACTTGCCATTTTTGAGTGTATCAGATAGTAGTGCCATCTGATGTTGAAAATTGTAACATGTTCCTGTTCATAAATCTAGATGTTAAAGGGTGATTTGATACAAAGTTGTATGAGTTGTTTAGAGAAATATGATCTAATATTTTGTTTTTATTCATTTTATTGTTTGTTTATCAAATTGTGGGTTACCAGGATAATGTAAGTGGTAGCCTGGATAATGTAAGTGGTAGCCTGGATGACTGAGGAATGTTTGTTTAATTTCTGTCAGGGGCAAGATATAATTTTTGTTGCCACAGCATCTGGCCAGATGAGGCATTCATTGATTCACTGATACTTTGATTTACCAAATAGTTGTTCGCTACATCATCATCATCATCATCATCATCATCAGATAGTTTGGAGCCCCACTTTCTGATGAAATACTCTATGTGAGCAACTGTCGCCATTTTTGTTCTGTGGAAGTCCCTTTATTTCATCTTCATCAGATAGTTTGGAAATCTTGGAATGCTCAATTTCTGAAAGAATATCTCATGCGTGAACAAGTATAGCCTGGTTTGTTTCATGAAAGTTTGTTGGCTGCATCTTCTAAAGAAGTACAAATTCATATACAATGAGCACACATATGCTCAGTGTTCCCTGCAGAGTACATACAAAATTAAGTGTACAGGTGTCCAATAAAGCACCACTATGTAAGTCTGTAGAGTAACTCAGAAAGATGTGTGAAAGATAAAACGTATTCTACATTGTTTTGGGCATAAATGTAACTTACATTAGAGGGTTCTAAAAATGAAGCAGAAACAGCATCACCTGCAAGTGGTGATCACCTCCAATACACAGAAAAATATTGCAAAACGATAATGTCTAAAGAAATCATCTGGCAGTTGAAGTCCATACTATGTGATAATCCTGATACCAGCTGGAAACGATACATGTATGAAATTTAGACATCACAAGCATTCTGAATGGGAGGTAGCAACTCATGAAATGATCATTTATTTAATAGGAGGGAATCAGCTGGAAACAGGAAGATTATCTTGAAAGATGTGGCTCACATAGCTTAAGGGGTGGCAGTGTTAAATGCCAGCTGCAACCAAACCAGCTCCTCATCCCATGAAGTTTGTGAGGTCGAATGATAGACATTTAGTGCAGGTCTGAGATTTCAATTTAAACGTTCTATGTAAGATGTGTGCCAATAAAAGGGCGTAGTAGTAATGCGGCTTATTCCAAACTGAAGGCAAACGCCTCGAAATGTGTGCAATACAACATGCTTCACATTATCAGATACAGTAACTTGAACAGAAAAATGAGCAAAATTATTCTTCTCCAAAGCTTTAATAGTAGAGGCAGCAATAGCTTTTCTAACTGGGGCCAGTTAAATGAATTTCAAAAATGGATCTGCTCAGACAAGAGCTTGGTGCAGTATGAGTACATAACTGTCAATACACATTTGACTAATGTCCCTGATCTTGATAATCAGAGAGAAATTTAAGCAAATTGGTGACCATTAAATCATCAACCCTTGGCGCCCTTTTAAAAATCCCCTCAATTGAGTGTGATAGTTAATAAAAAGATGTGAATTAAAGAGAATACTAGTACTCTTCACTCAATAATTGGCACCGCAGAACTAGCCTCAGTACGAACTGAAAGGTACGCCATTGAGTGTATGATGGTGATAGTATGACAGTTGTTAACAGTGTACTGACATTATTGAATGGTGTAATTATGGTACTAACAGGAACAAAATCCTCACATATTACAGGATTTGGGAAGGTAACACAAACTCTTCTCTGGTTATCATATGCTCCATACTCGACACACATGCCATATGGATGGCCAGTTGCTTATCGCCAGGACAGAAAGAAGTAAATACCATTCAGTTACATCCACACATGAAAGGTTTTGTGTAATGACTGTCACAGAAACATTGGACAGAAGCATTACCAACATAGGTAAAGTGATCTCTCAGAATTTTGTGTCTTGACCCTCTCAGCCAACAAAGGCTTGGACCACACTTGCCCCATTCTGCAGATTTAAAATTACAAAAATGTCTTCGGAACAGTCTCATAATTCTCTACTCCATTTACCTCTCCCAGATTTTGAAAATTAATGAGCACATCTTATGACAGAAAGACTGAAGGAATAGCTGGGCATTACCTTCACTGTTTGCCCCACAAATAAAGATTTTCTACATGAGCTCTTCTCACAACAGGTAATTTGAATTCATAACTGTGGGCAATATGAACAAATTCTCACATTTTGTTCAAGAAAAAAAAAGTGCTTTTGGCTGTAGCAACACAACACAACATAACCTAAAGTACATACACTGCAAAAAAGCCTAAAAAATGTAATTTAGGGCCCAAAGGTATGAAAATTAAACCACACTAATTGGTACCACGTCACTGTCATCCCTCTTTATCCTTCTTACCCCAAGGAAACCATAGAACCAAACAAGGGCTGCAAGTTACAAAAAGAACATGTACAAGTAGGTTAAAAGTAACAAAACTTAAAAAACAAACTTCAAAGGGGTGTAATTATACAAGTACAAATTACTTACAATATGAGATGCCTCACCCAATTGCTATTTGTCCCTTTGTTGACCACATAATATGAAAACAAAACCTGCCTGGTGTTGTGGGTTGCTCTAAACATGAAACCAAATATCTTACACAGTGTCAGAGCAAGGACTCTTGAATTACCTTCATCCTGGTCCAAAAGGAATTTAAGAAATAACAACTGAAGCTGCTGAAATATAAATTGTAGATGGTTTCAGGTTGGAAGAGCAAAGCGTGGGTGGATTTCTTGAGTTCTTAGTAAAAATAGCAAGGTTGGTGGGGAGGATATGAACTACACTGCACAGGTCTTTCTGCCTGTGCCTGCAGCATGTGCTGGAAATAATATATGCAAGACATACTCAAAACATTCAAATGTCTGTGATAATTCTGTGAAATATTTGCAATGTTTCCTCCAGACTTCAGCAGTACTTCCATGCTTTCCAGAGCAACAGGGTACATGGACCACCTTGTGAAGGAAGCAGTTTAAATCTGGGTTGTCACAAAAAATTTTAACATGATGGTTTCACATTCAGTCATGCGTAATATTCTGTGACCAACGTGTTAGCAAATCGTCAGAATCAGTGTGCACTTGACTCTGCCCATTAGCCCATACTGGTTAGCGATGTACGTGCACATGTGTGTGTGTGTGCATTTAAGATGTGGGCTGACATCCTAGACTTCCAGTTCCCTAATTTCAAGGATGGTTATGGTTCTCAGAATGTAGGTTTGTTGGCCATTCGTCTATCTGACATGGCTGTAAGCCCAAGAGATTTTCATTGCATTCATGTTTTGTAGTACAAAGTAGTACAAGTTGTCTGTAAGTGATCTGCACGATTGTAATCTAATTATTTGGCAAATATAAGGTACAGTTGAGGAATGCAGACCATCTGAAAAATCAACCCAAGAGTGCTCTGAAAATGTAAAGCTCCTTGTGGATGCCATGAGTGGTTTGAACAGTGACAAACTGAAATTTGTGCTCCTGTCACACTTTTTGAAGAATATCATGACCAGTTTTTATGCAGGCCTCTGTGATTCCAGATCCGCAGATTATTTATTTCACTCGTGGTGTGACATGTCACTTCATCACTTGAAGTTTTATGAATGACTGCATCATCAGTAGCCACTTTTGGGGTAACTGAAAAAAGGTCATGCAATTTCACTTTGTGTGTTTCATTTGCTATGCAGTCTGTGGCTTATTCATGTCGATGAATTGATGTGTCAGACTGTTGTGTATTTTGAACAAGCACTACTGCTTGCTGCAGACTGTGAAAATTATTGTCCATTGTTTGTAAGACACTTCTCACTCAGGTCTTTTGGTGTTTTTGCTATTGCAGATAATATGGTCATTAACAAAACACTTGTACCAACCATGAGTTGATGATTTGGTTGGTGAATTCCTCTTGGTATTTTGGGCAAACTGTTCTACTCTCATGCCAGATTTTCTCTCATGAAAAGCTCACATACAAAATGTCTTTCCTGAACCAGATACCATTTTGCTTCACTGATGTATGCAGCTCTATTAGTGGCCAGAATGCACTGTAAGATGGCAGCATAGGTGCCAAATTGAAGCTTGAAGTTGATTATTCCAGCTGGTTTGTATTTCAGCTGTACCTTAAATATGGTGTGAGTAATGTAAGATTAAAATGTGAAGATCATTCATGGACTTCCTATGTATTTTTAAATGCTTGATATTGTATAATTGTTTAAAACATGTATCATTTTGTGAAAGCATGGGTATAATGCATAAGGTTTGAGATTTTTGTAGTAGTGATATGCTGCTATTGTTTTCTCAGTTATAACATCAGAATGTAGTCCAGTACATGAGGAATAAAGGTGTAGGAGGTTTAAACCCAAAAATGGAGGCAATATATTTTTCCAAAACATTGCTGCCATCCTGTCAGACTATGGAAATTGTACCAGTACATTAGCAGACCACACAATCAAGCACTGTGTTCCACTGATATGTTACATGCCAGTCTGCAGTTGTATCGTCATTTGCCCATAAATTTTCACGCCAGTAGAGAGTATATACTTTTGAATATTTTTTTGTGATGCTGTGTTCTTTGTTATTTAACTTGCTTGCTTGAGGGGTCTGTTTATGAAATTTTCTGTATTTTATATGTGAAAACGTTTGACTACTGTTGTTTATTTTACAGTTTATATTTAGAGTGTAATTATTAGGTACTGTGTTGGCTAGTATGAAATGATTTTTCCACTCAGTTAAGTTTCACTTATTCATAATCATCATTTTCATTTTGAAGTTGGTTTGTGTGCATCACTGCTGTAAGACTTGGAAGCTAAAGGTAATACCATGGCAGGGTTCTGTGGGACCTTTGTATGGTGTTGGGTAGAGGATACCTGAGCTGTTGGATACATCAGTCTGCACAGTGACTTGACTGGACAGCCGTAGATTTGAGGTCGATGGTTGGCAGTGGTGAGATTGGCTCTGGGCTACATCCAGCCTCCTGTCGAATGGTACTGGATTTAGTCCCATAGTAAAGAGAATGGGGCATACAGGTGTCCACTCACCTCCATCGAATGACAAGATTAACAATACATTGAAACCCATGAAAGATATTTCTGCATAAGAAGTTTTTCCACCTAAGAAGTCAGAATGTATTAGTACCATCATTTTGTGTGATTAACATTTATGTTTTCCTGTTAAAATGTTTCCTGCCTAAAAGAACTTTCTGCCTAAGAAGCATGAAAATTCTATGGTGCTGTGAATTTTTCACCCATTCGAAACATTTTGAATCATAATCTTCGCAAGTTTCCCATCCATTCAGTTCATTAAGAACGTGCAATGATGAAGTAACACTCCCAGTTCATAGAGATTAAGCCCCATAGTCAGTTGCACCACAGATCGAAAGTACAGATGAACAACTGAGTGAATCCTTGGAAGTGTGTGTCAGAATATGACATCACATTCTGACTGCACTGTCCCTGTTTTCAAATGTGTTTCACATGCAACATCACAGCCCATGCGTAATGTACAGCATGCATCAGCATGAGTTGAATGGAGGGCATTGTGGCTGTAACTGTTTTACTTTAACTTAAATAATTTTAATTATTTATTTTTAATATTACTGTAATTTTAATTATGCTGTATGTAGAATTTATATACATTTGGTGTTCTCTCAGGTTGCTTATGTGTGTACAGTTTTTGTCATGCATAGTCATTAGTTGAACAGGAGATCAGTGTTGCTGCTGCATCAGAAACCGATCTACAACACAAGCTGCTTTCAGTTAAAGCTGGATATTATAAGCATGGTGGATGATGCTTAAAATTTCCCTTACAAAAAAGAATTGCTTAAGAACTTTGTATTTCTGTGATACTAAATTCTGTGTGAACTTAAAGGACACAGTACTAAGTCTGTGACTAAATAGTTGAGCTTGAAAATAAGGGAGGTCAGTATGTAAGGAGTAGTTCTGGCAAGAACAGGCTCTTCCTGTACCAGTTGTGCTTGTAAAAAAAAGTCTTGTTTTCAAGCATGTTTTAGAATCACTAAAGAAGACAGGACTTGAAACGTGGTTACATGGTGAAAGCAGATCATTTAGTGTGGTATTTATGTAGAATAATATTCTAGTAAAGGGAATGTGAATTTCAATGCAGAATTACAAATTAAATCATTTTTTGGCTTACTATTTTAGGTCATTTTCCCACATAGTGATCCTAGTTTGTTGGATTCTTCCATAAACATTTGAAAAGGGTTTCACTGTTTGTAGCACTGGTGTCATGGTGTCTAATTAAGTGCAGGAATACCTTCTAGGTGCAAAGATCGTTCCTGAAAGCGCAGATTTGAGACTCATCTGCATTCTGATGCATATGAAGCTAAGAAACTACATATATAAGCTGTGCAATGCACATAGCTGCTTTATTTTTCACAGCTATTCTGGTCTTCACGATAACCCAGATTTGTTCTATGGGGTTTAAATCAGTATGGTAGGGAGGTAGCCTGAGCACTGTGTGTCCATGATCGGCGAGCAAACGATCAATTGCAAAAGTCTTATATTGCGGTTTATGCATTTTTATGAGATCGTACAGTTCTGCTTTTGTCATGTCTGAGCTGTACATTGTGGTAAGACGCGTTGTCGACCACAATAACTGATTTGGACTCCAAATTTGGGAGCTTCTCCTGCAACCATTTCATATCATTTGCGTGGTTCATGTCGTCATGGTAATCTCCACTTTTTGAACCAGATCGGAATATTAGAAGAGCATTGGGTATGAAACCGCGCTCTCCACTTGAAAAAGAACCAATTTATTTTAACTCAATAAAACGTTATTTGGACAGTGAGATGTGTGTTTAGTACAATGAATTTCATGTGCTATTACCAGCATGGACGATAATGAGACGTCCTTTGGAAACAGGAGCCTTCAATCCTGCTCCCGACCCGTCATCCCACGCATAGGATGTTGTATGTGAGCTGTATATATACGTTTCTTCTGCATACACAATTGGTCTCCCTTCTTCCCTATATGCTGATAGCACGCAGGCACTTGACTCTGAGTGACCGGATATCATGTCTTTCCACGATAAACTTTCGGTTATCAGAAGGCTTCTTCCGCCTACAATACAAAATGTTCCAAAATTGAAGCATGAATATTTAGAGGCAACATGTATACATGGAATCTTGGCAGAGTGCCAGTATTCATAATGCACACTCATTCAGAGAATTAAACTTACCTAAATCCCATTTTTCTCAGCACCAGTCTTCGTGAGGATACACCTCCTCCATAACCAGTGGATTCGCACATTTTGCTGTGGATTGCCTTCAGAGTCAGTCTTTGTTTCTCAGTGAGGTAAAAATTATGAACTATTCTTCTCAAAACAGCCTCATAGAAATTATCTAAGACACTTTTGGTCTGAGTTTGTGCAGAGTTGAAAATGCCATTGTGACACCAGTATCCACATTTTCACCTTCTTTCAGTACGCTACATAAAGTTCTTCTGCTAACACATGTTGCTTCATCGACTCTCTTCTGCACTTTTGAAAGAGGGATTGTGATACCCACCTCAGATTTCATGAATTTGTACACATTGTAAACTATTTCACGCTCACCACTCCTTTTTACCCGCTTCTTCCTGCCTTGTAGCAACATTTTCAAGCTGTGATCAACGTACTTGCTAAAGAAAATACAATCGCTGTCCGCTGATCCGCACTCCTCAACTGCCAGTAGTTGACTGAACTGACACCCCTGCCTATTTAAATGGACTCATCCATTTCGCTGAAAGACCAAATCTGATTTCTGCGTGTGTGCCATCACGTTTCGAATGTGCTATACCTTGTATATACCTCTTTGGTTATGGTGGTGTGGCAGTATGCTGCTATTTAGGCAAGGCATTAACTGCCGATTCTTTTGAATACCTCTTACGTGCAGGTGGATTGTAGGGATTCTTTAACTTCTTAGAGGAGGTCAGTCACCGATTTAAATTCGTCTATTCAAGTGGCCCATTTAACTGTTAACCTGTATATAGGAACTTGTTGCCCCCATATATTTTGAGAATTCTTTATCTTAAGAAAATGTGTTACGTAATGCAGCATGTTTCATGTTTTCTTAAGAAGTCAAAACAACCAGGTTTTGACTAAATCGGGTACTCTGTCAAATATATTTTTATTATGTATTATTATTTGTATGAAAACCTGTGCTTATATACCACTGCTTAGATGATGTGAAATAATGATATGTAAATGAAAGTAAACTTTTGTTTCTTCATATGTGGTTAACAAAAATTATAAGAACACTCAGATAAAAATGCAGCAGCAAAAAAAGCAAACTGTTTAGGCTCAAGATTAAGTACAAGTGAAATCACTCTTTCTTCAAAACTGTGATATGTTGCAAAAATTGTGTCCACATTTGCAATCAGTCTATCTGAAGGAATTTAAAAAGTTTGTTTTATTTGATGTTACCACAAATATTTTGACTTGTGTAACTAGATTTAACGACTAACGTCACCTTCTGTTACTTAACACTCCTTTGTATCAGAAGGTTTTATTATTTGTAAATCTTAAAACAGTATTAATAGAATGAATAAATGTATTCATTTGCCAGGTGAAGGTTGCAATAGTACCTTGAAATAGACCAAAATTGTGCCCTTTTAAATCCATAATGACTCCTCCTTGTCATGTATAATCAGCCTCTTGGAATACTGTCCCAGAGGTAAGAAAAAGTTTGTGCTATTTTCATTTGTTTGTTTTTCTAGTGGTCACTTCACTGCTTGTGGTGTACTTGAACATGTCATGAATGCAGTAAGTGGTATGAGTTGTTCATCAGCTGTAATGCATTCTGTATGCAAGCCTGACATTGCAGAAACTTCCAAATCAGAGCCAGCTTATGCTCTCCTTGCCATTAGATCTTCAAAGCGTACACACCAAAGAATTCGAAAGAAACTTGCAACACTGCAGGGTCCTGTTCATCGCTGTCTGAATGTTCACTAGGCATACACTTGATGTTCAGCTTCCTGTTCGTGACTGTGAATGTTCATCACAGAAAGCCTCAACAAGTGATGAATTTCAGCGTATTTCTTCTTGCCCTTTACCTGTTGTGGGATAATCTTATATCTGAAATGACCAGCATACACTGGAACAACACAACAAAGAAAACATCCTGCCAGCCTCAGTCTGTGCATTCTCTTGGCATGCTGATAGTAGAAAACATAACACTTCCACAGTTGCGTGATTTCAGGCTTCGAACATGGTGTGAATGAAGTCTGTGCTCTTTTGGGATTTTACACAGCGTCAATTGGTAGTTTCTTGCCAACGTTTTGGGACAACAGTTGGTGGTGGTAAAATTCTGACAGCTGTGTTGGTGAAGATTAAAGTCATCTGGGATGTTTCGCCCTGTCGACTGGTCAGTTTACCTTGATTTTCAGGGCCAACGGCCAACGGCCTACGTTCCACCGAAACATCTGTAACCCTTCACCAGTGAGCAGGGCGAAATCTTCATCAACACCTATGTGAGAACGTCTTACGGAATAGAAGACTGTGCCGGGCCCAGTTACTGTGTACGATGCGTCTTTTATGGATCTGTGATCATTGCCGCATTCCAAGAGCCCCATACTGAACATATTTTTCATTCCATGTATTATATCAAAACTCTGGTTTAACATGAGGAAGTGCACAATTCTACAGTCTATATATTTTTTCTGTTACATGTAGGGGTTAATAGAAAGAATACGTGGGTTGTAGAAATGTGCATTTTTTAAAAATATTTTCCCATCTATGCATAGCTTACTGATGGAATCCTTTTTTTACTGACATTTATGGACTGAAATTTTGTGTGCAATTGTTAGAGATCATCAATCTTCTGGGATGTTATGCAGCGTGTATTACTAGTTAGAAACCGACGTTTCGAGACAACCTAACGGTCCCATCTTCAAGGGTCAAGCAGGTCATTGGTGGTAAGAATTACCATTCAGCGCTGCATGAAGTCCCAAAAGATCGCAGATCTCACTTCATAGGTGATTACACATTTCCAGCAAAGCCAATTCTTTTACTGATGGAAAACCAACACCGTAGTAAATAATACACTGTTGGGCTATAATGGCAAGAGGCAGTTAATAATTGTCTTACATGTATGCAATGTGCAGAAGCTTAGTATTCTGGCTGTTGTGAATGTGTGTGTTATCACATTGCCAAGATGTGTCCCTTTTGTTCCGGGATATAAAAAATAAAAGCCAGTTTTTGCCTGAAAAATAATGTTAAGAAGGCGACATTTCAGAGAATGGGAATTGGTGGAAAGGGCAGAACTGAAAACAGATGGGATGAATCAGGTGCAGGAGAGTCTGCGCCACTCGAAGTATATCTTATATTTCCACGGTAAGTACATCAAGAAGAGTCAGCGGCTGACCATCAGAGTGACGACAGATCTGTTCCTGGTGACTGCGGAGTGCTATTCTGTAAGCGAGATCAGTATTTAGTGTTACTGTACACCTCTAATCCCAGGAGTCAATACAAATTTCCACAGCCTCCTACCTTGTCCTCTTCCAGTTACGGTTTTTTGGGATTCTATGCAGTGTCTGCCGAACTACATGGTGTCACACTAAAAGACTGTAATCTCAGTGCTGATCACCTTGAGCAGTTTCACGCCCACAGCTTTGACCAACACCTGCAGCGACAAAATCACATTGTTCTGTCACAATTGCCAGCGCCATTGTAATGTTTAATTCAACAAACAGTAGTTCTGTAGGTAATTCCAAATTGATTGTCTAATGACTTTGCCAGTACATTTTGTTGTAGCACTGCAGTATGTACTGGACTTCACAAGCCTCTGTAGCTTTGTCTCGTAACATTGTAAGATTACACAGTAATCTTCCAATACATATGTAAGCTTTGCTAGCAATGTTACGAGGGTAGGAGATGAGGTCAGTGATGTCACGTCTGTAAATACAGTGCTACAGCAATGCAATGGTAAAGTAATGAGTCTAAACATACTGGGTAATTCGAAATGATTGTCAGGGTTTTAACAACTTATACACAATACACTTGAGATAGGAGTATATGTATTTTTTTATTTAATAGAACATATAGAGCACCTGTAAGGTATGTAACAAAAACTTGGATTGTTCTGTTAAATAAAAAAATACATATACTCCTATCTCAAGTGTATGATAAGTTGTTAAAACCCCGTCATTCATTTCGAATAACCCTGTACAATGTGAAATTACCTACAGTACTACTCTTGTTGAATTCAACACTACCATGGCACTGGTAGTTCTGATGGAGAGATGTAATTTCGTCAGTGCGGGTACTCAGACAATAGACTCTACAGAAGCAACGGGACATTTCACTTTATACACAATTTATGAAGGGGTTCCGCACTTAATATTACTGAAGCGAGCGTCGTGGTCTAGACGTTAAGAAGCTAAGACTGTCAAACTTATAATTGGAAGTTCGAGGCCAACAGAAGTACTGTCTAAAGAAACTTATCTGTTAAATATATTCTTGGCCTCACAATTCATCACAAGTTACAAAATTATTAACAGCTCCGAGCTCCGTGGTCTGGTGGCTAAGGCACTGTACTGCCAAGCTTTATGAACAGCAGCAGCAGTTCGAGACCGACCAAGGTCAAGGACTTGGACTTATATTTTCTGTTGAGATTCCTCGAAGAATATTTTTTGTTCATATTCCTCGATCTCACACCTTATCAGGAAGTTCCAAATTTACTTTCTCAACAAGAACTTTGTGGCCTAGTGGATAAGACGACGACGTAGCAACCGAAGGTTCAGCAGTTCGAGACCGACCGCCGGAAAGGGCTTGGAGTTAGAAAATTTTCTGTTAAAATTCCTCGACCTCATAATTCATCATGTAGTTCCAAAATTAATCTAATGGATAAAATGACGGCCCGACAACCCAAGGTTCAGCAGTTCGAGTCCACAGGATTCACAAGCGGCGGCAGTAGCAGAGACATCTGGTAACTAAATCACCTACTACAGTGACGGCGGCGAGGTTAGAAGGGGAGGGGTAGTGTAGGAAAAAAATAACTTTTAAAAATTATTATACTAAGTTTTTTGGCGGGAAAATTTTATTAGAACATCTGCACCCCCCTACAAACACAATATTCAGTCGCAATAAACAAACTGAAGGCGGCGTGTGGACGGAAGTTCTATTTTTGGGTCGCGGAATGGACGCCATGCGGTAAGTTCGGGGACAAAAATTATTGGTAAGGCGCCAGTGGGACGTACACGCCAAGAATGTAAGCGTGCGATTCTTGTGACATCTAGCTTGCGTGATTTGAGGGTGCCACCGCGAAGTAGCTGAGAACTGCGCTCTTCTGGTAGTGGTCAAATTGCTAATAATCGCTGGGTAATAATCCAGAAGAGCGCAGTTCTCAGCTACTTCGCGGTGGCACCCTCAAATCACGCAAATTTTTGCTAGCTAGACGGCACAAGCATCAGACGCCTACATTCTTGGTGACTACGATCCGCTGGCGCCTTATCAATCATTTTTTACTCCCCGAAAGTACC
>Ga0123355_10008860_pt1 | contig 15232 bp, 12 predicted proteins | sample TergutEmb28metaG_3_FD_89872 | JGI IMG/M metagenome (GOLD analysis project Ga0123355, IMG submission 89872) | Embiratermes neotenicus P1 segment gut microbial communities from Petit-Saut dam, French Guiana - Emb289 P1 | ecosystem: Host-associated > Arthropoda: Insects > Digestive system > Gut ... | reverse complement strand
TTGCAAATACGAATTGAATTGTGAATACTGTAATATAACTTTAGCAAGGAACAAAGCTCCCTGATGATGATCTGACAAGATCGAAACATGTCGGAGTGTTTTAAAGTGTTTTAAAGTGTTTTACGTGAAATTATATGCATTCGTTGGCTGATAAATTGAAGTGATTCTACGAAAATGCACGGTGTTACAATAAGATTTACAGACCTGCTAGGGTTTGCGGGAGTCGCAAGAAAATCGGTGAATTGATATATATGTAATATTGATGTCCTTAAGGGAGCTGACGGGTGGGTAGAATGACAGACGCGCAGGTCGATGTTAAGGCTTACGAAGAAGAAATGTAAAATTTAAGCAGATATCTCGATCACACGGCAGCAGCAACGGTACGTCGATTTCTAAGTATCCAATAGACTGTGTAAATTGGAATACATCATGTACGAATGAGATATCAAGTAATAACAGCATGAACTGGTTGACATCCAGTAGTATGCATTATTGAACTGGTGAGCGCATGCGAGGTGACGGCATGCTAAGTCATTCACGCAAAGAGAGATGGCATGGCTTGGGTTTTCAGGAAGGCGGTGTATATTCAGTTCTTGAACATGAAACGTTTAATAGGCGAAACAGTGCAAGTGACTTGTCACATGAAATGTGGGCTGAATGGATAGTGTGGAGTGTCAATATGCCGATAAAAGTATGATGGTTGTTGTTATGTTGTACAAGCGGACGTAATATTTTCAGCCTTTTTGGCTACAGTGGTGGACCTTAAATTAAAATTTGTTCGTGTCAAGAACTGTGAATATGGTAATTTGTGGTGAATGACAAAACAGACCGCTCTTTCTGCGTAACGTCTCTTATTTGGAAACAGAATAATATAGGGCTCATGTAGGCCAAAAAGATAAAAAAAAAAAGGAGTCCAGAGAAGGTGTTACGATATCTGCTTTCGTTTCCGTGCATCAGCTGTTGATTTTTTGTCCGTAATTTCTGCGAGTCGAGATCAAGCGCTCAATTTGCCATATACGTGCCGAATTTTTCACTGTCACAGTGCCTGTATTTCAGATATTAAAAATATATGTCTGTAATTTAGATATTAATATATATATATATATATGGGGACCGCGGTAGCACAGTGGTTAAGGTGTTGTGCTACAAATCGGAAGGACGCTGGTTCGATCCCAGCTGGTGTCAGTGGATTTTTCATTGACATCAAATCCTACCGATCGCACTGTGGCCCTGAGGTCGACTCAGCCTCTAACAAGAAATGAGTACCAGGAGTATTTCCTGGGGGTGAAGGCGGCCGGTGCGTAAGGCTGACAACCTACCACCATCCTGTGCCGTTGTCACGAAATCCGGAAACCTTAACTTCCTCGAACACTCTGGGCCACTCCGGGCCTGTAACGGGACTTCTTTACGTTTATATATATATATATATATATACTTTTGATGTTATGCGTATGAGCTGTAGTACGTACAGAATTTCACATTCCTGCCTTCAGTCTTTCTTGAGTAATTACCGTGAAAGTCCATGGAAAGTCCGTCATTTGGCTGTCAAAAATTAGACGTCTTAGGGATGCCTTAAATGTGGGAGATCCAGAGACGGACGTGTCACGATATGTGAAATGCTGTGTGAGAAAAGGTCGTAGTTAGTTTCACGTAGCTTCAGGTGCCGAATGAAATATACTTCATATGTTAACAGTTACAAACACAGTCGGAATTATTATTAATTTCAGTTATGCTCAGATATGGGGCAGCAAGTAGTTTATGTTAATGTATGATTAATTACTGCAAGCCGCGGTGTTCCGATTGGGGATTTGAAGGAAAGCGGGCTATATAGCATGAAGTTCTTTACGCGCTTTTTTTTTTAGTTCAATTCGAGATTTGCCTGCAGAATAGTCTGAGAAGTGGGCGCCTTCTGCTTAAACAGTAATATCGCTGGATGTCTCTCGCCGGTGTCTCGTTCCTTAGCGACTTCACGACAAAAACTTCCCACGTATTTATTATTTCTCTAATGTATGCTGCATGCTGTACCCACTCACCCTCCTTTCATTGTTTGCGCTGATATTTGGTGACGGGTATCAATTCCCAAACTCGTCGTGTAATTTTCTTCAGCTTCCTGTTACTGCCTTGCACTCTTAAAGTTTTTCTGTGCGCTGTATTTTCATATACCCTGAATCCGTATTTTTACCCTAATGTGACACATGACACTCCACACTCACACAAAACAACGGATAAAGTTCTGTTTCTGTTCTAGTTTTGCGTTCTTGTCCATGGGGCGGGAAGGCAGAAGTTTCTGTTGCTTTTATACAGGACATCCTGTTGTGTTTAAATTTACAAGGTTAACAAATTGTTAATATTTTGCCGTCAAGCACAACAATAGTATATTATTAGTTTATTTACTAGGGTGGCTACGTGTTTCGGTCATTCTTGACCATCTTCAGGCCAACTTGTAGAAACAAAAGGTACAATCAGTGCATAGTTGTATCTTATGTTTCTGTAAGTTGGCCTGAAGGTGGTCAAGAATGACCGAAACATGTAGCCACCATAATACGGGGTTATTCGTAAATCCGTGAATCATGTTAGAAAACTGGCTGATGCCACAGCTGAATGAAGACAGTAATGATTACATCTTTCAACAAGACGGCTCTCCGGCTAACTACAAAGACGTGTGAGGGTATCTCAATCGAAACTTGCCACAGATGTGGATAGGACGCACAGGAAAAGAAAGTGACGCGTTAATGCGGTGGCCACCCCGGTCCCCGGATTTAACCCCGTGCGACTTTTTTTTCTTGGGGTTTGTGAAGGACACTGTCTTTGTGCCTCCACTCCCCGCTAATCTCCAGATTCTCGCAACCGTATCACCGCTGCTGTGGCTCTCGTCGACCGTGATGTGCTGACATGCGTGTGGAACGAGATGGACTATCACATAGATGTCTGCCGTATTACCAAAGGTGGACACATTGAGCATCTGTGAAATATGTTTAAAAAAAAAACTTGGAGAGTTTCTCTCTCTATCGGCGTAAAAACTACCATGATCCGTTGAGTAGTTTATTTGTTGCGAATTTTTAAAATGTTTCACGGACTTATGAATAACTCTGTATATAAACTAATAACTAATTTACTTTTGTTGTTTTTGACGGCAAAATATTAAGAATTTGTTTACCTTATAAGTTTCTGTCCTTAATGTTAGCTGTGTTTCCTGATTTTAATCCGCGCCTGATTGCTTCGTTGGTATAATTTTGGTTTAATTTTGACGCTTTACTGTCGTCCAAAAACAATGTGGATCGAAAGAATTAATCACAACATTTTAGGTTTTCCAACTGATATTGCCCCATGTAGGGAAGGAATTGAAATTATTTCTTTGTAGGTTATGTAATGACACCTTCGAAATCTCAGACTACATGGCGTCGAATGCTAGAGTAGTTGGTGAAGAGTAGTTTGTTAAGAAACGGAGGTTATCTGATTTGCGGCACTGTTTTCGGCATTTTCTTGGAATGACTTAAGAAAACCCATTAAAGACTTCTTTCCGTATGGGGGAATGTCCCGTCCTCATTGGGAACTTCTGCCCTGTTAAATGCAAATGAGAAGCATAGTCCCCGCTTGATCCAACTTGCTCGGTGGCATTTTAATGAAGATGAGCCATTTAAGCTCTCTTGAGGTCCGTGTAATGATTAACCTTTTTAGGCGCCGCGTTAGCAAAGTTGCGAAAATCGCCTGATAGCTTCGTCATGTCTGCCTCTCTCCCTGACGGTGTGTTTTTTCCCCCGAAAGTAAATGTTTCAAATACGAGTTGTAGAGACCATAAAAATCCACATCTCACGTAAAATACATTTCTTTTTCGAAAATCTTGCCGTTTACGATGTCATTCGAAAAATACGCTACAGCCAGACGCGCCATGGATCATCAAACGGAATATAACGGAAAAAGATGCGATTTGCATCACGAATAATGAAGACCAAAATACATAGAGTAGTAATGTTTAATACTGCTTTCGACCGGATAAAACTTTGAGGTTAAGATACATTTTACATGAAGGAAAATTAAAGCGAAAAATTCGGTTGTAATATTTATTTCTTATTGTTGTGTATTTGATAATAATTGTATTATAATAATATGACGCCACATACCGTAAACTGAAATTCCTTGTGATGTGACGTAATAATCAGTGACGTAAACTGATGACGTCACGTTCTTGTGCACAGTTTTATTGCCCTTTGCGTGGTGCGTAAGACGGCAAATGAAAACGTGCGATCATAATCGGTTTTGTGTGTTCCATGTTACGAGTATGTGCATTAATCAGATGTATAAAATCTGTGAAGGAATCAACAGATGCTCTGGGATTTATGAATATGATTTTATGACATAGTAATCACCGACCTGCTTCGGTCTCTCGTGGCCTTTTTCAGAGTGATGAGAATAATAATACAAATACAACTATTATATGTGGAAACCACAACACAGTTAAAAAATCATATATTTTTTTGTTAAAATTGGGGGTATAAATAGTAAAATATCTATGTGTGTAAAGTATTAGAAGTTAAAAAGTTGTATGGTTTACGGTTCTGTGGGGTTGTGTACATAGAAGATACTTGTGGTGAATTATGATCCTGTAATAAAATTTGTGTGTGTGTGTGTATATATATATATATATATATATATATATATAATCTATGTTAATGCATTATGCAGTATTGTAGAAGTAGAAATATTGAGTGAGGTGAAACGTTAGGTGTTTAGAGGAATATAAACTGTGAAAAGCAACAGACTTATGACCAGTAGAGAAGAATCCAGCATGCAGAGATCAAAACACACCACTGCGTTACGTTGTACGTACATTTATTGTCTTGTTTCGGATTGGTCTGTTTAATAAAGTTCGATCTGACCATAACAGAAAGTATAAATTCTATTTAATAATTCATGAGGGATAGTACAGCTTGTATTTTTGACCTGCAAATTTTATCGAAATCCGTTTGATGGTTTGGGAGCCGAATCATGTGGGCAAATATTTCTTCCCCATTATGCACACATTCGGTGCACCGAGTATGAAGAGCGCCTGAAAATACAGCTTTGGTATTAATTGTATATTGTGTATATAGTCACGTGGTGTGCATCATACAGTAAATATTAATATGTTCAGTCGCCAAAGGCGGTTGTTGAATGATCTGTGAATACTTCCACTAAGCTCTGATGTGGCTTCCTGTCACATCTGTACGTTGTCAAGTGCATGAGAGAATATAACACTTGGGGGACAGCCACGCATGGGAATGACAACCGCTGTATGAGGTCTGCTGCAGTGAGGGTGTGCTAGAAGTAGTTGCGACGCTCTGCAGGTCATTGGATTGGAACATACCAAAATCTTGCGGTTGCATTTATCCGCAATTTTGAGTACTGCGCCTGAGAATTGGTGGTCATTTTATTTATATATGAAATGGTACTTGCCGGTATAATTCCCACAGTAATGTCGTATTCCATGAAATTATTTGGTTACTCGTCGGAGTATTGGACAACGAAATGCCAAAGGAAATGTCTGAAATTAGAGAGGGAGTAACAGGAGACCTGAGAAAATTACACATTTAGGATCTTCGTGAATAGCAATCCTACCCATCAACAGTTTCGTGTTCAGTTTAGCGTTATGAAATAAAATCGTCCGAGATGGGTGGGACACTTAACACGCACAGTGAATTTTTTTTTTTTTCCGGGAAACCATAAGGGAAAAGGCCACTTCGAAGAGGATAGTTTTGAATTGAATCTTGAAAGCTGTTTTAAGGTCGTTGACTGGATTAATGGAAGTGGGGATAGGGTCTGGTAGCAAGTGCGGTAATGAACATTCAGGATTCCGTAAGAGGCGGTGCGGTGTATTTCTTTACCAGTTGACCGGTTGTGAGTTTCGCATTGTGTTCGCAATAGCTAATGTGAGAACCGTTGCGTAACGGACGATCTAGCATGTTCGACTAACCATACACCCATATTTTGAAGGTTGTACATCCCTGGCCGAAACTTGTAATTATGCTTATACGTTCTCTGTCGCGCTCTGCTGGGGCTTGGGGAGCGCAACTTCGATCACATTATTACCAACTTCAGGCTCTTGGCGCCGCACGAACGGACTGGCTGTCCATTTTCCAGCGTTTCCGTTCGTTTTATCCAGAGCGAAACACATACATATGTATACAGAGCACTTCCCTCCCTCCCTGCTGCACCCCCTCATCCTCTTTCGTACGTACATGTCGTGTTATAGGATATTGCCAGCCAAATTCAAAATTACACCCGAAAGTACTATGTAATACGTATGGACGTGAAACTGTGCAGATGAAATACTGCAAAACTCCCTGACGTATAATTAGTAATATTTTTGTATAAGCGAAAGCAATTATTGAGTTTAGGATGGGCAGCAGGCTTGCCCATGGATGAGAGAGGGTAAAATGTAATATGGTTGTGTATGCAATATTGCAGAGCTTCATGATTTTCGTTCGTTATAGGTAGCAGTCCGATGCTCGTATTTTGGTGCGATGCCATAATACAGGCTGGGTCAGAAGTGTTTGTTTCAATAAAACCTGGCTCAGAGGATTTGTGCTATAACATTCAATTCGTAAAAGCAATTGATAATCTTAACCACAGATTCAGCGGTATTCATCGCGTTATTCTGATGACCGGTGCTGTGACGTCCAACATAACTCCTAGCTTTATACTACGCGTAAAGGTAACGTCGGTCTTCTGCTTGATTAGTTAAATATCATGCCAGTGAGACAGTTGTGTGGCGGAGAAGAGTTTGTCTCGGCACATTTATAACCTTGACACCAAATTGAGGTGATTAGTCAGCTCCACGCTGCGGCCGTATTAGTGCCCGAGAAGGAGACTTCGGTACCCGTTGGATAGGAGGCTGGGTAAATCCGAGACCAGTCTGGACGAGACGGCTAAGAGAATATCAAGCCCTGGTCTGAGAGCCTGTATCCTTGTACCATTTTTTTCGCCTACAAATTTGAAGTTGTGCCTGACCATGCCGCGAAGGCATATTGGAGGAGTAGATGACTTCTGAACCTCGACCACCCTTCCTCTGGGAAGGAGTCCCGGTACCCATTGCGTAGGAGGCTAGGTGGACCCTAGAGCCGGTCTGGACGTTCAAATAAGAGAAAAATGTCGTCCCTACCGAAATCTGAACCCCGGACCATCGAACACGTAGCCTAGTCGCTGAACTGACTGCGCTATCCTAGTTCCTGCCTCTGAACTACGCAGGTCTCAGAAAATAATCATTTTGCAGATTTCCCACTATAAAAAACACCGTCGATTTCAACCTGTGACTCGCAAAGATGTTTTTCGCGTGTCACAAATTTAGCGAAAGTAATTATTCTGTGTTATGTTTGGCAGACTTACGTGTATCTGTCTGAACATTGGTTTTCGTAGATCAGAAGATAATGCGTGTGTTTCAGCCACATGTTGTTTTGTCACGTCTTTCAGTTGTAGAAAGACTAATAACAGTTTTGAAAAGAGTTCGCAGAGTTACCAAGTTTCGTCTGCTGCTACGGATCGGGCATTTCGTTACTGAGTGGCATAAGCTAAAGATCATCCCTTCTCCTAGACAGGGCTTTTTTGCCTCATAATCCACTTACTTGCTCTTCTAGGAGGTGTTCGAGACACAGTTATAGGCTTACGTCATTCGGTAACATCGGCCATCTTTTTCCTGCTCGTATATAGGCTGATTGTGTCGCCACATGTAAGTTGGTGGTGACGAAGGTGTGATTGAAACAGATAGCTGTGTGCGTTACGTCAACAATATACCTTTTGTTTCTAGTTAGACTTAAGGGACGGAATGTGACGATACAGCACTGCTTTATATTGGGAAGTTTTATTTGATACTTCAAAGAAAATGTGTGATGAAAATTGATTATACTTGCTCTGCAGTCAGCTTGTTTGCCACGCGATTTCAACCGTGAGAATTCGGTGAAGATGCGATGATAGTTAATTGAATTGCCAACTATACCAAGGAACTGACCCTTGTAGGTCCAGATGCACTACTTCTTTTCGAAATAAACGCAATACATGGAGATCGCGCTTGATTACAGTACACGATTCTGTGAACTGCGGGATGCGTGGATCACACAACTTTCGGACTTGTCAGCCGTCCGTTAAGGTATTGAAGATCCTGGTGATGTCCAAAATGTTAGGGGGGAAGAACATAGATTGAAGGCGTTCGAGAATAGCGTATTGACCAGAACGTATGGACTTGCGGGAGAGGAATGACAGGAGGTTGAAGAAAACTGCATAGCGAGAATCTTCATAATCTTTACTTTCCACCAGAAATTTGGATGAATAAATGGAAGTGAGTGGGAGAACTGAAAAACGTATACGTCAATCTAGTAGGAAAACCTGCAAGGATAGACCTACGTAGGCATAAGCAGGATGAAGATATATTATGAATCTTCAAGAAATGGATTCTGTGTACACAAAGGGCAACAGTTTCTTACTAACAGTGTAACTGTGACCTCTCTTAAGGACCCTACTCCATTTAGTAAGGGCTTCTCATTTTTAATATTTATTGGAGTTCAGAGAAGTTTCAGTTGTATAGCGTAATTTTAACGAGGCTGTAGCTTGCCTTTCATAGTCAGAATACGCATTTTATTCCAGATTCAGAGTAAGGTAATGTAAAGAAAGACACTAGTAGAGTCCTGCACACACCTCAGGCTGATATTGACAGTCACGTTAGAGACCCGTCCTAAAAATACTGTCCTGTGATGCTGAACTACAGACGTTCTCCTGGCACTGCATCTACCCATTGCCCGCAACTACACAGCACGCCGTCCGTCGCTTGCATAAATATCGTATCAGTCGCACAATAGACTTCGCTGTCATCATTCCTGATACTCGATGCCTTCTGCAAGTGGAAGTTGCTGTGTGACCTTCCAGTACGTTCGTTGTGTTTGTGTAAAGTTAGATTTATTTTAGCCTGTCGTCTTGTCTCCTGCCAAACTGTACTGAATGGTCCCACATCCTTACAGTATCTTAGGTTTCATATTTAATATTCTTCGTTTCCTTTTAGGTTTTTGGTTCCGTTGCTGAGTGTTGAAGGTAGTATTCTAATATGAAACCACGTGCCGTGTTTTGTAATAAGAACTTACATAACGTCTTTGACAAGAGCAAGATATTTGAAAACGGAAGTTACAAACAAGCATTTAATAACAATAAGTCTTTCTTTAATTATACGTTTAGAACGAAAAACAATAGTGTTGTCGGCCATTTTACTAGAGTCCTACTGAATGGTGCTTTAATTTTCTGGGTTGTTTAACTACGTATAAAAAGTATTCAGCTCACCATTTTTTCTAGTCCCAACAAATAATACGCTACATACAGCCTGTATACTTGTAGGATTGATGAACAGATATAAAATGGTTGCGAAAGATATTGACAGTCGTGTTGAAAACAAATTGTTCTTCCCTCCACACAGTTTCGCCCATACATGCGCCAGAAGAATCGATATCTCATTCTTTTGTTACTGCCCTATTAGCTTTGATATAACATTACAGGACTTTTAAAGTGGCAATCATTCAAACCGACTAAATCCATTAATCAAGTATTGACAGACAGTAGCATTTGCTTCTCATACACTTTTAGGTACCGTCAGTCTTATCTGTGTAGCGTAATTGTTCCCAGAGCTTTGCCTGTGGACGCATATGTAAATGCATTTCATCCTCGTGCTCTGGTCTCAATAGGAAGAAGCAGGTTTATATCTAAGGCCACATACAGGTCCACGGTGCTATAGCTGCGTTAGAACGTAGTAACATCGAGTTTGTTTAAAATACATGTCAGTCAGTTGTTTCAACATCTGGTGACCGGCTACTTGGGTTGGAATTATTTTCAGAACTCAAACTAGACGTGTGCTGCAGTGGAAGTTGCAGTAGGTGCTAATTTGGTTTCAGGACGTTTTGCGAGGAACTATAAATTAGTCTGTTTATTTGTAACGACCTTGTCACTGACTGCCCATACAGCATCGAATGACATGCTACATGAATAATTGTTTGGGAAGGATATTGAAGGAAACAACCCTGTCCTTACATAAAGTGCGGTCCCGTTTGTGTAGAGGAGCTGACTGAGCAATTCGCGAAAACCCCCCAATCAAGGTAGTGGGTGTACCGGGTAGCCCCCCCCCCGGAAGTAGTTGGTAGCGTTACCATTCTGAAACACGCGGACCTGAGCTAAGGACTTTAAGTAACTCATCTGCACTTGAATCTTAATGTGTCTCAGTTACGTTGTGATTTCCAACTTCGTGGGCATTCGTACCATATCTACTTGTGGGTTTTCATGTACGAGAATTGCAAGTGGTGTATTATGCATTGCTTGTAGTACCTGAGAAAGGAACTGAAATTCAGAACATGGGCGTACCTCGTCAAATTTGTATTTCCTTATGATATGTCAGTGTATTTCAACACTGTTATTTCACTGTCGTGGGAAGTGTCAAATACGTCTGCTTATGGAAGGTGGGAAGTCAGGTTGTTGGTTGAATGTCAGTCCACAAGTCTCCATCTGCCATTGCTTTTGAACGGCCCGTAAAACCAACGAACCCGAGAGCCGTTTGATTTCGATGACTGCTCATACTGGTTAGCCGATGGCTGCCACTTACAGGCACGGTCGCAAAATTACGAAAAGCGACTGTTAGCTTTGTCATGTCTGGCTGTCCGTGCATCCGCATGAAACAGCTCGGCTCCTGCTGGACGGATTTTCATGAAACTTTATATTTGAGTATTTTTCGAAAAATCTGTCAAGAAAATTCAAGTTCAATCATTATCTGATAAGAATATCCACCATATACATATTATGATGATAATCTCGCGGAATTCCTCTTAGAGTGAGAAATGTGAGACAAAATTTGTGGAGAAAGTCGAAACACACATGTTATGTTCAGTAACGTTTTTCCGAAAATCGTACCGTTTATTAAAAATTTAGAAAAATATGTAGCAGTACAGGTTGCAGATGACAATATAATACGGCGTATGTGTTTTGCATGCTGTATAACTAATGGTACACACGCACGCACACACACACACACACACACTCGGAATATGTAATACTTATTGCTTGTCCACTGCAACAGTGATTGCACGAACACTCCTAAGTGTTAACATTATACGTACATTGCCTGTCATGTTGTAGTTCATTTCATAAATCTCGCATTGTCGCTTTACTTGTTGTCTCGCCGTGAAAGCATGGGGGGGGGGAGATGAACCTCCACACATTCCTAACCTCGGCACTGGGTTTGGGGTGAGTAGTCGGCTTCATGCCCAGACAACGCTCTCTTCAAGAAGAGAGTCCCCTACCCTTTGTTTAGGAGGCTGGTTAGGCCACCAAGCCGGCATAGGCCATTTGAAGAAGAGAAGTTTTTCAACAAAGTGTTGCAGTAGGAGACATTCTTCAGTATAAATTTGTATCGTACTTTATAAAAGTGGTGCCCGCGACGGTGGTTATCTTTGAGTCGTTTTTAGTGGAAGCTGTGGCTTCCCACAATAAACCTGCCACTGCAAATGTCGTCGTTTAAGAAGCTGCAGACGGTGGGTGGGTGTGTGGGGGGTGGTTATCATGTTTCCTTCTGTGCACATTGTTCATGCTGTCAGCGCGCTGGAGCCAGGCGCGCAGGAGGTGCGCCGTTTGATTTATCGCTGTCCGAACTCTCATAACACCCAGCCAACAGCAGTCCGCAGGGTCCTGTCCCAACCCTGTAATAGGTAGTGTAGTCACATGTAATTGTTGTGTGTGTCGTGATGACATATGGGGCTGCAGTTTAATTTTAAACCTGGGATAGCAGAGGCTGTTATGCGTTACACCGCTGTGGGATGGAATTTTATACTCTGTACTCATGTATGATGGGTCTGCTGACAGTGGGATTTCGAGGATGGAGGGATAAATCGCAGCTCTCGGTGGTCATGATGCCTCGTCGCTTCCGTCGATTGTTCATACGTATTCTTACGAAGTGATGCATCATGTTTTCGATTAGACTGTGGAAAGGCCCGCTGAAACGAATGTACGAGCAAACCAGACACCCCGAAATTTAAAACTCGTTGTAATGCTGGACTCAGATCTGCTACCATAGAAGCTGGGGAAAATATATGGGACGTGGGAGTGAGATCAGTCTGGCTCGCATCCCTTGGAGCTGTATTTCCGAACTTTTTGTTCCATGGAGGAAGCGGTAAAATAAGTTTTCTTAAAAATGAAAACGGAAAAATACACATATTTCATGGGATATTTGGAATCTTTCGCCGTATTTTAGATTATTTATTTATTTATTTATCCATTCCACGATCTCTCGCGGAGCCCCTGACGATGTTGTGGAACTCTGAGTGGGTGGGAAACACTGTCTTAGATAGCTGCAAAGCCGGATTCCGACCCTTGCCATGCTTTCTCGTAGTTCATGTAAGTTTATCTTCTGGTTTTGTGACACAGTTTACAAGAACGTCGGAGGATAACGTAACAACTAGTTACAAACGCCATTGTATGGAGACCTATGTTTGTCCGGAAGGCTGACGCACGGAAGCTGTAAATATTTACTCTGCTTTTGTAATTGAGCGGATGTTCGGTATACAGGCGATCACTAAGAAAGGCGTGATCGAGTCCGTAGTACTTCTGCTTTGTGTTCGGAAGGTAGCATCCTAATCTGGTCGTGGACACGGATCGTCCTGACGCTCTTCGTGGTCTTTCTCATTGTCTCCAACACCGGCGTAGTGTCTTTATCGTTGCACCGTGCTGTCTGTAGTTTATTTAATTACCACACCAACAAATGCACATATGTTATTTAATAAATGTGAAATTTACATTAAAACACTTAAAACGCTCCTACATGTTTCGATCACACGATCATCCTCAGGGAGCATACACTGTTCATTGCTAAAGTTGTAGTTTAAAAGCATTCAGTGATTTACTTCGTTATGTTAATTTGGTGCTGTGGCAGCGTGTCGTGTGTTGTGTGAGAGTCGTACGTTGTGCAGAATGAGCGTGGCTATGGACGCACATCCATAGCCAGACTCATTCTGCACAGCCTGGCTATGGACGCACATCCATAGCCAGGCTCATTCTGCACAACGTACGACTCTCACACAACACACGACATGCTGCCACAGTACCAAATTAACATAACGAAGTAAATCACTGAATGTTTTTAAACTAGAACTTTAGCAAGGAACAGTGTATGCTCCCAGAGGATGATCGTGTGATCGAAACATGTAGGAGCGTTTTAAGTGTTTTAATGTAAATTTTATATTTATTAAATAACATATATATGCGTTTGTTGGTGTGTTAATTAAATGAACCGGCGTAGTGCCTTCCCAGACGTTATGTAATAATTGTACCATTCAGCGCTGTGTAATCTAACGTGTTTACAGCGTTGTTAAATAAATTAACTAACTAAAGCTGTCACACCGCGTCATCGCAGCGGTAACTGATGTAACCCGTGTGTTTAAAGATGCTAATGGTTACCTGCAAACACCAGGAAACCTCGTGACCGCCTTATGGCGGCCTGTGTTATGGCGTCCATGGTTTGGAACCACAGGGACACGGTTACCTGCACCCACCCAGAAGACGAAGGCAGCAGATTTCTTTTAAACATTAGTAACTGGCAACCAGATTACACCGTGACGCACTAGTGAGAATGGTGATCTTCATGGTCTATTCTTGTTAGGTGTAGTAGTATTTTATTAGAAATAAAAACGAACGATAGTGAAATATCAGAGTTTCTTTTGAATTTCTCAGGTCTTCCCCTTTTATCCCACATTCTGACGCGTTCTTCTGGCTCGTGTGATGACAGATGTTACGGGCGTAGACAAGAGGCCACACGCATGTGCATCTTGGAATTATAGGTGCCTGAGAAATGTATTAACAAATATTACTCGTACACCGTGAAACACAACCTCTGTTATTAAACAGAACTTGAGATCTGCGCTCTTCTGGGATATTACGCAACATATAGTGGCAATTCCTTACAAACGTTTTGGGACAACCTATCGGTCCCATCTTCAAGGGTCAAGAAATTATAGGAAGCTGTATAATTACAAAATACCGTGCCTGCACATTTGCGCATTTGTGCTTCGGTAGGTTTGGCTCAATTTGTTTGCTTGAACAGTGAGTACCAGGTAGACTGGCGGATTGCAGAAATACTCAGGCACGGTCAGAAAAGTTGCCTGCGTTTGTTTCGTACAAGCCGAGAGCATGTCCTTGTCATCTGTACCGGTGTGGCCTCAGTACATAGTCCGGATTTGGAGCCGATGTAGTATCCATACCACTGGTTATCTGGATACCGCACTTTATGCATTGGTTCACCTTGCGGATCCTGTATGGTAACACAGTCTTTGTTCTGAAACTGGTGGTGTTTTAGTGCATTCAACTGCTTGGTTATGAAAAGAGACGGAGCATGTGAGAAAGCAGCCCGGTACCGCAGGAAATGTAGTATTTTTGTACACACACTGCATTATTGGTAGAACTGGCAGAAGAGGCGGGACTGTCCCTGCCAGCGTGTTCTGCCTTTGTACTTTATGATTTCACTATTCCATTAACGCGATTATGGATGATTGTGTTCAACTCCGTTTCAATCGTGTTAAGTTACTCAAATATGCACGTTCCGCTTTCATTTTTCTGCTGGTGGACAGAACACTAGGTTACGAACAGGAGAAGATGGTTCGTATCACCCCTCGACGACTGTGGCCGATGTTAATAATAATAATAATAATAATAATAATAATCTACAGTGGGAAGAACGGTGGTGGAGTGAGAAGAATAACTATAACAATGAACATAACTGTACAGAGATATAACTATAAACATAACAATAATCGTAACCGGAATGTAGAGGCGGCAGTGCCGTGGAATGAGATGAAGTGAGATGGCCTCTGTGCATCTCATTCGTGAGCAGTGCGAACTACTCACTGTTACAATAGATGTGAGAGATAGGGAGCACTGTAATGTCTCGAGTCATCTGATGACGCCTGAAGGCCAGGCAACCCGCTCTGCTGTATCCACCCTACGTTTCCCCATTACGCTTGAGAGGGAGCGAGATGTTCGTTCTGTAGCAGTGTGTGGCCGCGAAATCGATTGTTGCAGATGAAGCTGAGATTCCGGTCTAGTGAAAGGAACACACTCTCTTCATTAGATGAACGGATCACGCTGATAGTGGACGTCTGCATAATAGTGTTCTCTTGAGGCACCCCGTACACCGGTTTGTGCCGATGAACACCCCCCCCCCCCCCCCCCCCCCACCCCACAAAACACC
>Ga0123355_10008856_pt1 | contig 15234 bp, 11 predicted proteins | sample TergutEmb28metaG_3_FD_89872 | JGI IMG/M metagenome (GOLD analysis project Ga0123355, IMG submission 89872) | Embiratermes neotenicus P1 segment gut microbial communities from Petit-Saut dam, French Guiana - Emb289 P1 | ecosystem: Host-associated > Arthropoda: Insects > Digestive system > Gut ... | reverse complement strand
TTTTTGTTTATCACAATAGTTGGCGGTATGCTGGCGGCAATTGTGCTGGGTGGCTTTGAAGAAATACTTGAATCGGTTGTGTTTGTTGCGTTTTTTATCCCGCTGATAATGGATATGGGCGGCAGTGTTGGTACGCAATCTTCCACGGCATTTGCGCGTGGCGTAGTACTTGGCCACATTAATATGAACAAATTTGTTAAACATCTTGCAAAGGAAATTGGTATAGGGCTTAGCATTGGTATCATTGCCGGCCTTATTTCTGGCGTAATTGCAACAGTTTGGCAGGGTGATATAATGCTTGGCGTTTCTGTTGGTGTTGCGTTGGCACTTACCGTAACAATTGCGGCAACACTTGGCTTTTTGGTGCCATTTGTGCTTATGAAGCTTGATGCAGACCAAGCCGCAGGTGCCGCGCCAATTATCACAACGGTAAAAGATATTTCCGGCATTATTATTTATTTCACGGTTGTAACTATTTTCTTGGCTAATGTGATTGCCACTGCGACAGATTACGAAGTAGTGTCTGTAAGAGTACAAACAGGCGGTTTTTATTTTGAAGTTAACCCGGAAGAAGAAACCGCAATTGTTTTAGGCAGGGCAGAGGATAAATGGGATGTTGTTATCCCCGAAGAGATTATGGCAATGGGCGAAGTGTTTGCCGTAGTGGAAATTGGGGATAGTGCGTTCCGTGGCAATGGGTTGCGTAGTATTGTACTGCCCGGGTCAATTGAGGCGATAGGCGATAGTGCATTTGTGGATAATGCTTTGTCACAAATTTACACGAACGTAAGCAATGCTTCTGCGCTTGCTGCCATGCTTACACCGGCTGTAATGAGTGGGCAAGCGTCTGATAGAACCACTATAAATGATGGAAGTGGTGCTGTTTATCAGCGGGATAATTTGAGTGAAGAGCCTGTTTGGGAGTAGATTTTATTTAAGGCTTCCTCGGTATGCTCTTACGTCCTCTTCATTTGGATGTGTCCCTTTAACCAGAAAAAACGTAACAGCGGCATTGGCAAATTTAAGCCGCTCTATCATGGTTTTGCCTGTCAGTGAAGCGGCAATATATCCACCGTTAAAGGTATCACCAGCCCCGGCAGTGCGCACGGGTTTTTCCACGTATTCTTGCGGCACAATTGCTTGACCATACTTCTTGGAAGCGGCAGAAGCGTAGTGTGGTGTGTGTATCACAAGCTCGTCAAACTCTAGCTCTTGGCGCACGGCTTCGGTGTTTTCCGGTTCAAATTTTTTGCCGAATAGGTCAAAAATAATTGCGCCTTCGTGTTCATTTACGCTAAGTGTAATGGGGATTTTTGATTTTTTAAGTAAGTTGAGAGTAGTCTTTAGTGAGGCTTCGTCCCGCTTTTTGATGTCTGCAAAGTCGAAAAAGAACCTGCGCTCTTTACCGTCATTAGGTATCAATGCGCACATTCCTTCAATAATTTCATCAAAGGAAGGAATGAGTGACCAGTAGCCCATTCCAATTACACTTGCTTCCGTTAGAATTTCCTTTAAATTGTGTACTCTGTTTGTAATCAACTGCCAATTTACGCCCAAAACAGCCGCCATATCTGACATAAGAATTTTACCGTCATCAAATTCCAACACATGAGTCACGGATGGGTCGCCAATGGAAATCACTTTTGCAAGAGTTTTGCAATATTCAAACACAGGGTGTAAGCTACTTTCCCCAAACAGGCCCACCATGGTTGTATCCACACCTAAAGACGCGGCGGCACAACCTATGTTGGCAACAAAACCGCCTTGAACGGTACGCTTCTTTATTAACTCGATACCCACACCGCCGCTGCCTGCGGCGGTGATTCTGTCGGTAAAGCCTGTCATTTTGTTTATTAGATTAACCTCTGTTTGTGACGTGCGGCTACTAACTAAAGACCATTGTTCGTCTATAAAACCGTCCGCGAACATCGCTAACTTGTTCATGCTATACCCTGCCTTCGCTTCCAAATATTTTTATGTGCTTTGCCACTTCGTCTTGTACGGCGTCCGCCATTTGATTGGTGAAATTTGTATAGCTTGAAGCGTTTACGGTTTGTAGGATTTTTTCCTGCAACGATGTGGCTACATTAATTTTGCAAATACCGTTGTGAATACAGGACTTAAAATCCTCGTCACTAATGCCACTGCCGCCGTGAAGCACAAGGGGAATATCTACAGCCTTGTTGATTTGTTCAAGCCGTTCTATTTGCAAATTAGGCTGTTTTACATATGGCCCGTGGGCATTGCCAATTGCCACTGCCAAAAAGTCACAATTTGTACGCAACACAAATTCCTGCGCTTGAGTCGGGTTAGTTAAAACTTCGTCTATGTCGTACTCGCTACCGGCTTCTGCGCCGCCTACCACGCCCAGCTCTGCTTCTGCGGCGGCACCAAATGCATGGGCAATGCGCACTATTTCGGCAGAGATTCTTACGTTTTCGTCAAATAAAAGCGCGGCTCCGTCATACATAACAGAGCCTGCGCCATATTTAAGTGCCTGCATTATCGTATCAAATGTGATGCCATGGTCATAATGCACCGCCACCGGCACGCTTGCCGCCTTTGCCGCCGAAAGCATCATAGGCAACATCAAATGCATTGGCGTGTGTGGCAATTGCACCTGAGCCAATTGTAAAATGATAGGAGATTGTAATGCTTCTGCGGCGGCAATTGCGCCTTTAACAGCTTCCATGTTAAGTAGATTGAATGCACCCACACCATACTTTTTGGCCCGTGCGTGATGCAACATCGTTTTCATGCTAACAAGTGCCATTTAAATCACCACTTAATAAAAATTTTGGAGGTTCGTCCTCAAGTATCTCTGTAAAACGTTTTGGTACTTCAAGAAAAAAATTGTCTGTTGCATCGTCATTTATGGAACTTATTTCGCCCACAATTAAATCTCCTGCGCCTTTTTTTGCCCAAAAGCGGTGATATAGGCCCGGTGGTAGAGTAATACTGTTTCCTTTTGACACCTCTATTATTGCACCGGGCGAAAATGTTCGCAAAAAGCCGTCCATTTTTACGGTTACTTCGCTTGTTTTATCCAACGCGCCTTCGGCAGTGGAGTTGTAGAGTTCCAGCATTAGCACACCGCCACCGCGGTTGATGATGTCCTCTGTTTTAATCCCATGAAAGTGGAAGGGGATTTCCTGCGCTGTTTCATGGAGTTGGAAAATGACCTTTTCGGCATAGGGTGTGCCAAAGGTGGGGTTTGCTTGGCTTCCGTTGCGTACAGTAAATAGGACTGCACCAACGCGGGGGAATTCCCCGGTACCAAAGTCAGTAACATCCCAGCCCAAACCTAGGGCAGGGATGTTACTTATATCATGCCCGGCCCATTCTGATGGTGGCCAGTACGCAAAGTCCGGTAGGCGCATGTTGTTTGCTTCCAATGCGTTTATCGCATGTTGTATTGCCATGTTTATTTCTGAACGTTTCATGTTTACTTCCTATCTTTTTTTGTTTATAGTAAAACAACAGGGCGACTCGTGCAGAGTTGCCCTGTTGTTTCATTATTTCATCTTTGCAATAAAACCGTCCAAAATTTCTTCCATGTCGGGAGTGCCTATTTCTTGCAGGCTGTACTCGACGCGGGTATGTGGTTTTGTTATTTTTATGACGCGGCCAAGGTCAATTGGCGTGGCAATAACAACCGAGTCGCAGTCTACTTTGTCTATTGTTGCGGAAAGGTCGCGGATTTGCTCGTCGCCATAACCCATTGCGGGCAGCAGTTTGCCAATGTTTGGGTATTCGCGATATGTGTCGGCTAGGCGGCCAACGGCGTATGGGCGTGGGTCAATAATTTCTGCCGCGCTAAAACGGCGGGCCGCTACAACGCCTGCGCCAATGGACATTTCGCCATGGGTAAGGGTTGGGCCGTCTTCTATTACCAAAACGCGCTTGCCGCGTATTGCGTCGGGGTTTGTTACCGTAAGCGGTGAAGCGGCATCTACTACAACTGCGTTAGGGTTAACTTTTTCAATATTTTGGCGCACGGCTTGGATGTTTGCAAAGTCTGCACTGTCGATTTTGTTTATTACAACTACGTCTGCAATGCGCAGTGTGACTTCGCCGGGGTAATATGCAAGCTCGTGGCCGGGGCGGTGCGGGTCAACTACTGTCACCATAAGGTCTGGCTTATAGAATGGGAAGTCGTTGTTGCCGCCGTCCCATAGAATTACGTCGCAACCGTCGGGGTCATTTTCCGCCGCACGAAGGATTGCTTCGTAGTCTACACCCGCATAAATTACGTTGCCGCGCACAATGTGCGGCTCGTATTCTTCGCGTTCTTCTATTGTACATTTGTGGGTGTCTAGGTCTTCCAGTTTAGCGAATCGTTGTACTTTTTGCTCTTCCAAGTCGCCGTATGGCATTGGGTGGCGCACTGCTATTACTTTTAGGCCTTTTGCTATCAAGATTTCCGCTATGCGGCAGGTTGTTTGGCTTTTGCCGCAACCTGTGCGTACCGCGCCAATTGCGATAACTGGCTTGGTGCTTTTTATCATGGTGTTTTTGTAGCCAAGCAAGGTAAAGTCTGCGCCGGCGGCATTTACTTTTGCGGAAATGCCCATCAGCGTTTCATAGGAAATATCGCTGTATGAGAACACGCATTCGTCTGCATCAAGCTTTTTGATTAGTGCTTCCAGTTCATCTTGTGGGAAAATTGGGATGCCTTCGGGATAAAGTTCGCCGGCTAGGGATGCCGGATATTTGCGGTCGGCAATGTCCGGAATTTGCGCAGCGGTGAATGCCAGCACTTTGTACATAGGGTTGTTGCGGTAGAATGTGTTGAAATTGTGGAAGTCGCGACCTGCCGCGCCGATGATTATTACTTTTCTCATGGGGGTTGTCCTCTCTGTTTGTGGAATATTGCTTAATTATATTCCTTTTTGGCGGCGTGCGTCAATAATCAATTTTGTTTGATTTTCAAATTCAATTGGTAGGGAAAACCGACCAACTGAATTTGAAAACTGCAACACATTGCCGGAACAAAAATTGCAATTTGTCTAAGCAAAAGTAGTCGAAATTCTACGTCTCGTTGCATTGGTGTTACACTCAAAAACTCCAGTAAACTTGCCTGTGCTTGGGCAATTAGGTTGCCCCAAAATTGGAAGTCGCCAAAGCGTGTGGGTATCACCCATGGGGGTAGGGCGTTTAGCGCGATTGGTAGCAAAATTGCAAGTAGTATCCCACATGCAATACAAATTGGGGAAGTGGTTTGTGGGTAATGTTTTTTGATAAACTTTGCACAAAGCACCACTACATATGCGGCCAAAAATATAAGCGGAGAAAATGCCATAAGCCGTGCAACAGAAATTGGACCGCTCATAAGTATGTGCGAGGGGTGGCCCAGCCCGGATGATATAGCGAAGCTTTGAGCGCAGTTGCGGGTTGAGTGGGCGGGGCCGCCCGCAAGTTCTGCCGCAGTCCAGCTTTGGCCAGTGTATTCTATGTGATACGGGATGAGTGCCAGTTCCGTTTCGCCGGAAAATACGCCGCGCACGGTACGTGGCACGTCATTCACGTACACGCGCTTTCCTATTATACTGGTGCTGCCCCACAGCCGGTGTGCAAGGGCGTGAGAGACGGCGATGCCGCTTGCATCCAGCTGGCCGGGGGCGTTGCCCGTGATGTATTCTGCCGGCCAGACAAGCATTGCGTCGCCCGAGAATGAAATTGCTGGGGCTTGCGCCGTCCGCAGCCCGGCAGAAAATGTTGCGCTGTGCTGATGCCAGAATGTTGGCCAAAAAGGGTAGGGGGAGTTGCTTTGGGCGGCATATTGGCGGGCTTCTAGGGCGGCTTGGCCGGAAATTGGCGTGTGGAAGCGTAGGGATATGCCGTGGAAGCGGGCTATGGTGTTGGATTGTAGGATGCCTAGGATTAGTAGGAGGGCAAATATGGCTGATATTATTATGTTTTTTGGATTTACTTGCGACATTTGTTGGCCTCCGAATTTTTGTGTATGAGATAACTTTGTCATTGCGGGCTTGACCCGCAATCTTCATGCTAAAGATTTGAAAGCCAAGTTCATCAATATAGGCATAAATGAGGCTTAATACGGTGATCGTGATGGACTTGGCTTGCCAGCTAGAGCCTAAAGATTGCGGGTCAAGCCCGCAATGACAGGCTCTTGAGCATATTCGTTTCAAATTGGATTGACGTGAGCCCGCGCTAATTCACCCGCACCCGGTCGCCGACAGACACGGCCTTGTTACTGCCTACAATCACTTGGCTTTGCCGCCACACCGCACCGCTCACAGACACGTTGTTGTTGTCGTAGGCATTAACCGTTACGTTGGCGCGCATTACGATATTTTGTACGCCCAGCACGGTGCTGTGCTGTTCCACTATATATAGGAAGTAACCTGCATCGTCGGAACGCAGAGCCGAAATAGGCACGCTGATGTCATAACTTACGCGGCTAATAACAATTTCCGCGTCTGTACGCTGGCCGACAGTCCAGTTGTTGCCGGGCAGGCGAAGGGTCACGGTAACAATACCGTCGGTGTCGGGTGCAGAAATGGCGGATACGGTTGCCGTTTCCGTAGGTACAAAAAATATGGAACTGCCGGCTGTTGTAACTTGAGCCTCGGCACCTATTGTAAGCCTTTCTGCGTCGCGGCTTGGCATATGCATTCGCGCTTCAAAGCCGCCGCCGGTTATTTGCAATGTTGCAATTGGTGCTGTTCCCACGATTGTGCCTTGTTCGCTTGTGGCGGATATAAGACCTGCGGTAGTAGCATACAACACGCCGTCAGTTGCGATTAGTTGCGCCAGTTCGTTTACCAAATTCTCTTTGTTGGCGATGTCTAGCGGCAGGGTTGTGGCGGTAATCATGTCGAGCCGTGTGGTATCGGCACCTTGTTGCAAGTTGGTAGAATGCGCTTGCTCGGCATTGCGCAGGGCTACTGTCATGTCTTCTACCGTACGTGCTTCCCTTCGCCTATTATTTTCTGCCCGGGTTATGGCGTTTTGAATTGCGGCTTGAGCCTGCTCTACATCCGTACCCGCACGTTCAAGCTCAGCATTTAGGGCGTGGGTTGCGTCTTCAAGGATGCGGGATGCCGATGCCAATGTTGATGCCGCGCGGTTTTCTGCCGTTTCAAGTGCGTCACGCGCCGCGTCAATGGAATTTTGCACTCCGTCGTCAAAATTGCGCTGTGTCTGCGCTAGTGTATGTTCTGTGTTTTCTACATTGCGTTTGGCGGTAAGACGCTGCTCTGCGGCGCGGGTAGTAGCGTTTGTGAGTGCGTTTTGGGCACGTTCAATATCGTCTTCGAGCCGTTCTAGTTCCGTTTCGGTGGCAGTTGCCAAGTTTTGCTGTGCGCGGGCCAGTTCGCGTTCCGCATCTTCTACAGCGCGTGTTCTGGGCAGCAAGTTTGCGGCAGCGGAATTTTCTGCGGCTTCAAGGGCTGCTTCTGCTTGCTCTATGCCTGCCCAGTGGGTGGCAATCAGTGCATCGTCCCCGGATGCCATTGCGTGTTGAAGCGCGAACCAAGCATTGTCCAACGCCGTTTGAGCGGTATCCATGTTTCGCTGGTTGCTTTGGTGCGTGTTGTCCCTGTCTTCGCGGGCGCGGGCTAGGTTGCGTTGGGCGGCATCAAGTGCGGTGCGGTCTGCGGCCTCCGGCATTTGCGCAAGCAGTTCGTCCAGTGTTTCCTGCGCGGCGGCAATGTCTGTGAGTCCTTGCTCAACCGTAGCGGCGTAGTCTTGCAAATTGCGCTCGTGGTTGCGAATGGCAGTTTGCAGGGTAGAATCATCGGCTTCGGCGGCCAGCAGTTCGCTTAACGTGTTCTGCGCATCTTCGATGTCTGCCTGCCCTTGCGCCAGTGTAGAGTAGTAGTCTTCTACAGCACGGCGGTGGTCGCGGACAGCGCGCGAGGCCTCGTTTGTTTCTGTAGTGTCCATGGAATCCAGTAGGTCGGTTAGCTCTTGCATTGCGTCCTGTATGTCTTCCTCGCCTTGGCGAACGGTTGCGGCATAGTCGTCTTGCGCGCGGCGAAGGTTGCGGCGCGCCGTTTCCACAGGGGTACTGTCTGTGCCATTGTTGCGATGCAGTAATTCCAAGTCGTGGCGCATTCGGTTTAGTGCTGCCGTTTCGCGGATGTGTTTTTCGTCAAGTTCGTCTAGTTTAAATGTCGCTACAGCGTCGCCAATTGATATATTTTGGCCTGTGGTTACGTGCATCTCTGTAATGGTTAGCCCTTCGATTGCATATATTTCATATGTGTCTACGACAGATACCGTTGCTTGGCCGGAAATGATGTCTACAATGTCGCTTCTATTAGGTGCCGATACGTTGACTCTTGCTAGTGTCGCGCCATCTGCTCCGCGTGCAACAATGGTGAAAACCAGCATTAAGGCTAGGAATTTTATTATTCGCCCACCTGCGCGGCGTTGGGTCTTATCTGTGCTTGCAAAGAATTTTTTCATGTATGCGCTACTCCTTAACCCCGGCAGATTGTATGCCAAGTTCCAAATATTTTTGCCCAAAAAAGAAGAACAGTGCGGCGGGCAGTAGCATTAACAGCGATGCCGCCATTGCAAATCCCAATTCCTCGGCCACTATCTGCGGTAAGAAAAGTGACAGCGGCCATGTTGCCGGGTCGTTGAGAAACGTCATGGGCTGCTCTATTGCGCCCCAAACTTCCAAGAAGCCCAGCACCGCCGCGGCTAAGATGCTTGGTACACCCAGCGGCAAGCCAATTTGCACAAAAGTGCGAAGCGGCCCTGCGCCGTCAATGGAAGCGGCTTCCATCAAGGCGCGTGGTACCGCGTCGAAGCCGCGCATCATGATAAACACTGGGAAAGCCGAAAACGCAAACGGCAGTATGACTGCAAAAATATTGTTCATAAGCCCCAAGCGGTCTATGACCAAGAAGTTGGGTACCATTGTTACTTGAAACGGCAGCAGCATTAGCGCGATGTAAACCGTTGCAAGCAGTTTGCGTCCGCGAAAACGAAAGCGGCTAAGTGCCCACGCCGCCGGTGCGCCAATGAGTAACTGCCCCAGAATTGATGGGATTGTGATGCGAAATGTATTCCAAAACATGACAAAAAATTGCGGTGTGTCTAAAAGTAATGCGACAATTGGTTGCAAAGTGGGCCAGCTTGGCAAAATAGGCCATGTGGAGTACCCCTCTGCCCCGGGGATAAGTGCCGGGCCAATGGTGGCGCGTAGCTCTTCCAAGGACATTAGCGAGCCCATTATCATGAACCACACCACCCACCAGACCAGCATTGCTAGTGCTGCAAGGGGGATGAATTTTAGGACTTTCATTCAGTATCACCATCCAAAAATTTGCGCATTAGTAAAATAACCCCCAACAGCACAGCCGCAAGCATAGTGGCGGCGGCACTTAGCCTGCTGATGTCTAAGTTCAAAAACCAATTGTTAAACAAATGTTGTAACATGTACATAGAGTCGTGCGGGTACGCCCCGGCCACCAGATATGCTTCGCGGAAAACGCGGAAGCTGTTGAGTAGTGACAAAATGGACACCAGCCCGATTGTGGGCAACAAGCACGGCAGAGTCACGTAGCGGAAACTTTGTAAGCGGCTGGCACCATCTACATGCGCCGCTTCGTACAGTGTTTCGGAAATGCCGTCCAGCCCTGCAAGCCACAAAATCATATTGTAGCCATTGTTCTTCCACAAATAGGTGAATACCAATACCCAAAATGCCGAGCCGCTTCCCATGAAGTTTATCGGCTCAAAGCCTAAGTTGATTAGAACCGTATTGGCAAGCCCGCCGTAGTTAAACACCGCCTGCCACAGCAGTACAATACTTGCAACAGGCACGGCCATTGGCAGTAAAAACGTAGTTTTAAACACGCGCCCCAGTGGTTTTATAGAGCGCAGCAACAGCGCAGTGGCTAGGCTCACCACCATAAGCAGTGGTATGCAAACGGCCACAAATTTTGCCGTATTTACAGCGGCAAGCCTAAACGCGGCGTTGTTTAGCACGGAAATATAGCTGTCGAAGCCTATAAAGTTTACTGCGCGTACATCGTAAAAACTGCGGCGCATAGTTTCCAGAAATGGGATTAGGAAGAAGATAGCGATGCCAATGAAACTTGGTGCTAGGAATGCGATAGCTGTAATTGATTCCTTACGACCGCTCCGCCAAATAGTTCCGAATATTTTGCTCAACTTCGCTCACTGCCCCTTCAAGGTCAATTGCGCCTGTGCAAAGACGCTCGGCACTTTCCCATATAATTTCAAGTAAAGTTGTCTCAATTACCGCCGGGGTTTGTAGCTGTCTAACCAGCGCGTCCAAGTCAAATTCAAATGGCTCTTGCCCAAATTCCCTAAGTTGCTCGCGCATTTGCTCTTGCCTGTCGTGTAACTCTTGCATTTGATAGGCAATGCCCGCTTGCGTTACGGGAAGCCCTTCGCCATTATTTATGCGCTGAATATCGGTTGACAGCATGGTGTTTACAAATTCCGTTGCAAAATCCGGTACCACAGTATCGGCAGACACACCGACAATGGTGGATGGCAGCCAAACGCCCGGCACCATGCCGGGGAAATTGGCAAGGTCGGTGTTTGCGCGGTTTGAAAGCATGGTCATAATCATTAAGTTGTCGATGTTAAATGTCGCCATATTTATTGAATGTGAGACAAACTGCACCAGAGACGACGGTATCATAGCAGCCCTGCCGCCACCGCCAAATACGCTGACCATGCCGAACATACCGCTTTCGTCCGGGGCGGCAAGGTCGTACATATCGCTTATTGCCAAAAGCGCGTTGAAGAACTGAGTAAGTGCGGCAGAGTTTAGCTGGTTGTCATTTATTATTGCCGCCGAATTTGCCGTCCACATAAAGTCGAACATTTCACGCAGGGTGGCGAAATGCAGTTCCGCACGTTCGTTTTCGGGCAGGCCGCCCATGCCGCCGAAGGACATTGCGTCCATTGGGGCAGGTCTGTTGCCTGTTACAACACGGTTTACAAGGGTTTCAAAATTTTGCACAGCCGCAAGTGTCTGCGGTTCGCCCGCAAGGGCAGGAATACTGAGTTGCATTGGCAGGGCGTAAATGCCGCCGCCTGGCTGTATATACGATGCAAGCAAATTCGAATACATATCGCCGGTATCCAGCGCGCCGGAAAGGTCAAGCAGCATTCCGCGGCCAACGTAGTTTTCTACCGGGGTGCCGTCTAATATAAGAACGTCCGGGCCGCGTCCGCTTAGCAGGCGCGTGTTTAGCGTTCTAATTGCGTCAGATGCAGACATTCCCATGTCGCTAAGCGCGACCTCGTAAGTTATATACGCGTCGGGGTGCCGCCTGCGCAGTTCAGTTATTGTGGCGCGAACAAGGTCGTTGTTTGTAAGTGACCATACTGTAAGTGTGCGCTCCGGGCTTATTGTGGCGTTTTCGTCCCAAACATAGCGAAACAGGCGGTTTGTTTGCTGACCTGTTGCCACGGAAATTACAGTGCTGCCGTCGGCAAGTGCCATTACGTTTACAACGGAACTGTTTGGCTCGCCAAACGAGAACGAGTTGCCGTCGAATTTTGTGTCAAAATCGCCGCCTTGCATGTGAAGCAGGGCGTTGTTGTGCAGTGCCAGCAGTTGGCTGTCGTGGTTTAGCGTAAGTACGCCGCCGCCCATGCCAAACATTCTGAAACCACCCATACTTATTTCGCCGCTTGCGGCTAGGCTTATTGGGGTCTGGTTTGTTGGCGCGCCGGTTGAAATGTCAAAGCTGTAGATTCGTTCTTCCATTGCGCTAAGCACGTAAAAATATTCGCTGCCCGCGGCGGCGGATGTCGCGCCTTCCAGCGGTAAGTCTGCTATTAGTGCGCCGGTGTTAAGGTCGTACAGGGCTACGTGCATGTCCATTCTGTTGCCGCCCACGCCCATTGTCATGCCGCGTGTTGGAGTTTGGCCGTTTTCATTTTCGTTTTCGTCGTCATTTTCATCGTCTCGCCATGCCCCTTGACCCATTTGCACTTGGGAAATTTCGTGAATTGTGTAGCTAAGTAGCACGCGGTCATTGCTCAATATCTCTATTAGGCTGATGTTTACGTGAACATCGTCACTGCCGGCCATTGCGCTGTCTATTCTTGCAATTGAGAATGGCGATGTACTGCCGTTGGGCTGGATTTTTACCAAGCCCTCGTCATGCAGAAAGGCCAGCAGACTGCCGTCTTGCAAAAGCGCGGCGGCTCGTACAAATGGGAATTCGTCCGAGTTGTAGAGTGGACCGGGCGCGCCGCTCCATGTGTTGCCGCCGTCGATACTGCTGTACTTTTGGCGAAGCGCGTTGTCGATGGCTACAATTGTGCCGTCGTCTGTTAAAAAGCTAAGGAATTGCCCGTCTATTGGCGGGGTGATGTCTAGTTCCACGAAGCGGCCTGCGCCGCTGGAGCCACCTGTGGGTAGTGCTGTTGTTTGGGTGTTAGTGCGGTTGCCTGTGGCGGTTTGGTTATTTTCGCCATTGTTGTTTCTGCACGCTGCCAGTGACGTTATTAGTAACGCGGCAACCAGTGTCAAGCAGATGATGGTTTTGATGGATTTTCTCACGGTATTACCTCCAAAGAATTAGTATGGACAGAGTATACGCCCCAGACCTAGACAAAATCAGCGTGAAATTGTAACAAAATTGCAACAAGCGTTGTGTGTGGGTTTTTGCGTGGTATACTAAACATGGTCAAAAAAATAAAATCAACTGGTACGATTTTCGTACCAGTTGTTATCGAAAAACGAAAAACAGGAGCCTCCATATGCCAAAACTAATCTACATTGCCGAAGACGAAAAAAACATCCGCCACTTGATACAATCATTTTTGGAAAAAGAAAATTACATCGTTCGCGCATTCGAAAATGGCGACGCATTATTCGAAACTTTCCAAACAACCCCATGCGACCTAATAATTCTTGACATAATGATGCCCGGCAGCAGTGGCCTTATAATATGTACAAAAATTCGCGCAATTTCCACCGTGCCAATAATAATGCTAACCGCCCGCGACACGGACGAGGACTATATTTCCGGCATTTCCCTTGGCAGTGACGATTATTTTACAAAGCCGTTTAGCCCGGTAAAGCTGGTAATGCGCGTAAAAGCCATGCTGCGTAGGGTGGAAATGGACACGCAGGAAAAACCGGACGACTCTATTACCGTTGCCGATGTAATAATTTACCCGGACAAACTGCAAGCATATTGCAATAACAAGGACATTTGCCTTACCGGTACAGAGTTTAGCCTGCTTTTGTACCTATTCGAAAACCGCGACAAGGCTGTGTCCCGCGATGAGTTGCTGAACAAAATCTGGGGCTACGGCTCTGCGGTGGAAACCCGCGCAACAGATGCTACTGTTAAGCGGCTGCGCAAGAAATTGTCTGATGCGGGCAGTCAAATTTCAATTGATACGGTATGGGGGCATGGTTTTAGAATAGGAGGCGCGATATGAACAGCTTCACAAAAAAATTAGTCCTAAACTGCACAGGTGTAATATTCATCAGTTTTATGGTGGTGTATTTCCTGTTTAACATGATGGTAAGCAGCTACATTCGCGGCGTTGCAGAGCGTGAACTTTCCGCCGGAATGTCCACCGCTTTGGGCATGGCTAACTTCATCCCTGCCGGTATGCGCGAGATAGAGTTTGTGATGGACGATGTCTCACAGCCCTTCACATATGTCACCACCGCCCGTATTGTTGGGGAACAAAATGTGGCAATAACCGGCGATGCCCACGTTAGGTGGCACCCCGGCGACCTTCTATATAACGCTGTAAGAGTACAGGAACTACCACTTTCCGCGTGGGACACCGTATTAGTAGAACCCCAACCGGCATTTGCCGACCAATTCACAATAATAACCGGCGAGTTTCTGATGCCGGACGATTTAGAATTATTTTACGTACACGCGCCGTCAAGATATTCCATGACGCTCTACCCGCAAGACATCATGTCTCGCCTTGCCTTTGGTCAAGTAAACCTATCCCGCACAGGCCGCCCCGCGCTGGTGGACACAAACATGATTATGATAAACGCCAACAATGAAATAATTTCCCCCGTTGTGCATACCCTAAGTGGCCAAGGCCGCGCACAGGTAGAATTTTTGGTAGGTCACTATCTGGAAAACCAACCGCGTTTTGCAACCAATGCTATGACAATGGTTACAGGCACAAACAGTGCCTACTATTTGCAAACAATGAGTCACATAATGAACGACGGCCTTGGCCCCGTGTCAATCTTGCTGTATGCTGACATTAGCCCCGCCGTGTCCTTTCAGCGAAGCATGAACGTCATACTTGGCGCGCTCTTGGTGCTATCTGGGCTGTTTAGCCTTGTTATTTCCGTTGCAATGTCAACTAAATTTAAACGGGCAATAAACCGCCTGTGCAATTACGCAGACGCAATAGGTCGCGGCGACCGCGACCAAAGGGCCGGTACTTTCCGTGATGCGGAATTTAACCGCCTGTCAAAAAGCATGGATAATATGTCCAATAAACTAGAGGCATACGAGAACAACCAGAAGCAGTTCTTCCAAAATGTGTCCCACGAACTGCGCACGCCGCTAATGTCCATACAGGGCTATGCCGAGGGCATTTTGTCGGATGTTTTCGCCAAAGACGAAGCGGCAGACATTATCCTGTCCGAAGGACAAAAAATGGCCGACCTTGTTGGCGAGTTGCTTTATGTATCAAGAATTGATAGCACGCAAGCTGCGGAAAACCTAGCCCCCGTTGACGTAATGAACTTACTGCACGACTGCGTGGAGCGCGTGAAGCCAATCGCGCACAAGTCGGACAAAAAAATATCAACTGGTACGATTTTCGTACCAGTTGATAATATAATTATAGACGCAGACCAAGAAAAATTTGCACGTGCAATTTTAAACATCCTGTCAAACGCAATCCGTCATGCAAAAAACGAAGTCAAAATCATATGCGGCATATCCGATGGCCGTATAAAAATTGTCATCCTAGACGATGGCGACGGCATAAACCCGCAAGATTTGCCAAATATATTCGAACGCTTTTACAAAGGCGAGAACGGCAACTACGGGCTGGGCCTTGCAATTAGCCGTGATATTGTAAAAAGCATGGGTGGGGTTATTACGGCTAAGAACTTGGAATTCCCAGAGACTGGGGCTAGGTTTGAGGTTAGTTTTCCGCTTGTATGACATTGCTATTTTATTGCGAAATGAATATAATCAAGTTGGAACAATTCATACTCACAAGGAGGTATTGTTATGATTGCCGAATTAAGACCACAAT
>Ga0123355_10008855_pt1 | contig 15234 bp, 11 predicted proteins | sample TergutEmb28metaG_3_FD_89872 | JGI IMG/M metagenome (GOLD analysis project Ga0123355, IMG submission 89872) | Embiratermes neotenicus P1 segment gut microbial communities from Petit-Saut dam, French Guiana - Emb289 P1 | ecosystem: Host-associated > Arthropoda: Insects > Digestive system > Gut ... | reverse complement strand
GGTTGATTATTGCGTAGAAAAACGAGAGGAAAGGTCTCGTCTGCGCGGTGCGTGAGGAAGGGTATAGTCAGGGAGGGGGGGGGGGGGGGGGGGGGGTCAGTTCAGTCGACTACTGGCAGCCGAGGAGTGCGCATCAGCGGTGGTAATGCTTGATACACCATGCTCCGAGGAAGTGTGAAGAGTACTGGCTACCCACTCCATCCACCTGTTTCCCCTTCACTTCCCCTCCCGTGAATCACCATGTATCGTCACTTTTCAACTGGAGTCTACACCACAGGGCCTTACTCTCTAATAGTGTTTCCATGCACGTGGCCCATTGTTGGTGTAGGGCCTTCTCACCAGTCTTAACAAAAATTATACACAACTAGGAGTGATTATGGATGAATTTTTGTAGAGCGTAACAATTTGGCATTAAAGAACAGACGGGTACACCCTTTTCGACCACACAAGGACTGAAGAAATTTTGGAAGATCTGAAAATAGAACCAGCTGACAAAAAACTAAGAAGATACAAATTTAACTGGCTACAGGTACGTAACAAGAATGAACATGAGGATACCAAAAATAATGCTGAGTTATAGACCAGGTGGACACAGACAATTTGGAAGATTTTTGAAGAGGCCACAACATGTCTATCAAGATCTAATTCACAAGAGATGATGAAGAAGTTTGTTTTTTCAATGTAGCCTGACAGTTGATTAATGAAATTCTACAATATGTGGCAGTTTGACTCCTCTCCTTTATCTATTTCCATCATCCAAGTATAAGTTACACAGAGCAGAGGTATGGGTCAGACATGATGAGTGGCACTGAAGAAGCATACGATTATACAATTTGCTATGCGGTAATCATCAGTTAGGATCCGCATACGCAGGATCTTTTTGCATCTCAAATGCCACAGTGGATCAGAAGTACTGGGTTTCAGGTATCTTGGAGAACAAAGTGAGGCAAAACCAGCTTTGCATATGAAGACGGCTGAGGGTATTGTTGTCCCTTTTAGGCTTTAGAAGCAAACTTGTCTCTGGAATCTTGCCTGGATTCTATAGCAGCAGTCAGCCATGTGGTAGTAGTAGATAACACTCCTGGTTGGGCTGAGCGTAGGGTTTCTTCTCAGCTGTGATGGGGTATAAAGCCAGGAGCTTCTGGTTACGTGTCTTGCTCTCATTACATTCTGCTTAAACCAAAAAGAGATCCATCCTGGAGCACCAAAGCATACTTCACACGTTCTCCTACTGGCCCAAGTGCCTTCTGGATGTAAAAAGGGTTTCATGTCCTTCACATTCATTAGATTTGGTTATATTTCATGTTTCCCAATTCAACTTTAAAGAGTTTACCTTTATTACATGTATATGTGAAATTAGCTTCAACTGCCAAAAATGTTCCAAAAAGACACGTTACCGTTAAATCAAGATTATGTTTTAAACAATTTCTTTTATAATATTTTATACAAATTTGGATGTACATGCATATCTATAAATATACGCATACATATTCATTTAGCATTAACACAGTGTTCCACACTTGACATTTCCATATTCACATATTAAGACAGAAAGATATAAACCTTACAATTTTCTTTTCAAATTGTAACATACAAGCACTGTTTTCAACCAGATAACTTACTGTGAATCTGGTGGAAGTGCACCACTAAAAACTATGTCAATGGCTGCATGAACATCACCACCTGTTGCCTGAAGGGCTTGAACATTCAGAGTGTCATCTGTAAGACCTAATTCGTGCATTTGCTGTAACTGACGCGACAACACGTTCCCTTGTGCTTGAATGCCAGGACTTGTCTCTGTCCCCCCAGCTGATGTTGCAGTTGCCTAATAAATGAAAGGAAATGTTTAAGTTTACCATCGGATTCTTTTCACTATGACATATTCAACATGCAAATAAGACAATACACTCCTCTCCTCTCACTCAGTCCATGACTAGCCCTGGCTCTAGTCTTACAGAAGAGAACGTACAAAAATAATGTCATGTAACTACAGTAAAACCCCAGTTTTAGGTCTTTGTGGAGACCACCTACAATGGCATAAAATCCAGCAAGTGTAAAATCCAGGGAAGATTGTTCATATGGGTTTCTGGCCAAGAACATACAAAAAATGTGTAGTGGGAATGTAAAATCAGGGTTTTATAGTACATTATTTGGCAACTCTGGTTTTACTGTCATGCAGATGCCTGTCATACTGGTGAACCACTGACTATATGCTGAAAACTACCTCTCCTGCATTATATGAATAATATAGGATTAAGTAAAAACAGAAGGAACTTTGGCAGCTATAATTTAAACAAAAAGTCACTTCTATGATCAGAGCTGCAACATCTACCATCAGAGTGACAGTAAAGGACTAAAAGTCAGCAGGTTTACAAGCACCTCTTGGCCTAAGTGGGGACTGCGGTAGCACAGTGATTAAGGTGCTGTGCTACAAATCGGAAGGTCGCTGGTTCGATCCCAGCTGGAGTCAGTGGATTTTTCATTGACATGAAGTCCTTCCAATCGCACTATAGCCCTGGGGTCAACTCAGCCTCTAACAGAAATGAGTACCAGGAGTTTTTACTGGGGGGTAAAGGCAGCCGGTGCGTAAGGCTGACAACCTACCACCATCCTGTGCCGTTGTCATGAAATCTGGGAACCTTAACCTCCTGGAACCCTCTGGGCCACTCCAGGCCTGTAACGGGACTGCTTTACCTCTCCCTGTCTTGGCCTAAGCCTATTTGCTGTATACATCTTTACAAAATTCAAGTTACACAGTCACGACCATATCCACAGGTAAAGTTGTTTTGTTTTTATGTTGAAATGTAAAAAGGCCTGACAGTGAAAATGGGGATAAACTAGGAGCGTAATTCACACAAGGTAGTGCGCTAAACAATTCAATTCCAATTTTTTAACATGCTGAGTCAACAGACACATGACCAGTCACAGAAACCGCATGACACACGAGCACAAATAACAAAGTACAATAAACAGGACACATATGAAACAAACATAAACAAAATAATACAATAAATTTATTAGGACCCTGTAAGATATGAAATTGAAAGCAGCACCAAATATGAGTGTGATAATTTGCCTTCTGACGACACCAAGATTAACCCTTTGATGCCTAATGATGACTATAGGGGTCGTACCACACAACTAACCTCTAAACGGTGCATTTTATATATTTATTCGACACATATAGGTACTGAATATTTTAAACATGGTATATACTCTCTGTTTTTCCCTCTTAAAAATGCAGTTTGTTTCATAAATCTAACGTATTTGGTTCCTGTATTATTCACATTTTATATACAGGGTGTGCTAAAATTAAAAAAAATAATTCCGGCGCCAAAAGGTTAAACGCACCACCAAGCAAGTCATGTAACCGAACAGTGTCAACAATGCTGTACACAGCCCTTTCTAACAGAGATACGTACCATTACCGCAGCATCACCTGCAACAAGGGGTCTTCCTGTGTTGGCAATGGCTTGCTGCACTGCTTGGCTGAACATCTCTGGGGTGATGACACTCGCTCCAGATGATGGGGCAGACGCTGAAGTTGTACTGGAGCCAGAGGGATGGGGTGGTGCAGAAAACAAACCTGATGACAGTAATACCCCACACTTGCAAATGATTAACAACAACAAATGAGTATAATGGACATACCATATTTAGGTGTGCAGAGGCCACACTTTGTATACCGATGTCTTACACTGAAACGAGGAGTCACATGTATCCTGAACCAGGAACATTGATATTAACTCATCTTGATATAACATTTCAACATGAACATATAGTGGGACACTACATTAACTCAATAATTACTTTGCCCTGTAGTCTCACCAGTAGCAGAAGCCAACGCAGCAGCGAGCTGAGCTGTTGTTATGGTCGAGTATGACTGTTGCCTTGAAGGATCATCATTTGCTCGGGGTTGAGAGTCAGAAGACTGCGAACATAACATCGCACAAATACATATGTGCTGCTGACTGTGAAGAAGATACATTAAAGCACTCAAATACTATTAATAATCAACAACATAAACTTTTAAGACTGAATACTTACTTTAGTGTTGCATGTTGACTCCTTACAACACCAGTATCTGGAATATGTATGGTAAAGACAATTTGCCCCAAAATTATATCCTTTTTCTTAAAAATAATTATCAAAACTGCACCCACCTACCTAACTAAATCCACAGAGACAGAAGTTCACATTGAGAATCTTAGCCATTCACATGATCAAGAAATATGAATGTTAATAATGACCTAGATGCATTGGGACTGTAAGGGCTTGAACCCAATGCTAAAGAATGAATGAATGAATGACTTCACAACAGCCCAAGACTTGTCCCCATCCTGAGGTAGACTATTCTAGTACACACTGTGTCATATCCTATCTATTTTATCGTCCATTTTAATATGCACCCCTCCCAGCACACACACACACACACACACACACACACCCAAGCTTCCTACTTAATCCCTCCCCTTTAGGTGGTTTGCTTACAAAAATGCAGGCATGCAACATGCCCAGCCCCATCACCCTTCATTTGAAATCTTAATACTAAATTAACACTAGAGCTACTATTTCCCATGCCAACAGCACTTTTTACTTCATGTAACTTACATTTTAATACCCCTTGTGTTAAAATGAGAGGTTGTACAGTTGAATTTTGAATACTGTTGTATTAAACTGACAGGAAAAACCCTAATACTGAAGTGTAAAGTGCATGTCAGTAAAAGTATATGTCTCAGTATTTCTTCACCTCAGTTACTACTACAAACACATACCACAGTACACAATGACGAAGAGAAATATCCACTGTAATTACAACACTCACTGAATGGAGAAGGAGAGGCAAAAAGTAATGGTTGTGAATCATTTGACAACAGAATTCAAAGAGAAATCTTCTTGGTCTCCCTCTCACCTGAGAGGAATCCATCTCTTCTTCGTCACTAAGGGCATCTAGAGAATATGAATATCCAGATGATGATGCTTGACTGGTAGCATTTCCAGTTGCAGCTTCTTCATGAACTGCAGCTGCTATGTGATTTGCTGCTTCAGCAAGGGATGGATGGAGTTCAGCAATCCTGAAAAAGAAATACAGTACCTTACAGATAGACATGATGTGACTATATTGTAGCCGTATTCATGTAATCACATATACATTATTACTCAGTTTAACCTCTATAAAATGTATTTTAACTAACAGGTTTTAACTAATAATGAAACTGTTCCTGTAAAAATATCCTAGTAAAAAATATGTGAAAGTAATGACACTATCAAATTCTACAGTGCTATTTCTTGGTATTGCATATATCTCTTCTTTAATAACTTAAACAGATTCCTGAAACAAAACAAAATATGTGTACATGAACACAAATGTACAGCAATGACATTATTGAATATGTTTTCCTTCTCATACTGACAGCACACTGATTCATATATGTTAAATACATGAATACACAGGCCAATTTTACATTTAAAACATTGAAATTCAGTAGTTTCTTCTCATATAAGTACGTACAACTTTACATGCATGATCTGCATGATCTGGGTGGATAATATTAGAATGGATCTCCAGGAAGTGGGATGTGGGTATATGGACTGGATTGGGCTGGCCCAGGATAGAGACAGGTGGCGGACGCTTGTGAGTGCAGTAATGAACCTTCAGGTTCCATGAAATGCGGGGAATTTCTTGACTAGCTGCAAACCGGTTAGCTTCTCAAGAAGGACTCTGCATCATGGAGGGAGGGAGTGAGTGAGTAAGTAAGTAAGTATATGACTGTCCTCTTCTTCTACGCCTGAAGACACGTTGCTTATAGAGACAAGGAAGCTATTTAATACAGAAGTAGTGTGTATACCATGCCATAATTATACAAGTATAATAAGTGACAGCATATATTCCTGAAACAACCTCTAATTATTTACCTTCTTACAGTGTCTGCATTCTCCATATGAACAAGCAATTCTGGATCTTGAATAATTGATATTGCAACTGGATCTTCACTAAGCCCAGGTGTAGCCATCATAATATTCTCTAATACCTCTGGTCGACTAAGACGCTGAAACAGACGACAATTTTTAACATGCACACCTTGGATCAAAAGCTAAATCCAGCCTGTACAGTGTATGTTCTGAAACATAACCATTTATGGTCAGTTTCCTCCCTTCATACAGAAACTTTAATTTCCTTCAATTTGAGGAAGGATTATGAAAACAAGTTAATGTCATTAACCAATGATTTTAATGCTGTTGTCAGTCTTAAAAATTACTACACATTTTATCTTAATTTACGATTACAGAAATGGTTATAAAATTTATGTGGCCAGTTGAGTTCCAAGAAAAATACAAAATTCTACATAAGATAAATTGTTTCTACACGTTGCACTGGATACACTTTTGTAAATGCAATTTTCCATATCCAAGACACATGCTTCTTGTTAAAGAATACACATTTGAACAAAAGAAATATTTTATACAAAGTAACGAAAGATACAACGCCATTTGACTGTAATGTTGTGTATTCTTGACTTCAAACTTTCGCCATGTTCTGAATGCTGTATGCTTTCTTCTGGGTAAATCCCCAGCGTATGAATTTTATATGTCAACGTTCTTCATACCTTCTTCTATGAAGATGAAACAGAGTGTTCCGAAACGTCGGCATATAAAATTCAGATGCTGGGGAATTACCCAGAAGCATACAATAATGTTGTGTACTCTGGTAAAGGAGTTGGAGACAGAGGTTCTACTGAATTGTCAGTTCACACCTACAAGACTACAATGGCATCACATCCCAGCAGACAGCCAAAATTTCATGACCACCACCAAGAACCTCAAATCTCACAATGCCATTTGACTAAAACATATCTCATCTGTATTCAAATAAGAACAATCAATATCAAATATTCAACTGCTCTGGTGACAAGATTGATACAAAACGTTATACAGGCAGGTCTCATTTTACGCCAGGGCCACGTTCCTGAAAAAGTCACAAAAATCTAAATTGTGAAAAATGAACACAGAATTCCCATTTAAAACAGTGTATTTCCTGGAGGTTAGGGGATTGACAATCTCATCCTATATAGTGTATGTCTGCACCACTCGTGGACATACAGACCCGTAGACTATATAATTATGTACTGTATAGACAGTATACATATATTGCTATATTATATATTTATTTATTTCTAATGCAATAAAATTGTAACGAGACTCACATACGTAGTGTTTGGTATGGTTCATTCTGATAATACTGTGGCAGAATTGCAACACAAACAATTCAGGTCCTGACTTAGCAATTTCTGTAAATCTGTCAGCATTTTCATGTATTGTATGTACGCTACTAAGAGTGAATCTAACTTTATGCCATATGTCAAAAATACATTCACCCCTTTGAAGTCGACTTATTACATCTAATTTCTCTTCAACATGGACTGTCATTCAACAATTTTGCACTTGGATTGCATAAGATTATGTAGATTTATGTTTCCTACTCATGTCAGTAAGAAAAGCCAATGCAGCAGAAGAAGAAACTAGATGAGCTATGTGATTATATCACTAACATAATCAATTCATATGTCTCACTGATGGCATGACAATGATGTTAATTTCTGCTAACCTCCAACATAACACAACAGCGACCACGGATCGTATATGCTACATAACGTTAAACCAAAAATTATCACATACAGTCTACACCAAATTGCGTTAAACTGAAGACTCCTGTGTAAATTCGAAAAGTGGTGTAAATTTTCAAGTTGCATTAAATCAAAATCGAACGAAAAGAAATCACGTAAAAAGAGACCCACCTGTACACATTTTCTGACTGCCACACTCTTACACAACATTGTAATCCAGTGTACAGGAACCTTTTAATGCACTAAGGTCATTTTAAAATCAACAAAGCATGTGCTGGCTACAAACCACTTGTTAATAGTAACAGTCTTATTTCTTTGGACAAAAATTTATTTTATACTAGGCGATTAAAAGACTAAAACTACTATCCATTATTGCTAAAAATTAATGTAGCAATTAATCATAATTTAATTGTTAGGACTAACACTAATTTAAGAAAGCTGTAATATCAATAAGAAGCCTGCCATGAGCCTTCACCACTAACAATTCTTAAGAAACACAGCTGGGGTAATTTTCATCAAAACATACTTGAAACTGAAAGAGTAAGAAGCATGCTGGAGCTTGCCATACCATACCATACTTTTATCATTCCTCTCACTGTTATGTTTCCAACAAATAATGTATCCCTGTGCAATATGCACGAATCCCATTACAACTTAAACAATGTTTATCAAATTTAATATGTTTGCAAAGTTCACCAAATCACTAAAAACCGGTCCACTCTGACAGGGAAGTAAAAGGTAAATGTATTAGAAAATTCTAATGGGCCGCAGACATAACTTCAGCAGGCCACATGCAGCCAGAAGGTTGCTTATCACTTTTGTAATCCATTAGCATCAAACACATTACTTATGGCCAACAGTATCTTCTGTTTTGAAAGGCAAACACTCTGGCATGCTGGCATCTTACAGCAGTGTTTATGGCCTGTGTGCAGGATGTGACAGGAAATTGACTTTCTGGCTGGTAGTTATTAGACAGTGACCCTCAAAGAGGCAGTACAATGCCTCTCTCAGGGCCAATGTTTATAAAAGCTCACATCAAGAGTGTAAAATAGAAATCAGTGAAATACATGCCATAGGATGGCTCAAAACAAAAACGTATTCCAGCACTTCAATATAGCAACACTTGGCCTGCCAGACTGTGCAAATTCCCCTACAACATAACACATGAACAGTAACGGTTAAGGTCATTCGAAATTGCAGAGAATGTATGGTTCAATTTACAGGTAAAGTAAAATAACCTCAACAGGAATAAGAACCTGTAAAGAAATCATCTGTACAACTAACAACGTGTGGTACAGCACCTTGAGATATACTCACTCAATACCTGATCCTTGCAGAAAGAGGGCTTTCTTTATGCATCACACTGGAGCAAACTTGAATGCCATTCATAAACTGAACACAATACTTAACCATTTATGGCCGAATGGGAAAACACTGTCCCAGTAATTTAATGCCCTCAATGGCCAAATGGGAAAACAATGTCCCACATCATCATGTCATCTTTAAAATTTTCTGCATTTGTAATTACACATCTCTTTTTCACAGCATTTGTCTAAAAGGCTTGTATAGGCATAAGTGATTGTATGAAGTTTAATTCTAGTTAAAACTATCACTAACAAATTTTAATTTTGCTTACTAGTAGTGCAATGATTGCTCAAGAATTCACATATGATTTACAGATGTCTCCAGGCAGGGTTTCTTATTTTTCCCTCATACTGGCAATGTGAAGCAAATAAACACACAAAAGGCCCTCCAACAAGTCTCTGTTCCTTCATAAAGTCCCTTATGTAATATCCACACCCCCTTCACCCTCATTATGCCATCAAGAAGATGCTACTGAAAAATATTAGTTCAGCAACTATAATTGTAGTACTTATTGACATTTGTGTGTTCTGATTTTTCATTTAAGTGCCAGTTGATCCTCAGAAATGCAATATGGTGTGATATACTTCAGAATATGGGGTAGCACACAACCCTAAATTGTATTCTCAACACTTGAATTTCAATCTTGTTTCTTTGTTTTTGGTGGAACAAACATGGCATAAATTTCTCCTACATTGCATAGGCCAGAGTCAGTTGTGTCATGGGTCAAGTCTTTTTAGTTGGCTTGTGGCTGGAGCTTGTCTTCCTTGTCTTGCAATAAAATGCTAAGTGGGGAAGTGTATTTATAGATGTGGGGTGGCTCTATTTGTTGTAACCCACTGGGACACCCTGTAAACCTCTGGACTACATGTACAGTAGGTCGATAGTTTGTATTGTCAGTCCCCTGTGTGAAGTTTGTATCAGAAACATCATCTGTGTCATTGCCAGAGTCACTGTTACTCTGAGCAGAAATGTCTTAGTCTTATGATGAATGTGCATCAGTCTGAGTCTAACACCAATTCTGTGGCGTCTCGGTGTGTAAGGTTTCTTCCTGTAGCCAAACTGCTAAATGCACTTCCACGCAATTTGGCACAGAACCCACCAACTTCTGACTCTGATCATGATTCAAGCGTCTGCACTACCTGGCCTGTCACATGTTATTGCTCTGACAGGAAACAGCACGAAATGTTCTGTTGAAGACAGACATAAGTGTAAACCTAAATTTAAAAAAGTCACAAAATCCTTACAACTGAATGAAGGACATTTGCCTTAGGTCCCATACTGCACTGACCAGAGAAATAACCACCTGTATTTATTCCTTTCCACTCCCACTGACGGAAAATGAACTCATTTGCCACAGCACCCAGATAAGCCAGCAGCACCTCAAAAACCTAAGCATCATTATAAAACTGAAACCTAAACGTCAGATGATATACGATAATATGAACAGTCAGATCCAAATTTATGGCACAGGGTCTCACAGTAGAAGCTATTCAAAAAGAATAAATCTAGAAAGTGGAAATAAGAGTGTAAAATAAACAAAACAAAAAATGACCAACTGTGCTTCATAAAAAGAGGTGGATTTCCTTTACACTTGCAGAATGGGTACATGGATTCATTCTTAAGTATGTACTTTTTATTTAAAGTTCACTTTAAAAATGTATTAGTTGAAGAATAAGAGACCAACTTGATGTCACAATTTATTAAGTTTTATTTCACTACTCCTATGCTCAACATGTTTCGGATATTAATACATCCATCGTCAGGAGCCTGCGACTTTTCTGTTGTATCACCACATTGGTTGCGTGTTCTTATTTCGATGTGTGTTGGAGTTTCGGTGTGGCTGGTTGGGGCGGTATCTGTGTAGCAGGATGAAGCCTGCTGCACGGATACCACCCCAACCAGCCACACCGAAACTCCAACACGTCGAAATAAGAACACACAACCAATGTGGTGATACAACAGAAAAGTCGCAGGCTCCTGACGATGGATGTATTAATATCCGAAACATGTTGAGCATAGGAGAAATAAAATAAAACTTAATAAATTGTGACATCAAGTTGGCCTCTTATTCTTCAACTATTACAATGATGCACGGTCCAATACACATAAGATTTAAGAATGTATGTTCAATGGATAACATCAGCAGGTGTGAAATGGGTATTTCAAGCGAAAGTACCCTGGCCATCAGCAGCTACTTTGAGATTTAAATCTCTTGTACATTAAAGATTAAAATGCTACTGACAAACTAATTAACCAACTCACATGCAGAGCACTTCGATAACTAGGGTGCCTTGTAAATGTGCGAAATGCCATCACCAATTCTTGAACTTCTGCTTCCGTCATTGAGCGGGCAGGCAAAGGAATATCTATGAGTGAAGAGACATGGTATTAGCTTTTGTTTCAAAATTAACTCCCTTCAGTTTTATTATTATACTAAGAAAAATGGGTCAATCAAATCTAAGTCTAAGTAAAAGTGGACAGCAGACATGTCTCCACAACAGTGGAAAAATGGGTGTGGACACTGCAATCTAACAGGTTAAAACTGGCACAGCAAGGAGAAGATGGCCACGGAAGTGTGCATCAAGGAGTGGTGAGGTGGAAAGTGTCAGCTGGTTTTTGGGAATAGTGTGGATGATATTGTTGGCAGTGGAAATTGTAAAGTGGAAATATTCTTCGCTGAGTCAGGGAAGAGATATTCTTCACTGAGTCATCTGTATATTATTTAACCCTTGGATTACTGACTGGATAGAAAATATACCCAGGCTTGGTCTTTTCTTCAACAGTTCTCAGTGGTATAGAGTAACAATCTCACAATTTTTTCTACTTGTTCTCTGAAGTTCCTGTGAGACAAAATTATCATTATGTAGAAAGTATATATTTTATTTAGTACGCTATAATTTTTTTTAAATCCCACTGGACCTTCCTATACCCATGTTAGTTCCGTTTTTCCCACAGTCAAGGACACAGCAACAGACTGGAAATGTTGCCAATGCCCAAAATAGGTGTGCAAGGACCACTCTATTATGAAAATTCAAGTAACAACAAGCAACAGTTGCCAGAAACAATCCTCTCTCACACACACACAATTTCATTCACATTTTTGTTCTAAACTGTATTTGTTAGTTCCCAAATATTTTAGGCATTTCATTCTATAATAGTTATAGGAGAAATGACAAATTTGCATAGACTTTTTTTTGCTTTGAGTCTAAGAAACAAACTTTGAAAAGAAAGTTGAGAAATTAAATTAAAAATGTGACCATAAATCGTACCCAGTACTGCAAAAGTTGGACATTTTAATGTTCAGTAATCCAAGTGTTAAAGACATTCCATCTTCTGCAGGATGTCTGAACGTCAGTGCTCATCGGCACTGGTACCACACCAATGAAATTCAAACACAGTACACCCAAATTACAAGTTAATTTTATTGGCTGGAAGAAATGCTATAACTATGTGAAAGACAACCAACTTTATATCTCAAACAATGACAGAGAAGAAAAGTGCATCATGACTACTTACTGATGCGATAATACTACAAACCTTTTATAAGGAACTGAAAAATTGCAATCCCATGTGTATATTGTACCCATTTCCAACACATAAATTGGAAAATAAGGAAATGTGAATGTCTTAACCATGCACAAATAGTCCATACTTGTAAAGCACATTAGTACTAGTATTTATTTGCATCCATGTCTAATCTGTCTGTTTGGCTGAAAGAGTATGTAATCTTATGTTATGGAGACAAAAACATAAGAAACAAGACACTATTACCATGTATGCATCGGAATGTTTACAGAAAAGAATGCTGATACATTAAATGATAATTATAAATTTCATCAAGATACCTTTCAATTTCTACACATATGACATTGTTTTACAGCAATATTAGGTCACCTCAATTAAAAATAAAATATATTCAATTGTATGCAAACAAAAATACAAACCCTTCTCCTTCTTCTTCAATACATGAACCATCACACCAGACTTCAGCCCACATGACTTGAGTGTTGCATCATCTTCTAAAATATTTCCACAGTAAACGAGTTCTGCAAAGACAATTATGTATGTAACACTACATAACATCACAGATGTAAGCACCTAGAGGGCCTTTCAGCAAAGATAAAGCCCTACCCCAAACTCTGGGGTTGGGTACTGCAAGAGAAATGAACATGCAAATCAGTGATAAGATTCTCATGGATTCTGGCCATAAAACATACGTTTCACCAAATCTTTACTATTATTTTCCAATAAAGTAACAAAATCCATTTGGTAAATTGTTCCAAATGTTATATGCCACTGTTAGAATCTGAAAGAACAACATTGCACGATAATTTCATCTGCAAATGGAGTTCACCTTGATAGACGAATGTTGAATAAAATTTTGTTATGTAGGCAAATACACTGATATCCCTCGGCAAGACCTGCAGAATACTGTCGAGGATTTAGGTCTTCTGGGACGGGACAATGTGTCATTGAGCAAGTATTTCCTAACACTGAAGAGGATCATATTTTCTTCATATTGAAATGTCATTCTTCTTGGACTGCCTGGGCCTTAAAGATAAAGGCTACGCAATCCTTTCATACATGGTGAACCATTCACTCACCAATAAAGCCTCATATACCAGAACACTTGAACCCTTAGTGTTATTCCTTTACAACTACTAAAGCCAGTTGTAAAGCCCCTTAATACACAAGCACAATTTCATTCCACTACTGTGGCAGTTCTTCCTCACTCCAAACACAAATGAATAATTGTCGCATGCTTTATTCTGGGTAATTCCCCGACGGCTGAATTTCATATGCCGACGTTTCGCAACATTCTGTCCCATCTTCATAGGCAGATACCTGCCTATGAAGATGGAAGAGAATGTTCCGAAACGTCGGCATATAAAATTCAGACGCCGGGGAATTACCCAGAAGCATACAACATTCACAACACGGCGAAAGTTTGAAATCAACAAATGAATACGCTTACGGATCACGAAAAATAATTTCATATTCCCGCTTCGATCACGTAAGCCCGAGGTGATCAGTACCTGACCAAAATGTGTTTAGAAAACTACAACCTCTGAATACCAAGCTGTAGTCCGACCATAGGACCGAATGGTTCGGTCCATATTATGAAATATCTGTGCGCATTCTTTAAGTGCTCACATTAGCGATGTTGCCAAACAAGAAGTACATACATGATGACAATAAATGTCAAGGCATGTCACACCGTTGTACATTATGCCTTCTCAAACATTACCTATAAAATGTCTCGACAAATTTACTGTCTTTGAAGCTTCCAATTTTAATTGTTCAACTTTACTTTCTAAACTAACATTGCGCACTGTCACTCGCTGAAAAGAATTAGGAGACACTCGAATTCCTAACACAATGAATACTACCATTTCCTTCGCTTTCTTTCTCTAAGCACGACGACCGCTTACACCGATCACATATAACCACTACTAGCGAACTCATGAACACGGATCCAGAACTTTGCGAAATTTACAAACCATGGCACTAAGATGGCGGCGCGCCGCTGTCCTCCATGACAGCGTGATTTCCGTGATTTTTGTGAAGTAGTAGTTAGAGAAATACGTGGATGTGGAGAAGCGAGATGATCGGTGAAAATTGAAGCGACGAGCCGCTACTTTGAGCCTGGGGGGGGGGGAAGGAATCAGCCGCTGTGGGAATTAAGCTTCAAATGGAGGGTAAACATATTCCTTTCGACAAATTACCTGAAACATCACCTAACCGAAGTCCGTCTTCTTAAAATGATCAATGAAACCCCTAAGACCAGTGTAGACAAATGACCTGAAATATTACCTAACCAAAGTCCCTCTTCTTGAAATGATCAATGAAGCACCCAAAAATTAAATATTTGTTACAGCGAAAAACAATTTGAATTCGGTACCGCGAATATTATTGCATTGTGTGAATAAAGCCTCGATATTTTATTTCCATATTCGTTTTGACAAACGACCTGAAACATTACCTAACCGAAGTACCTATTCTTGAAATGACCAATGAAGCTCCAGAAAGCGATATATTTGTAACAGCGAAAAACAATTCGAATTAGTTACCGCGAATATTATTGTACCTGACTGCGATATTATTGCATTCTGTAAATGAAGCTTCGATATTTTATTTTTATATTCGTTTTGACAAACGACCTGAAACATTACCTAACCGAAGTCCCTCTTCTTGAAATGATCAGTGAAACATCTACAGAGGGGAGGTGTGTGTATCTTTGTTC
>Ga0123355_10008854_pt1 | contig 15236 bp, 11 predicted proteins | sample TergutEmb28metaG_3_FD_89872 | JGI IMG/M metagenome (GOLD analysis project Ga0123355, IMG submission 89872) | Embiratermes neotenicus P1 segment gut microbial communities from Petit-Saut dam, French Guiana - Emb289 P1 | ecosystem: Host-associated > Arthropoda: Insects > Digestive system > Gut ... | reverse complement strand
CCGCCCGGACGGATCCGCAAAAACAGGCTCAGATTGCACCAGCGAAGTGTATCGACGTGCGAATTCGCGATCTCGGGAATTGCCGGAACTCGTGCCGGGGCGCGGTGCCCCTAGGCGGCGGGAACCGGCTTGGACCCGGCTAGCAGGATGCGGTGCATCACCCGGCGCTGGCCCTGGTAGTCGTTGACCGCGAAGTGCCAGGTCTGCCTGTTGTCCCACATCGCGATCGAGCCGGGTGCCCAGCGGAACCTGGTCACGAACTCCGGCCGGACACCGAAGTCGAACAGGTACTTTAGCAGCGGCACCGACTCCCGCCGTGTCCATCCCTCGAACCGGGTGGTGAACTCCGGGTTGACGTAGAGCACCTTCCGCCCGGTCTCCGGGATGAGCCGGACCACCGGATGGACCGGTCCCTCGGCCGCGTCGTACTCGGCGACCGACGGTTCCGGCGGGTCCGTCTGGGCGTAGCTGTAGCCGAGCTTGCGGACGTTCGCATGGACGGCGTTCAGGCTGAGCAGGGTGGCCTGCAGCCCGGCCGACAGCGCCTCGAACACCGGCCCCATCGCGGCCCACTGAGTGTCACCGCCCCACGGCGGGACCTCCTCGCAGAACAGGATCGTGGCCTTCGGCGGCTCGTCCAGGCAGGTCATGTCCGTGTGCCAGCCCTCGCCGATCGCCTTGGTCTGCTCGGGCTCCTTGCGGAGCTCCTGCCGCACCCGGATCTCGCCGAGCTTCGAGGCGAACGTGTCCCGCTGGTCGGCGTCCAGCGGCTGATCGCGGAAGAAGATGACCCCGTATTCCGCCCAAGCGCGCAGGATCGCCTCGTAGGTCTCGTCCGGGTACTCCCGGGTCAGGTCGAGGCCGCGCAGTTCCGCGCCGATCAGCCCGCCGGTCCTGTGTGCCTCCGGTAGCGTCACCGTCTCCATATGCCCCATCATGGGCCGCCATCCCGGCCACGGAAAGCGGGCGCTGGCACAGCAGCCCGGTCACGGAACGCTCGGCGGAGCACAAACGGCGGCGGCTGACCGTCCCGGCGTTTCGGCGAGCAGGCGGGTCCCTCCGATCGGTTATCCCGTCGGTCGCCCGGGTAGGTAACCGGTCCTGACCGCCCGGGGGGAGATCGGACGATTTCGGAACTTCTGCTTCGAGTTCGAACGGTCGCGTTCTACGCGGCCACATTCGCCGTCGTGACCGCCGGGGCGATCTGGCTCGCGCTTCGCGTCGCCCCGCTGCAGAGCGTGTCCGCGGCCGGGCAGACCGCGCAGGTCGGCGCGACGCTGCCGGCTTCCTTGTCAGGCGTTGCTCCTAGGCGTCCGGCGGCGGCTGCGGGTCGCTGGCTCGCGGAAACCGCCGGATAGCGCCCAGGGTGGCGAGACAGGCAACCGCGAGCAGGCTGAACGGGACGAGGTCCGAGGTAGCCTCGGCGAGCGCACCGCTCGCGGACGCGGCGATGGACTGGCCGGCGGCCCAGGTGAGGTTGGACAGCGCGAAGGCGATGCCTTGGTTGAGTCCTAGTCCCTCGGCGCCTGCCGCGACCAGCGCGGACGCCGGGGTAAAGAGCGTGCCGTAGAACGGCTGGAGCGCGATGAGGATGCCGATCAGCCATCCTGCGGTGCCGGTCAGCGGGACCGTCAGGGCGCACGCCACACCGACAGACAGCGAGACCGTAAGCGGACGGGCGGGGCCGAACCGGTCAGACAGCCGGCCGGTCAGCGGGGACATCCCCGATTCAACGAGGGCCGCGCAAAGGAACGTTGCGGCGATCACCGTGCCGGATGCGCCGAGCCGGGACAGCCGGAGTGGTGCGAGCACGTCCAGCATGCCGAAGGCGATCCCGGCCAGCGCCATCAGCCACATGCCGGTAGCCACCCGGCGGTCGCGCAGGGCGGGCAGTCCCGCCCGCAGCGGCTGAGGTGCCTGCGGACGCGGCGACGGGATGGTGAACGCAGTAGCCATCAAGACGGCCGCCGCCACCGAGGCAGCCGAAAAGGCGGGTCCGGTGCCGACCTCATTCGCCACCGCCCCGACGACCGGACCGAATAGCGCGCCGACCACCGCCGCCCCCAGCGCAGTGCCGAGCAGTTCGCCCCGGCGTTCCTCCGGTGCCGCCGTCGCCAGCCAGGAGAGCGCCGCCGTCCACGTGCACGCGCCGCCGAGCCCCTGCACGAACCGGGCCGAGTCGAGCACGACCGCGGCCGAAGCCCAGCCGAAGGCCAGCGTCGACACCGCCATCAGCGCCAGGCCGAGCACCACCACCACCCGGTCGCCGAACCGGGCGACCAGTGCACCGCTAGGCAGCGAACCGATCAGCGTCCCCGCCGGATAGGCGGCGGTCAGCACCCCCGCACCCGCCTTCGACAGCCCGGCGACCGCCGCGTAATGCGGCAACAGCGGCGTCAGCGCCGAAAAGAAGATGGTATCGACCCCGACCACCGCGCACACTTGCGCGAGCAGCCTGAGCATCGGCGGTTCGAGCCTTACCCGGCTACTCCGCATCCCCGTCCGCATGTCCGCACCGGGCGTCAGCCAGCTTTGCCCTCCAGGGCGCGCTTAGTGAGGACCCGGGCCAGGTGCCTGCGGTACTCCGCGTCGGCGTGGAAGTCGTAGCCGGGGGAGGTGCCCTCGGCGGCTAGCCGGGCGGCATCGGCGGCCGATGCCCCGGACGCGAGCGCCTGCTCGGTTGCGAGCGCGCGCAGCGGGGTGCCGCCCATCGAGGCGAGCGCGACGCGGCCGTCGTAGGCGGCGGCGCCGACGATCGCCCAGTCGTTGGCCCGCCGGACGAACTTCTGGTAGCCCCACGGGACCGACCCGCCGCGCGGCACCCGGACCGCCGATAGCAGTTCGTCGGGCGCCAGCACGGATTCGAACGGCCCGGTGAAGAAGTCGTCCGCGCCGACCACGCGCATTCCGGACGGGCCGGTGATCTCCACCGAGCCGCCGAGGGCGAGCAGCGTCATCGGCAGGTCCGCCGCCGGGTCGGCGTGCGCGAGCGACCCGCCGATCGTTCCGCGGTGCCGGATCTGCGGGTCGCCGACCTGCGCCGCCGCATGGGAGAGGATCGGGGCTTCCGCCTTGACCAGGCTGGAGGTGGCGACGTCGGCGTGCCGGGTGGTCGCGCCGATGACAAGCTCGGATCCCTCGACCCTGATGCCGGAAAGCTCGGCGACCCTGGCGATGTCGATCAGCACCGCCGGCTGGGCCAGCCTGACCTTCATCATCGGCAGCAGCGAGTGTCCGCCCGCCAGCAGCTTGGCGTCCTCACCGTGCTCGGCGAGCAGCGAAAGCGCGTGCGCGGCGGTCTCGGCGACTTCGTAGTCGAATGACGCGGGGATCATGCCCGCACCTCGGCAGCCCGAGTCGTGTTACCGGAAGAACCAGGGTCCGAGAGCTTCCCGCCCGACAATTTCTGTGCGGCGGCGAGCACCGCGCGGACGATGTTGTGGTAGCCGGTGCAGCGGCAGAAGTTGCCCTCAAGGCCCTCCCGCACCTCCTGCTCGGTTGGGTGCGGGTTCTCCGCGAGCAGGCTGGTCGCGGCCATCACCATGCCAGGCGTGCAGAAGCCGCACTGCAGGCCGTGGTTCTCCCGGAAGGCCTGCTGCACAGCGCCGAGCGTGCCATCAGGGTTGACCACGCCTTCGGCGGTGGTCACCGAGCGGCCGTTGGCCTGGACGGCGAGCACTGTGCAGGACTTGACCGACTCGCCGTCGAGCAGCACCGTGCAGGCACCGCAGGACGTGGTGTCGCAGCCGACGTTCGCGGCCCGCAGGCCGAGGGTCTCACGCAGGTAGTGGACGAGCAGCAGTCGCGGCTCGACCTCGTCGCTGCGACCGGTCCCGTTGACCGTGAGCTTGATCTCCGTCACGCCGATCAGGCCTCCTTCGAGCCGTTAGCGCGGCTAGCCGCGTTGATCGCCCGCCAGACCCGCTGCGGGGACGTGGGCATGTCGATGTGCCGGACGCCCAGGTGGGACACGGCGTCGATGACCGCGTTCTGCACCGCGGGTGTCGCGCCGATCGAGCCGGCTTCGCCGATGCCCTTGGCGCCGAGCGGGTTGTACGAGGTGGGGGTCTCCATGTCGACCAGTTCGAAGCTCGGCACTTCGGTGGCGGACAGGAACGGGTAGTCGGCGAACGTCGCGGTCAGCGGGTTGCCGTCCTCGTCGTAGACGACCTCCTCGAGGAACGCCTGCGCGGCGCCCTGCGCGATGCCGCCGTGCCGCTGGCCCTCGGCGAGCAGCGGGTTGATCACGGTGCCCGCGTCGTCCACCGTCACGACCCGGCGCAGGTACACCTTGCCGGTCTCGGTGTCCACCTCGACGACCGCGACGTGCGTGCCGAACGGGAACGTGGGGCCAGGGGCGGTGAACACGGTGTGCACGAACAGCCGCTCCGATTCCGCCAGCGACGACAGCGGGACCGAGATGTCCGGGTCGCCCTTCACGCTGAACGCGCTAGCGTCCACGTCGAACACGAGGTCGGCCGGCGAAGCCTCGAGGGTCGCCGCCGCACGCTCGCGGGCCACGTCCAGCAGTTCGCGCGAGGCCTGCTGAACGGCCGCGCCGCCGAGCTGCAGCGAGCGCGATCCGCCGGTGCCGCCGCCGCGCGGCACCAGGTCGGTGTCGCCCCACTTGACCGTGATCTTCTCGATCGGGATGCCGAGTTCCTGGCTGGCGAGCATCGCCCACACGGTCTGGTGGCCCTGGCCGTGCGGTGACGTGCCGGTGAGGATGGTCGCGGTCCCGTCCGGGTGAACCTCGACGGTGGAGTTCTCGTTCGGCCCGCCTGCCTCGCCGCCCGGTCCGGTGATCTCCACGTAGGAAGACAGCCCGATGCCGAGCTGGAGCGTGTCGCCGGCCGACCGCCGACGCGCCTGCTCGGCGAGCAGCCCTTTGTAGTCGGCCGCCGCGAGCGCCTTCTCCAGCGCGACGACGTAGTCGCCGGAGTCGTACACCGCACCGAACGCGGTCTTATGCGGCTCGGTGAATTTCGGCAGCAGGTTCTGGCGCCGCACCTCAGCCGGGTCGACCCCGGCGGCGTCGGCGAACAGGTCGATCGCCCGGTCAACGGCGGCCGCCGCCTCCGGCCGCCCCGCGCCCCGGTAGGCGCCGACCGGCGTGGTGTTCGTCACGACGGACACCGACCATGCTTCCGCGCGCGGAATGTTGTACGGGCCTGGTGCCATCAGGATCGTCAGCGACGGCAGGAACGCGCCGGCCTTGGGGTAGGCGCCGCAGTCCTGGACGATCTCGATCCGGTAGGCGAGGACGGTGCCGTCCCTTGTCCCGCCGATGGTGATCGTCTGCTGCTGCGCCCGGCCGTGCGGCATCACGAGCAGGTTCTCGTTCCGGGTTTCCGACCAGCGGGCCGGGCGGCCGAGCTGCTTCGCGACCCAGCAGGTCACCAGATGCTCGGCGTCGGCTCCGAACTTGGCACCGAACGCCCCGCCGACATCGGGCGTGATGATCCGTACGTCATCGCGGTTGAGGCCGAGCCCGCCGACCACGCTCATCTTGGTGCCCTGCGCGCCCTGGTTGGGGATCCAGGCGGTCAGCCGCCCGTCCTCGCCCCACACGGCGGCGGCGGCCCTGGATTCCATCGGGGCCGGCGCGACCCGGGTGTTCTGGATGGTCTCGGTGACCACGACCTCGCACCCCTCGAACAGGTCGGGGTTGGCGCCGTCCTTGTTGCCGAACGTGCAGACCACGTTCGTCCCGGCATCGGGGAACAGGTAGCCCTTCGCGCCGGACAGCGCGTCGTCGAAGGTCACTACCGCAGGCAGCACCTCGTAATCGACGTCGACCAGTTCGATCGCGTCCTCGCCCTGGTAGAACTCCTCGGTGACCACGGCAGCGACCGGCTCACCGACGAACCGCACGGTGCCGGTGGCGAGCACCGGCGCGAGCATGGCCTGGTTCATGTTCGGCATCATCGGCTTGGCCGGGTCGATCCCGGCGGCGGCGAGGTCCGCGCCGGTGTAGACGGCGACGACCCCGTCGGCCGCAAGCGCCGCGCTGGTGTCGATACTGCTGATCTTCGCGTGCGCCACCGTTGACCGCACGAAGTGCACGTGGACGGCCCCGGCGAGCCGCTCGTCCTGCACGTCCTCCGCGTATACGCCGCCGGTGGAAAGGAAGCCTGGGTCTTCGGTTCGCAAGACCCGGGTGCCGAGTATGCTCACGCCGCTTTACTCCTCTGCAGGCTGCTAGACCTGGTACGGGGTGATGTTCAGCTCTGATCCTTCCCGGCTCCGGCCGCCCAGGTCAAACCGGAGAGACAGACCCCGGTTATGCCGAACGGGCCCGTGGCTTCGCGTTTGTGCCCCGCCACAGCATGCGGGTGAGGATGGCCAGGACGGTGGCGTCGCCGATCGCGGTCACGGTGTCCGGGCCGAGCACGTGCACGCCGCCGGGCAGGGTGGCGGACCGGAGCATCTCGCGCAGCACGCTCGCGTGCGGCTGCTCCGCGAGCGCGCCCAGGCATTCCGCCGCCTCGTCACGGCGGCTGGCGCGGGCCAGTTCGTGCGCCCGGTTCAGCGCCGCCTTCGCCATCTCGAAGGCAGCAGCACGGCCGCGGGTAAGGTCGCGCCGGTTGAGGCCGAAAACGTCAATGGTGGAAGTACCGCGCGCGCTGAGTGCGCGGTACTCCCCGGTTCGCAGGATCAGCCGCAGATGACTCACCGGGTCTTCCTGGGTCGGGTCGATGAGCAGCGGCCTTCCGGCGAGGTCACGCGGAAACAGGTCCCGCTTCTGATTGCTGTTGCAGAAGCTGCAGGCCAGTAGGTGGTTGGGCCATAGGAACGTCCCGGCAGGGGACTCCTTGATCGGCTCGAAGTGGTCGATATCCGTCCCGAGGTTGTCCGCGCAGTACATGCACCGCTGGACTCCCGGCGCCATCTGGTTCAGATGCCGCCGGATGCCGGCCTTCTCCCGGCGCGCCGACTGCCAGGCGCGGCGTGCGGTCGCCGTGTCGGCGTCGGCCATGCTCGCGGTGCGGCGGGCGAGTTGTCCGGCGAGGTTTGCCTCGAGGGGGATCCGGACGATTCGTATCATCTGCCTCCATGCCTGAACCGGGCGGCCACCTCGTCGGCGCGCGCGGTCAGCGAGCTTGTCAGCATCTCGCTGAGTGACCGGTACTCCTCCTTCTCGGCGACGGTGGCGGACCCGTCAAGCACCCTGATTTCCAGGTCGGCGAGCCGGCCGCGGAGCCGCTCAGCCGAGGCGGAGTACGGCGTCTCGATACCGAACAGTTCGCTGAGCACCGCATCGTCCCCGCTGCCGTACACCACGCGCTCGTAGAGGTCCTGCGCGATCACCCGCGGCGGCCGGCGCACCCCAGGGCTCGGCAGCAGGATCAGCCCGCCTGGGTCGGCGCTCTGGCAGATGTAGGGACTGTGGCTGGTGACGATGAACTGAATCTCGGGAAAGTGCTCCTTAAGCCAGGTACCGATCTTCTGCTGCCAGCTCACGTGCAGGTGAGCGTCGATTTCATCGATCAGGATCACGCCTGGGTACGGGAGTGCCAGCACGCCCTTACGCCGGCGCAGCCGGAGGTCGGGGTAAGCCACCGACATCTGCCTGACGATATCCACCACCAGGGCGGTGACCGCGCGGAACCCGTCGCTCATCTCGCGCAGCGGGAACTCGCCGTCGCCGTTGCGGACCCACAGGCCGTCGGAGTCCACCCGCTGGACTTCGAAGCCTTCCGGCAGCAGTCCGTCCGATAGCAGCGTCGTCATTACCTTGAGCAGCCGGCCCGCGCCATTCTTCCGCTCCAGGTTCAGCAGGTGCTGATCGATCAGCCAGTCCACGGCGTCGGCGAGCGGCATGTTCTCGTCGAAGAGCGAAGCGACCTGCCGGGCGATCGCCGAGACCCGTGACTGCCAGGGCCGCCGTGCGGTGCTGCACCCGAGGTGCCTGAAGGGCCCGTAGCCGGCGTAAAAGTAGCCCGGAGCAGGCGGGCGGAAGGAGTCAAACTGCGTACTGTCGAAAAGAGAGTCCAGCCCCACACCTTGGACGACGGGTTCGACCGGCTCGTGGTCGTCGTTCGCGGCTACCTGTCGCGCGAAACGCATCCAGACTCGAGGTTCGCTAGCCAGCATCGCGTCCGCGCTGGCGGCGTCGAGTTCGGCGATGACCTCGGCGGAAGTCGCGCCGTTAGTCATCCAGTCAGCGAGGCTGGGGATGAACCCGGTTGACCGAGGGCCGGACAAAGCGAGCGCCAGCGCCTGCAGCACCGTTGACTTTCCGGAGCCGTTCCGTCCGGCGAGCACCGTCCAGCCGGCTAGCGACCCGTCCGGTCTGGTGAGGTCGAGGTCAAAGGAGCGCTCGCCATGAAAGCCGCGTACCCCCGTTATCCGGAGCTTCACGACGTGCATGGAACACCTCCCGCACAGCCCGCCCGTTGCCGTTTTCTCCAAAATAGCTCTGAGTCGTGGCGACGTCACCCGCCATGGTGCCGAGGCGGCCGCGTTTCGGCTAATGGACGGGTCTAGCGGGCTTGGTAGGCGGCCATCTCCGCGTCGAACAGCTCCTCGGTGTGCTCCGCGGTGAGGCCAAGCGCGGCCAGCGCCTCGGCGGTCGGGCCGCCGGCCGCGATGATCCCGACCAGCAGGTGCTCGGTGCCGATGTAGTTGTGCCCGCGGCGCAGCGCCGACCTGAGCGAGCCCTTGAGCGCGTCCTTAGCGCTCTCCCCGATGTTCAGGTCGAGCAGTTCGGCGGAGCCGAAGCTCTGGGCTCTGGCGGCGGGGCCAGCGCCGACAGCGGCGTAAACCTGCTCCGGGGTCAGGCCGGCGGCCGTCACCATGTGCGCGGCGAAGCCGTCTGGCTCGGTGAGCAATCCGGCCGTCAGGTGCGCCGTGCTGACCGCGGACGGCGCGGCGAGCGCGCCAGCGCTGGCGAGAGCGCGCTTGGCGCGGGCGGTGAACCGCGAGAACGGCTGGCCGGTGAAGCCTGGTGGGAACAGGTCCGCGGCCTTGGACGGCACGAACCGCTTCTGTGCGGCCTGCTTGGAGACGCCCATGGCGGCACCGATCTGGCTCCACGAAGCGCCCGAGCGGCGTGCCTGATCGACGAAGTAGCCGATCAGCGCGTCGGCCTGTTCGTCGAGCTGGCCGGAGACGGCGAACGCGTCCGCGACGTTCTCCAGTGGCCCGCCGCCGGGATGCATGGTCTTCACGTACGCGATGAGGTTGTCCAGCGGGACAGGGAATTCGCTCATACGTCAACTCTAGGTTGACGCTAACCATTCGTCAACTGCAAGTTGACGAATGACGGAAGGCGCGCGCCCGAGGGGACGCGCGCCTTCCGTGCGCGATAGCCAGCTGACCTCAGTGCCGCTTGACAGCGGCGAAGACGTCCGCGCCGAAGTCGTTCGCGGTGGCCGCGAAGCCCAGGTGGCCGCGACCGTCTGCACCGCCGAAGCGGATGCCGAGCAGGTCCTCGAACGTGCGCAGTGCAGAGTAGTGGTTGTAGGAGCCGGTGGTGTCGACGGAGCCGGCCTTGATGTAGCGCGGGTTGAACAAGACCGCGCCGACCTGGCCGCCGCCGGGCATCGTGCCCGCCGGGGGCTCCGCATTCGGGGTCAGCCCCTTGACGCCGAGCAGGTCATAGTAGGTGGCCCCGCCGAAGGCGGCGACCGGAGAGTTGAGCAGCGGCGAGTAGCCGGGATTGGCGCTGTTCGGGCCAGGCTGCTCGTTGTCGCCCGCGGCGAAGTCAACCGTGTTGCCCTCGTCGAAAGTGATCATGACGAGGGTGTCGCCGCTCCGGTAAGCCGGGGAGTTGAAAATCAGCGGCATCCAGGTCTTCAGCCAGTCGTCGGCGCCGACGAGGCCGCCAGTCGTGGTGCCCGTGTCGTTAGTGCCCGCGCAGGTGGCGTCGTGGCCGTCGTCGCACAGGTTGGGGGTGATGAAGGCGAACCGCGGCGTGGTCGAGGCGTGCCTCAGGTCGCGGGCCAGGTGCCCGGCGTAGGTCACCGTGCCGTTGGCGCTGGTCGTCGCGGTGCCGAGCGGCACCACGTCCTGGTCACATAGCCTGGCGTTGTCGGTCACCGAGTGGAAGTAGATGAAGGGATTGTGCCGGTCAGCGTACTGATCGGTGACGGACGACTCGACCTGCGTGCCGGTGGCGTTCGGGCCCTGCGCGTTGTTCGTGTCGTCGGTCGCCTGCCCGTTGACCTGGACCGGGTGCGCGCAGTCGGTGCCGCCGAGCGGGTCGGCGACGCCGCCGTCCCGCGCCGGGTCATTGCCCATGTCCTCGGCGTACTCGCGCCAGTCACTGCTCAGCGTCCGCGGGTAGGCCTGATCGAGCTGGTTGCCGATCGTCTGCACGGACCGGGGGAACACGCACCCCTCACCGTCGACCTGGCCGGGGTACAGCTTCTGGTTCGGGTCCAGGGTGCCGGGGGTGACGTCGTTGTACACGCCTGCCAGCGAGGTGATGGAGCTGACGCAGTCGCTGCTAGTCAGCTGGTTCGGCGCCTGGCCGGAGACCTGCGCGATGTAGTTGTCCAGGCTGACGTGGCCGGTCGCATAGTAGTTCTGGACGAACTCGCCCGTTGGCAGCAGCGTGTCGTTGAGGTAGGTGGCCGGGGAGGCCGGGCCGAAGGTGGCACTCTCGCTCTCGTTTTCAAGCTCGACCACGATGACGTGCTTGATCGAGCCTGCGGGCAGCGGCGACCTGCTGTTGCTGAAGGCATCAGCGCGGGCGGTGGATGGCTGAGGTGCGGCGGACGCGGACATCGCAGATGCAAGGGCGAGTCCGGTCGTGGCCGTCCCCGCCGCCACGACCGCCGCTGCCACGCGGCGCGCTCGCGGGTTGCCAGTCACTAGGCGGTTCATAGCTCTCCTTCGAAGCGGCATGGCCGAACACGATCAGACGTTCGCGAAGTGACAGCAGCGCCGAAGTAGCGCATAAGTGGATGAAGGGTGAATAAGTGACTCAGGCGAACAGCGCGCGGATGTCGTCGGCGGACAACGCCGAGCTGAAGGCGCCGTCGCTGTCGATCACCGACGAGAACAGCTCGGCCTTGCGCGCCTTCAGCGCCATGACCTTCTCCTCGATGGTGCCGGACGCGATCAGCCGGTAGACCATCACGTTCCGGGTTTGCCCGATCCGGTGGGTCCGGTCCACCGCCTGCGCCTCGGTCGCCGGGTTCCACCAGGGGTCGAGCAGGAAGCAGTAGTCGGCCTCGGTGAGGTTGAGCCCGAACCCGCCGGCCTTGAGGCTGATCAGGAAGACCGGGGCGGTCCCCTCCTTGAACGACGAGATCACCGTCGGCCTGTTCGTCGTGGTCCCGTCCAGGTAGCAGCACTCGACGCCCGCTGCCTCGAGCCGCGACCGCGCGAGCCGCAGGAACCGGGTGAACTGGCTGAATACGAGTGCCCGGTGTCCGCCGCCAACGACGTCCTCGATCTGCTCGATCAGCGATTCGATCTTCGCCGACGGCACGTCCGCGTGCTCGTCGTCGACCAGCGCGGCGTGCAGCGAGAGCTGCCGCAGCAGGGTCAGTGAGCGCAGGATGGTGAACCTGTTGTGGTTCACGTCGTCGAGCAGGCCGAGCACCTTCTGCCGCTCCCGCTGCAGGTGCGTCTGGTACACCCTGCGGTGCCGCGGGTGCAATTCGACCTCGAGCACCTGCTCCTGCTTGGCCGGCAGGTCGGCGGCAACCTGTTCCTTGGTCCGGCGCATGATCAGCGGCCTGATCCGGCGGCGCAGCTGCGCGAGCAGTTCCGAGTTCCCGGACTTCTCGATCGGCCGCGCATAGTAGTCCTTGAACCGCTCCGGGCTCGGGAACAGCCCGGGCGCGGTGATCGAGAGCAGCGACCACAGCTCCATTAGGTTGTTCTCCATCGGCGTGCCGGTGATCGCGACCTTGAAGGGGGCCGTGACCCGCCGCGCGCACTGGTACGCCTTGGACTGATGGTTCTTGACGTACTGCGCCTCGTCGAGGAACAACCCCGCCCAGGGGACGGCTCCGTAGGCCTCGAAGTCGAGCCGCAGCAGCGTGTAGGAGATCACCACAGCGTCCGCGCCGTCGGTCACGTCAGCGAGCCTGGCGCGGCGCCGGGCGAGCGTGTCGGAGACGGTCACGACCTTCAGGCCAGGCGCGAACCGGTGGGCCTCGGCCGCCCAGTTCGAAAGGACTGAGGTTGGCGCCACGATGAGGAACGGGCTGGCGGGGGATTCCCCGGCATCCTGTGTGTGAGCGTCCTTTGCGTGCTGGATCAGCGCCAGCGTCTGGAGCGTCTTGCCGAGCCCCATGTCGTCGGCCAGGATGCCGCCCAGCCCGTGCTTCCACAGGAAGGCGAGCCACTGGAACCCGGCAAGCTGGTAGGGCCGCAGCCGGGCGCTCAGGCTCGCGGGCGGCGGCGGCCGGTCGATACCGTCGATCGACAGCAGCCCGCGCACCTGCTCATGCCAGGCGGCGGCCTGGTGGCTGACCACGCCGAGGCTGGCCAGTTCCTCCCACAAGCCCGCCTGGAACCGGCTGATCCGCAGTTCCCCGTCCGGCTGGTCCTGCAGCGCCCGGGCCTCCTCAATGAGCCGGGCGAGCGCGGCGAGCTCGGGCTTGTCCAGCGAGAAGTAGGCGCCGTCGGGCAGCAGCAAGTGAGACTGGCGGTTCGCCAGGGCCACGAAAAGCTCGGCGAACGGTACCTCGCGACCTTCGACCGTGACCGTGATGTCAAGGTCGAACCAGTCGCGCTCACCGTCGCGCTCCCCCGTGGACAGCCCGATCTCCAGCGAGTCCCCCGCCTCCCGGTAGTCGGGGACTCGTCCGGTTACCTCGACGCGCACGTCGTCTCGTCCGGAAAGCAGCGGCAGCACCTGCGTCGTGAACGCCATCACGTCCAGACCGTGCAAGGTCTGCGTGGAGCCGCGGGACCGTTCGGGATGATTGATGTTCCTGGGCACCCCGGGCGCGTCCGCGGGCAGCCCGAGACCGCCGAGCACCCGCGCCTCTGTTTCCAGATCGCGGAAGGGGTCAGGTGCGGCGCCGAGCGGCGTCCGCAGCTCGGTACCGCCCACCCGGTAGGCCCACTCCCAGCGGATTTCCGCGTGGTGCCCGCGGGTGTAGGCGGCGCGCATCACGAGCGACGGCTTGGAGATCTCCGGCGCCGTGAACGAGCCATCGGAGGACGTCACCGTCGCCATCCGGCGCAGCCGAGGGTAGAACCTGGAAAGGAAGGCGGGCTGACCGGACTCGGGCACCACGAGCCGTTCGTCGGCCAGGGCGAGGTACTGGATCTGCGCGGGCACCGGGTGGGTGAGCCGGGCCAGCCGGAACCTCGTGAGCTCGGCGGGGACGGCCGGGCCGCGGTTGGCGTAGATGACCCCGTGTCCGTCGCCGCCGATGAAGCGCAGCGGGACGGCGTCCGCGCCGTCGGAGGTCTTGATCACCGGCGCGATGAGCAGCGTTGTCCCGTCGCTGGTCACGTCGAGGCAGAGCTCCGCCGTAGCAGGCGGCGGCACGGTCCCCTGCTTTCCCCGGTAGACGAAGGGCAGCCCCACGGCGTACGCCTGCTCGAGAACCGGCCACAGCTGGCGGGACTCGCAGGCCGACAGGTCGAGGTAGCGCTGCTCGCCCCCGTATCCGCCGTGCGAGTACCCGCCGCCGTAGTAGGGCTGCTGTGCGGCCGAGCTTGCCCGGTACAGTGCGAAGAGCTCATGCAGCAGGCGGACGTGCCCGCCCGGGAACTCATCGCGCAGCAGCAGGTAGTCGAGCCGGGACCAGGACAGGTTGCCGGCGACCCAGCCGCCAACCCGTCCCGGCTGCACGAGCCTGGCCTGGAGCTTGAGCTTCCTGGTGGCGTCGTCGGTGCTGGACTCACGGCGGTTTCCGTAGGAGCTGTAGCCGTTGTAGCGGGTGGGCTCGGGGGTGTTCTGCACCAGCGACAGCTCGACAGCGAGCGGCGCGGCGGCGGGCGCGCCGACGACCGCCGGCGTGGTCGTAGCGTCCGGCGTGCCGAGCAGCGAACCGAGCGACTGTTCCCAGGGCAGCGAGGACCGGCGGGCGGTGCCACTGGCTGACGTGGCGGCGGGCAGCAGTGTCTCGTCGGTCGCGGCGAGCACCAGCGCGGCGACGTGGACGCAGTTAGTGCCCTGCGCGCAACTGCAGTAGCCCTCCCTGAACCGCAGCGGGAAGCCAGGAGAGGCGCGGAATGAGGCGGATACGGTCCTGATCTCACCGCCGTCGTCGCGCACGGTGCCGGTGAGCAGCTGCTGCGATGCCTCCCAGGCCATCTGCACAACCGCGCCGCGCTGCACTGCGGCGGTACCATCGGCGCATCCCGCAGCCCCGAGCGCCGCCCGGAAGGATGCGAGATCAACGTCCCGAAGCGCCACCCGTTGCATCCCATCGAGCCTAGCCGGTGATTGTTACCTGCGTGAGCATCACCAGACACAGCGTTGGCCGGTGGCGTGTGCCGTGCGGCCGTATCGGGTTACCGTGGTGCCGTGAGCGAAGCCGGGACGCGCGAACAGGTCGCCAGGCGGCTGGTACTGCTGCGGCACGCGAAATCGGACTGGCCAGACGGGGTCGCCGACCATGACCGTCCGCTCGCCAAGCGCGGCCGGCGAGACGCTCCGCTGGCGGGCCGCTGGCTGGGCGTGTCCGGGTACGCGCCGGACGCGGTGGTCTGCTCCACGGCGGAACGTGCCCGGCAGACCTGGGAGCTGGCATCGGCGGGGCTCGCGGCGGCTGGGTTCGGGGCGACCGGGCCGGACGCCGCGCCGCTGGTGACCTACGAACCGCGGGTATACGAGGCCACGGTGCTCGGGCTGCTGATGCTAGTCCGCGAGTTTCCGCTCGCGTGGCGGACCGCGTTGATCGTCGGCCACAATCCGGGCATGGCGGAGCTCACCGTGGGCCTGGCCGAGCCGCCGCCCGACCCGCCCGCGGGTTTTCCGACCGCGGCGGTCGCGGTTCTCGGCCTGCCTGGCGACTGGGAGGCGCTCGGCCCTGGCGAAGCGAAGCTCATCGCCTTCGCCACCCCGGCCGATATGCACGAGTGACCGCCGGTCCGTTGTCATCGCACAGGACGCCGCATCGGGTGAAAACGTAAACTTCTGCCGTGGAGAGCGCTGGTTTCGAGCTGGGGACTGACGGACCCTCAGTGATCCTGGTCGGCGTCGATGACTCGGTCACGGCGGCGCGCGCCGCCTGGTACGCGGCCGGCCTGGCACGCAGGCAGCGTGCCCGCGTCGTCGCGGTTTACGTCGAGACCACCGGGGCGGTCGCGCT
>Ga0123355_10008853_pt1 | contig 15237 bp, 17 predicted proteins | sample TergutEmb28metaG_3_FD_89872 | JGI IMG/M metagenome (GOLD analysis project Ga0123355, IMG submission 89872) | Embiratermes neotenicus P1 segment gut microbial communities from Petit-Saut dam, French Guiana - Emb289 P1 | ecosystem: Host-associated > Arthropoda: Insects > Digestive system > Gut ... | reverse complement strand
GCCTCGGATTTTTTGCGTATGTAGGGCGACAAGACCCGTTCTAGCAAAAAATTCGAGGCATATTGCTTGATGCAAGCGGGATTTTTCGTAGGTCATCTCTCAGCAAAGCACCCTGTGAGCTGCCTCTCAATCCCCTCCGAACCGCCCCTCAATACCCAGTGAATTATAATACAAAAATTACGGTTTTGTAACAGATTATGTACCATACTTGCAAAAATTCACAATTTAGTGTATTGTATATTACTATATAATGCACAAATTGTGCGCATTATATATAACCGTTCCTTTACAGGACAAACAAAAATAAGGGAGAACATTACAATGTTAAAAGGAAAACACAAATTGAACAAGCACATGCGGCGCACTCTTGCCATTATGCTTGCAATGGTGTTTGCTCTTGGTACCGCCATGCCTTTTGGCGTGCTGGCTGACGAGCAAGTACCATACGAAAGCTATGACGCAGGCTTTGTGCAAGAGTATACCCCTGCGGCGGATTATCCCGCAGAAGAAGTAGCAGATGAGCCGGCGGTCGAATATCCCGCTGACGAACCTGCGGCAGAATCGGAAGCAGACGACACTGGCGATGCGCAGTATCCTGCTGATGACAGTGACTATGAAGATTATGTCGCTGACTGCGAAAACGATGACGAATATACAAGCGAGTACGATGACTATGCCGAGTATGCAGATGCAGATGACGACTACGGCTACGAATCAGCAGACTATGACGAATATGACACTAACGATGTTGACTCTGATTATGACGTAGTAGAAGTGCCGTACACAAGAGCTCGTGTCTATGCACAATACTATGACCCATCTTATGGCTATGTATTCGCTCCTACCCTTCCGACACCGGAGCCTGAAGCAGAATATGTAGCAGAAGAATATGTACCTATGATAGCTGAGGAAACTCCTGCACTAGAGCAAGACAATGGCAATTATCTAATACCTGTACAAGTTGAAGAAGATGAATATATTGAAATCGAAGAAGCCGGGTATATTGGAATTATGCCTTTTAGTCTTACCGACGAATTTATTCAGCTTCAAATAAGGCATCCTATTTTAAATACTTATAATCAACCCCAAACAGCATGGGTCGATAATCAGGGAGTTTTCCCTACTATGATTCCTGATGTAGATTACATCAAGGGGTTATCACACTTTGCTGACGTTGATTGGAGCCAGTGGAGACTCTCTTATTGGACACTTGGTGCAACAGTTAGCCCGGGAGCGGGTCTGCCCATTCAATATCACCGTAGCCAAGACCAAATACGAACTGACTTTCCGGTACAACATACTATAGGGCAATATGTACCGGGGCAAGATGACTATATAGCTGATGATGGTCACCCTCATGGCTTAAGATTTGATTATACGTTTGAAGATATACGTACTTCACACTGGGGTACAAACCCCATCTTTAGAATGTACTTTGAAGCAATCCCGGCGACCTTAACCGGAACAGTAACATGTGTTGTAACAGGACGTCCGATTCCAGGCGTGACGATTAATCTCTATGACGATAATGGAAATGTGATTGATACTAGAGTAACAAACTCAAATGGCTTCTTCGACTTCGGCGAAGTACCTTTTGGTGATCTCGTCGTCGGAAAAGACATTACCACAATTCCACTAGGCTATTATGTATCCGGCTACTCAGAAATACCTCTTTCAATAACAACACCGGGCGGAGCATATGAAGCACATTTCTTTGTAGTCCCACCACTCGGTACACAATGCACTTATTATCCAATTCTTGAAATTGTAAAAAGCGTAAACGGACAAAACTCTGTTGCCGTTACAGTTGGCAGCACACTTACATACACAATTAGTGTTAGCAATACCGGGCTAGCTGCTCAGACTAACTTTCGTATGGTCGATGATCTTAATCACCTTATCGGTACATATATCACCGATGTGAGAAACATCACTGTTGGTGGCGTAGCCTTAGTAGCACCATCTACATTTGTAGATAACATCCTAACTGTTATGTTCGAAAGTCTTGCACCCGGTGCGACTGTGGATATTGTGTTCCAAGCAACAGTGCTTGCAACCGCAGCCGGACGTGGAAGTTTCGTCAATACAGCTAACTTATATTGCTCGGATACCCTCGACCCACTAAGATCGATGTCTCTCTATACATGGGTTCGTGAATATCTGTATGATGCAGATGGATATCGCATTCCACATCCGGACGGCAGTGGTGAATACGTTCATGTATATGTACGTCAGCCAACAGAAGACTCTCCGCAACTACGTGACGATGCAGCCGTAACTGTGCCTCCTGCAAGTGACCCAAGTTACGACCCATCAGAAGGCACACCGCCTCCACCCCCACCTCCGCCACCGCCACCACCCGAAGAAAATATAGATCCGCCATATTATCCGGAAGACCCGGTTGAGCCACATGAGCCATATGAGCCTGAGCCTTACAGCCCATACACTCCGGAAGACCCTGATTATGACGATCTTGACGACGAGATTCCCCTGGCGGATTATGACGATCTTGACGATCGTGTTCCGACCGCAGGCAGAGACGGACGTGTAAATCCACAAACAGGCGATGACTTTAACCTACTGGGCTTACTAGCCGCAATCGGCGGTATAGCAGCAGCCCTGTCGGTAATGGTTATTCTGCTTAAGAAAACCCCAAGTGCAACCTAATTCTTAGCTTGCCGGTTAATCGCTAATTAACTTCATTAAACCGCTGTTTTGCACAAAGACAGCGGTTTTTTGGATTAAAATACATATTTCTCATTGACAGAAATACTATCAAAATGTATAATGTTGGACGTCTTGTTTGGTTACATGCTGGTGTGGCGGAATAGGTAGACGCCCGGGACTTAAAATCCCGTGGGAGCAATCCCGTACCGGTTCGATTCCGGTCACCAGCACCAAGAACAAAACAGATATAATTGTAGGAGGATCAATATGAGCGTTAAAAAACCATTAGAAGGTGTTAAAGTTGTAGAAATGAGCACATTTATCGCGGTACCTGCGTGCGCGCGATTTTTTGCTGAATTCGGTGCCGATGTTATCAAGATCGAACCCAAAGGCGGCGACCAAGTACGATTCAACGGCGCATCAGAAGGCCGTCTCGGTGACCCATATGAAAATACTACCTTTGATCTTGAAAACGCACACAAACGCAGTCTCGTAGTCAACCTCAAAGCTCCCGAAGGCCGTGAAATCCTATTCAAGCTACTTGAAGACACAGACATCTTCCTGACCAACTGGCGCCCGCAAGCACTCGCCAAACTCGGTCTTAACTATGAAGACCTGAAAGAAAAATTCCCGAAACTAGTCTATGCTTCATTTACAGGTTTCGGCGAAACCGGCCCTGACATGAACCTACCCGGCTATGACTTCACAGCCTTCTGGGCACGTGGCGGTCTGCTCGGCACACTCTATCAACAAGACTCCGAGCCGATAAATCTTATCCCCGGCATCGGCGATCACGTCTCAGGTATGTTCCTTGCAGCCGGAATCATGACTGCTCTTTACAATGCACAAAGAACCGGCAAGGGCGACAAAGTTATGACCAATCTGCTCCACTGTAGCATATTCGTGCAAGGTATCGCAATCCAAGCAGCACAATACAAGGGTCTAGGTCAGACTTACCCGATTAGCCGTAAGACTGCGGAAAATCCATTTAACAACACATATCAAAGTAAAGATGGCAGACATATTCAGATTTCCATGCCGCCATTTGACTTATTCTACCCCAACTTCATGCCCCTTATCGGTCGTGGAGACCTTGTAGGCAATGAGCGCTACACTATGGCGAGCATCACGGAGAACAAACTACATGGCGAGTTTGTACAGATTCTCAGCGATGCATTTGCACAGAAGACCGCTGCTGAGTGGACTGAGATACTCACCGAAGGTGATATCCCCTTCTCAATTTGCCAAGTCTGGGAAGAAGTGCTCGAAGATAAGCAAGCATGGGCAGCAGGCGTGTTCGAAGAAATGGACTATCCATCCGGCAAGCGTGCGATGGTTCGCCCACCTGTCAGCATCGAAGGCGCAGATGCACTCCCCTATGCAAGAGCACCAATGCTCGCAGAGCATACCGAAGATATCCTCAGAGAGCTCGGCTATTCTGATGAGCAGCTTAAAGAGTGGCATGCCAATGGTGTCTATAACACTTGGGATGATGTCAAGGGTTATGTCATGGGCAGAGCATAATATTATTAGTTTACTCACAAAGCCGTCCTTCGGGACGGCTTTGATAATAGCACCAAGTTTCTTGTTACAAAAAATCCGCCTGCATCAAGCAATATGCCTCGAATCTTTCGCTAGAACGGGTCTTGTCGCCCTATAATAAGATGAGTTCGCCAAAGGCGAACTAGCGGCGTAAGCCGCAGGTGCAAAGCGCCCATCGAAATTTCAACGAAGTTTCATACGCGAAAAATCCGTGACACATCGCTTGACTGCTAAAGATATGCTTTTAATAATTCTTTCATCTTAGACAAATTGTGTTTTCATTTCATTGTGGTAGTATATGTGCGTGATAACATTGGCAAAGCTGGGAGTGCATTTTATGATAGATTTAGAAAAAGTAGAAAAACTGCGTGAGAAAACCGGCGTGAGTTATGAAGATGCTAAAGAAGCTCTTGAACACTCAGGCGGTAGCCTCTTAGATGCAATTATATACCTTGAAAAACAAGGCAAAGTAAATACACCACCCGGTGGCGGTTTCTATTCAGATGCAGATAATTCCGGATCTACCCAAGATGACGATCATCACAATCACCAAAACGAGAGCTTTGAAGATACGGTAAGACAATGCTGTGAGTATCTCTCGGATCTGCTCGATAAGTGTATAGATGAAGTAAAACGGGCATTTAGATGATCTAACAGACTTGGTAATTATTGTAACATTTGCGAAATACTAGTGCTTCATTTTCGAAATAACTGCACTAATGTCTTATAAGGAAGTGATATATATGAGTGAGGCTGTAAAAATCCTTCTCATTGAAGATGAGGAAAAATTAGCAAGGTTCGTGGAGCTTGAGCTCTGTCATGAGGGCTATGAAGTGACCAAAGCCTTTACAGGCAGAGCAGGATATGAACTTGCAATATCAGGCAAGTTCGACCTGGTTCTGCTTGATATCATGCTCCCTGAGCTAAATGGCATGGAAGTCTTGCGCAGACTCAGACGTGTATCCAATGTGCCTGTCATTATGCTTACAGCTCGTGATGAGGTTATGTCTAAGGTCGCAGGACTTGATCAAGGTGCGGAAGATTATATCACAAAGCCCTTTGCCATCGAAGAACTTCTCGCCCGAATCCGTGCAGCATTACGCAAGTCCGAAACAGCATCTGAGACCACTAATTCAGATCTACTTAATGCACAAGGTGTGAGCTTAGATTTAAAGCGCCATAGTGTCTCTCATAACAGTACGCCCATAGAGCTAACAAAACGTGAGTTCGACCTGCTTCACTACATGCTAAAAAACAAAAATGTAGTCCTATCCAGGGAAGCACTTCTTGAAAATGTATGGGAATATGACTTTGACGGCGGCACAAATGCCGTTGATGTATATATTCGCTTCTTACGTTCGAAAATTGACGAAGTATTTGACATAAAGCTTATACACACTGTTCGTGGCGTGGGGTATGTAATCAAAGATGAATAATATCTACAGACCAACTGAAAATGCAGGCAAAATCCACAATTCGATCGCAACGAAGCTCGGAGCTAAGATGTTCTTCCGATTGTTCGGTCTTTTTTGCTGGCTTAATATTATGATAATCGTTATCTGCGCTTTTGCGCTTGCTTTTCATAGTGAAAATAGGGTCACATCCGCCCTCGAATTGCTTATTGACAATGATGTCCCGTACCAAAGTGCATGGAGTGATTTTGAATATATAACTGTACGCTCACTTCCTGAGCTTACTTTTGAAAGCCGTGCCGAGTGGCCATTTGCTGACAATCTTTCATTTGACACCCAGCACACTGCCCGAAGACTTAGCGCACAGCCCGGCGGATTGCGAAGCACCCTGCGGAGCATCACTTATGTTGTGGGTGTTACTACAATCGACCGTGCTTATGAGGTCGAAGTCCAAATCGGCAGATTTATTGTCATGTTTCTCTATGCCTTTTCCGCACTCATTGTTATCCAGCTCATCATGCTATTCTCTCAGCTTGTAGATGATAGGAAGATGATTAGCAGATCCCTTGAGCCTATTGACGAATTTGCTAAGGCTGCGCAGTCATTTTCCGAGATAAATAGACAGTTTAATCGTGAAAAAATGATGGCATTTGCAGGTAAATTAGACGGAATTGATGCAGGTCACTTGGAAGATCGCATACCTGTCGATGATATGCACGAGGAGCTTAGAAATGTCGCCGATGCTATAAATGGTATGCTCGACAGAATAAATGAGTCCTATGCTGCTCAAGCGAGATTTGTCTCTGATGCCTCACACGAGCTTCGTACTCCCATCGCAGTGATACAAGGCTATGCTAACCTTCTTGACCGCTGGGGCAAAGAGGATGAGAAGACCTTAACCGAGTCGATTACTGCAATAAAAGACGAAGCAGAGAGTATGAAGGAGCTCGTCGAGCAGCTGCTATTTCTCGCCCGTGGCGATAGTAACAGGATTAGTCTTTTCGAAGAAAGTCTGGTGCTTGCTGATCTTATAGACGAAGTCGTAAATGAAATGCGTATGCTCGGCACATCGCAGCATATAAATGTCTCTACCGACGGCACTACTGTCATGGCAGATCGTGCGCTTATAAAGCAAGCTCTGAGAATATTAGTTGATAATGCTATTAAGTACACTGATTCGGACGGGCACATCACGATTGCTGTTGCTAATGACGGTATTGCTGCCAGGTTGTCGGTCGAAGATACGGGTATCGGGATAAGTCCTGATATTTTGCCTAATGTCTTTGATAGATTTATAAGGGCTGATGAGTCTCGAACAAGAGCGACTGGTGGCGCCGGGCTTGGTCTGTCAATAGCTCAGTGGATTGCCACTCGTCACAACGGGCACATGGAAGTGCTCAGTCGTGAGGGTATCGGAACGAAGATAACTTTCGTCCTTCCTTCTATTGTCGAACCTATGGAGATTGTCACTGTGGATGACACTATGCCACAAGCTGATGCTTCTTCTGACAAAAATGCTAACGATGATGATGTTATTTATTTATAATGTTAGTTGCGTTGCTAGTCGCAGGTCACTTGCCTGAAAGATAACCTTCGAAAAAAGCGCCTGTACGGCTCATTTCAGAGGCTCCGCAAACTCGCTTCGCTCAGACAGTGCTCGCCTTATTCTGAAATTTCACCTACACTCGCTAATTTTTCTACGCTATGCATCTTTCAGGCAAGTAACCTGTGACTAGTAATCACTTTTTTGCTTGCAAATTTTTATATGAAATCCCGGTGGAAATTTTTTTGTTAATGTGTTAAAATGAGTTATGCATATTTATCTTACATCAAAACGCATCTGTATTTGCTCTTATGTGGTAAAACAGGAGGTACGTTATGAAAATTGAATTAACAGAGCTTGAGTTCAGGCGCCTTCTTGATATGGCTTATATAGGTAATTGGATACTGAACTCGACTAGAAAAGCACAAGATCGTTTCACTGATTATGACATAGTAGAAAGCAAGCTCTTTTCATATTGCCCGGCACATGGCATGAATACTCTTACCGGCTACACTGCAGGTGTCGCAGGTCCATCGGCAGCATTTGAAAATGGTGGTATTCATGAAGCTATAGCTGAGTATGAAGATTCTATTTTCTTTGAAATTCTTGCCGAGGAGTTAGCTCGGCGTGATATGGATTTCGAGCCAATCAGTCCTGAGAATTACAGCGAGCTTACCAATCGCATTGATGAATATATTGAGGAATTCGAGCAAAACGGCATTGACAATATCTCGCTCGACAAGTAGAGGTTAAGCTGTGTTCTCCCGCACCCCCCACCGTAGGGTTAACAACACCGGGCAGTCCAAGGCTTGATACACTAAAGAGGAAAATAGCTATGATAGGAAACGAGATAACAAATGCCGCACAAAATGCGGCATTAGAACTTATAGAAAGTGCAGGACTTGAGTCCGGGCATATCGTAATTGTAGGGTGCTCTACAAGCGAGATTGCAGGAGAGCGCATTGGAAGTCATTCCGTATCTGAAATCGGAACTTCTGTGTTCGATGCTTTAAACGAGACATTTTCGCAGAGAGGTATCTATCTTGCAGCGCAGTGCTGTGAGCACTTAAATCGTGCAATTATAATCGAGCGTGCCGCTTCTACAGGGTTTAAAATTGTAAATGCTGTTCCGACTCCAAGTGCAGGCGGAGCATTTGCCACAGCTGCTTACGGTGGCTTTAATAGTCCTGTAGCGCTGGAGTCAATCGAAGCAGATGCAGGGCTTGACATAGGTGGTACGCTCATCGGAATGCATCTTAAGCGTGTGGCGATTCCGTTGCGACTGAGCATAAACACAATCGGCAAGGCTACAGTTATGGCAGCAAGGACACGTCCCCCGCTAATTGGCGGTGTTCGGGCTAATTATGATGATCGCCTATTCTAGTATAACGTAAACAAAATAACTAGCACTAATTGGTTATAATCTTTCCGTCTGTTGATATAATTACTATTTGCCACGGGATCATTTTCCCGCTATTTTTCAAGGCTGTCTTTGTTGCATTTTCAATTCCTGTGCAACATGGGACTTCCATTCTTGCTATCGTTACGGATTTAATTTCATTTCGCTCTATGATTGCAGTCAGCTTCTCGGCATAGTCGCCCTCGTCTAACTTTGGGCATCCAATAATCGTAATCCTGTTTCGCATATATTCAGCATGGAAATTGCCATAGGCATAAGCGGTACAGTCAGCTGCAATCAGCAAGTTTGCGTTATGAAAGTACGGTGCGTTTATCGGTACGAGCTTGATTTGCACCGGCCACTGTTGCAGTTGGGTCTGGACAGTGGCTGATTGTGTATTTGCTTCTAGTTGCATCTGCCCTTGCATTGGCTCAGGTGCTTTGTCGTCATGCCTGAGTATTTTTGAGTTTGTACCGGGACAGCCACACGCTAGTGTTTCGGGTTGTGCATTTTCCATGTTTGATTGTGAATCTTCTGTGTGAAATGTCGCACTGGTCGATTTAGCTTCATGTTCCTCAAAACTTATTGCTCCTGTCGGACAAACCGGCAAGCAACGCCCAAGTCCATCACAGTAGTCCTCTCGCATCAGCCTTGCCTTACCATCAACAATGCCGATTGCTCCCATGTGGCAAGCGGTGGCACACGCACCACAGCCACTACATTTATGCTGATCAATTGTTATAATTTCTTTTTTCATTGTTTTCTTTCCTCACTTGAAGTCCAATATTCGAGCTTGCCCTAGTGAACTTCGCTCTCCGCAGGATACATCGTTTCGGTATACGCCTCGACAGCATCAAGAAATATTTTTGCGTTTTCGACTTGTTCTGAAACTTCTTCTTTTGAAACCACATAAAAATCGTCATAATCGCTATCGTTGCAAACTTTGAATGCTTTTTGGATAGTTTTTGAAAACTCTTTTGAGAATAGTCCTGTTTTGATATACTTGTGCCCAAACTCGGATATTATGCCGGAATGTTTTTTTGAATCAATTCCATCCAGCGCCAATATAGCCCGCATCGCATGAAATATTGCGTAATATGAAGGTTAGCCGCTTCTTTATGTGCGTTCGCTTCTATTTCTCGTAATGCGGATTCTAAGCACTCATGCGCTCGCTCAAGGCGAAGCTGCATAAGTGCTGCTCTGTTTTCTTTAAGCACTCAAAACCACCCCATCCCTTTCTACATTAGAATAAAAAGGCAAATCGTTGACAAACTTATAAAATGTGCCACTGTCTTTTACATGAACTGACACCATCACACCATAATCTAAACCAAGATCCCCGGTGATATCCCAAATCTGATCCCATACTCTATTGGCATCTTCACGTGGAATGTTTGCGAGTATCATTATATCAATATCTGACTCAGCATCGTAATCTCCACGGGCATAAGAGCCATATAGAATTACTTTTTCAAGCTTATCTCCCAAGCTAGCTTTAGCTGCTCTAACAATCTTGCTTGTTATTTGATTCAACGTAACTTGATTACACATATGAACTCCTCATTTCTATCGCTAGTATAGCTGATTAAAGCTAAATCTGCAAGTCACAAAAGACAGCTTAATCAGCTTATAATGTGTCACTAGACTTTTCTCATATGAAATGTTTTGCACTGCGGTGCGGACTGGAAATTAACTATCCTTCGCTTTTTCCGACAAATCTGACAAAATACCTTCAAACTCTGCATAGTAATCTTTTTTACTCTTGTGCCCTTCAAGAAGTAGTGGCATATGTTTTAGATTCGAAAGTATTACCGGTATCCATTTGTATGGAATGCCAATTAGCAGCGTATCGCTCGGATAAAGTTGTCGCCCGTGCAATCCATGTACAAGCGCAGGCACGATAAAGTTTACCTCTGCGGTCTCATAAGGATGTACGAGCAGCCATGCGCAGCCCATAACTGGCGTGCATAAAGATTTGTACATCTCACCAGTTGAGTATGTCATAGCACGCATAACGATTTCCGCCTGTTCCGGATTTGCGCTGATAACAAGTACATCCGGCTCAAATGTCAGCAAATCTGCCGGAGAGAACAGAACATAATTTACAATACCCTTGCCTAACTTCGGCACCGCATCATGTACACGCTGGTTGCACCTTGCTTCATCGAATACGCCCAACTGCTCCCCAATCTGCCCGCTTTGGGCAAACGGCGCCATATCTTCCATGCCTAGCAGCACTTTCCCGACACATGTTTCGGTATGCTCTTTGGTGAAATAAAAACTCTTGTTTTCAGCCTGTGACATTTTCACCATTTCGCACAGAGAGTATCTCGCTTCCTTATCAAGTGGCTGGATGCCTTCCGGTTGAAAAAAGCTGTATTTTACGCCTACCGGTGGCAAACTGAGTCCGAGTTTTGCAAGCACTGAATAATCGTTTTTCATCTTCCCTGTTCACTCCTTATTTATAGTTCTCTTGATTCCCCCATATCACCATCGAAATAATAAATTTATTCTACTTAAAAGTATAACACACCTACTACCGCAATTACTATTCTAAAATTCTGTTCTTTGAAAACTATATGCCTAAATATGGTAAAAGTTGACAATCGTTTACAAATATGTTACTCTTTGTAAACGAAACGCAACTGAAAGGCAGTGAAAAGAACGTGAAACGCAGAGTACAAATGTTATTCTTATTCATATTTACCATTGGTATTATGGTAAGCATACTCGGCATGTCTCAATTGGCACATGCCTCTACATTGGGTACATTCACGACTACAGGCGGTGTAAATTTTAGAACCGGCCCGTCAACAAATTATAGAGTTATAAGAACATTAGCTACAAACACAAGTGTTACTGTTTTAGAGAAGCTGGCAAATGGTTGGGCGAGAGTTAACCATAACAGCACAACCGGCTTTATCAGGTCAGATTTATTATCAGCATCTGCCACCGAGACATCAGCAGCCCCAATCTCAAACCAAAGGACTGTTGCAAGAGTTAATATGAGGTCCGGCCCTGCAACCACATACCGTATAATTAGACTTCTTCCTTTAAACACCAATGTTGAAGTCCTCGAAAATCGAGCAAATGGTTGGTCACAGGTAAGGCACAATGGCACAGTTGGCTTCATCAGATCAGATCTCTTAAGAGCAGTAGCGAGTGCCACCCCTGCAGATCAACAGCCCGGCACAGTGCGAGGCGACACTATGGCGGCCAAAGTGTGGAATCTAATAGTAGCACAAGAAATGCCCGGTATTTCTGATCGCCCCGAGCATATAGCAGGAATAATCGGGAATATGCAGGTCGAGATCGGCTTGACATTATGCCCGTTCCAACAGCAGGCAGGCGGTACTAGAGCAGGTATTGGATTGTTGCAGTGGCAGCACGGTCGTCGCACAAACCTTGAGAATTTCATGTGGAGAAACGGAATATCTCAAGAAGAATTTAGGCGAGAAATGAACAGACATCTTAACACCACTTGTACCAGCACATGTATTCACCCACCTGAATTACTTAATAGAGTATTAGAGCTACAGGTACAATTTATGATCTATGAGCTTAGAAATACAGGTGAACGTCAATATATGAACTTTATTGACTCCCCTAGTAACACAACAGGAATAGCCGGTGCTAGAGCTTACGCAGAGTTATTCTGTGTAATAGCGCTACGACCCGGTTCAGGCAGAGCTAATGGATACGATGATATCATAGATGAAGGTGTACTAGATGCAAGGCGCAGGTCGCAATTTGGCGGTGCAGGCAATTTAGACCGAACTTCATTTAGTCGCTTACAACTGAGGCGAGACAGAGCTGAGCAAGCATTCAATCAGTTTCATGTGGAGTAATGGCACACAAAGCCTTACACAAGTCTTCAACAAAAATCCCCACAAGTTGTGGGGATTTTTGATTGTATGGAATATTGACTCTTAGCATACAACTTCCGGCGAGCAATAACGTTCGTCGGTTTTTCTGCGCTCATCGCAGCAACAAAAGGTTATATTCGAGATAGAAAAAACTTGACTTAGTATATATTGCAGTATATACTAAGTCTGTGGTGAGAAAAACTTGTAAGAAATTTAAACGTACTCGGGAATATGCCGATTATTCTTATTGCGAAAAACCACGATTGATGCACGATATGACCGTATTTTTTGGTCGTTTTGTGCCTTATGTGAGACGAAAGGAATGGTCACAATTATGAAGACAGCAAAGCTTTTTGCCAATGGGCAAAGTCAAGCCGTGCGACTACCAAAAGATTATCGTTTTTCCGGTGACGAGGTCGGAATAATGAAAGTGGGCGAAGTTGTAATGCTTTATCCCAAAGGAAAAGAAGATACACTTTTCCTTTCCAGTATCGGAGGCTTCACAGACGACTTTTTTGATTCAATTGAATCGGCTCGAAGTGATGCAATAAGTAACTATAAAAGGGAGCCATTATGAGATACTTGCTTGACACCAACATATGTATTTTTCTAATGAAAGGTAACACTGATGTTCTCCAGCGATATTTTTCAAATAAAGATTACGGCGTAGCAATATCTTCAATCACTGTCGCTGAACTGTACTATGGAGTGTTCAACAGCAAGCACATTGAGAAAAACGGCACTAATCTTACTAACTTCCTCATAGGGTTTACTCTTATTGATTTTGACAGCGGTGATGCCATGGAGTATGGGCGCATATGCGCAGACCTTCGCAAGAAAGGCACTCCGATTGGTCAAATGGATATGCTAATTGCTGCACAAGCTAAGTCGAAAGAATTAACTTTGGTCACAAATAACATAGGTGAATTTGAACGTGTTGATGGGCTACAAATTGAAGATTGGCTGGTAACACTATGGTTATATTGACAAGTTTGCAACTCTTTTAGCCTACAACCAAACAAGTCACCAACCAAGACGCTGACGGTATAAACGGAAACGATATGGGGTGCTTTATGGACAAAAAATGGCTACATCCATCCTTATGGTCCATCCACTTCACGCTTGCGAATCCGCCCTTCGTCCAACAATTGTCGAAGACTCTGTTCGTCACCGGTCTTAAGCGCATCACGATACTGGAGCATTGATGAAATAAAAAAGTCTATTTCTTTTAACAATTCATCTCGATTTTCAAAGAACAACTCGGTCCACATATCGGGATTTAGCCAAGCAACACGGGTTAAATCCCGATAACTACCTGCTGAATAACCCTTATGTTTGGATGCTGTAGGGCTTTTGACAAAGGCGTTTGAGACCACATGTGCCAACTGACTGGTAAATGCAATAATCTCATCGTGCTCCTGTGCGGTTGCCACAGAAATTCGCCTAAAACCCACAGGGGCTAAAAGCTTTTGAATGCGATCAAAAAGACGAATATCTTCAAAAGTATGGGGTACAACAACCATTGGCTCATCATCAAACAAATCTTCACGACTGTACTTAAATCCGGACTGGTACATACCTGCCATAGGATGCCCGCCGACGAAAGTAAAACCATTACTTTCTGCTATCGGAAACAGTTCCTCACAAATTCGTGCTTTAGTTCCGGAACAGTCAATGACCATTGTACCTGTTAAAATCGGCGCTTTTTCTACCACCCAGTCTATGACACCTTGCGGAAAGGCACATAGTAAGATGCAATCACATTCAACCAAATCAGTATCTAATAGCGGTCCGTCAATCGCTTGAGCGAGAGCTGCAAAATCCATGATTGATTTGTCTATATCATAACCCAAAACTCGAATCCCATCGGTTCGCTTGTACGCTTTGGCGAGTGAACCTCCAATAAGACCGAGACCTACTATACCTACTTGCATATTAATGACCATTCCTCTCCAAAATTTGTCTATTTATCTTTCTACTCAAATATAGTACATACCACCGTCTCCGTATTGCTCGGCTTTGGCAACAAGCGAATCTAATGTTATTTTTTTTAATGTCTCAGGTATTGCTGCATCTAATTTGTTGAAGACACAGTTTTGCAAGGTGTCTTCAATATTAGGTGCTTTATCTGCGACTGTTTCTGCTGTTTTTTCAAACAAAGGAATTTCAATGGCAAACAATATATCATAAACAGATATTTCGTGCATGGGACGTGATAATTGATATCCACCACCCGACCCTTTTGTAGAAATAACAACATCACCACGCTTTAATAGTGAGAAGACTTGCTCCAAATAAATTTTGGAAATACCTAAATTTTCTGACAGAGATGAAATCGTAACGACTTTTTCATCACCGCTAAGCCCTATTTGCAAGAGCGCCACAAGTGCATAACGTGATTTTGCCGATATTTTCATAAAAATGACCATTCCTTTCAAAAATCTTTAGGCACAAACATAACCATGAAAAAGGATGGTCATTTCGTGCATCTCTCGCGGTTCTCGTTAGAGGAGCGAGTGGCACATGCATACAAAACATATCCGTTACATATGATAACATATCAGCGACCGATTTACAAATGATTTTCGAAATCATATAAAAAATATATGAAAAGTATGAAATTAAGCATTGGCAAGATAGTTTCAATGTGCAACAGGATTATTATTTGTAGCTAGAGGCAACTTGATCCGAATCAGTTTTTTTAGAGTAAAATATGGCACAAACCAATGCTGTCAAAGGCATAGTCAAAAGAATACCCAAGCTGCCTATTAAGGCTTGGAGTAATTCGACAATCACCATTTCTCTGTT
>Ga0123355_10008852_pt1 | contig 15237 bp, 7 predicted proteins | sample TergutEmb28metaG_3_FD_89872 | JGI IMG/M metagenome (GOLD analysis project Ga0123355, IMG submission 89872) | Embiratermes neotenicus P1 segment gut microbial communities from Petit-Saut dam, French Guiana - Emb289 P1 | ecosystem: Host-associated > Arthropoda: Insects > Digestive system > Gut ... | reverse complement strand
GGGGGGGCGGGGGGGAGGGGGTAAAGGCGGTCGGTGCGTAAGGCTGACAACCTTACCACCTTCGTGTGCCGATTGTCGTGAAATCTGGGAACCTCAGTCTCCTGGAAACCTCAGGGCCTGTCCGGGTCTGTACAGGGATAGCTTTACCTTCACTGAATACAGAAGTGCGGATGATAAAAATACGTGGAAGTAAGGAAAGAATGGGAAAGAGTGACTATGATTTTCGATCTCACGCCAGTGAGTGTTTAGGTACCAACGTTTCGGAGAAAAGTTCCCCTAAAACATTGGTGTATATACACGCATATGTATCTATGTAACTACACGGCGTCAGACACAAGAAGTAACTGAAGTTTGGTGCCGATGGAAGACGAGACTTGGAAAGCACTGGAGTAAAACAGACGGAAAAATTTCGGGCCGGAAAAAGCCAGACGGCCTTGATGGTCGCTTATCATGTTGAAGACAAATTCCATATTTTTGTTGATTTCTTTTTGAAGTCCCATTATGTGGTTCTTGGAGAGGATATAGGACGAAGCTGCCTGGGCCGTATTTATTGCACTTCACTTATAGCCCAGTGATATATGTGTGTGTGTGTGTGTTCATATATACACATACGTGTATATATATATACATATATACACCACCTGTCGTCAGTATATAACAAATGTGTATGCATGTTTGCAAGTAGTGTTTCGCGAATGTTGACACCAAAGAGGAGTTGAAACCCCCTCCCAAAAATCGTTTGGAAGTTCTTCTGTGTATCCACATGAAAATGCACACTTCTAATTTTCTTTGAGGGCGTAGAAATTATTCAGCAATGCCACTGTTAAAATCAACGAAATGTTGACGACAAAACACTGGATGTCAGCGTGGTTACAACGGCTGGTTCATTGGCACTCAAGTGTGACGTACCTGGTAAATACGTACATGTTCGTGTTTCGGTGACCATGTTTCCTTTCATCGACATATTGCTTGGTCACACGTGTAACGTATCTGCTGATAAGGTATAAGTAACATTTATTTTCTGTCCGACACGAAATCACGTTGAAAGCTTGGAGGTAAAGCTCCACTTATTGTACAGTTCCGTTACTTACTTGCTTTTATTTACAAATATTCTTCCCAGTACTGACATTCTTTTTAAAATACAAATACAATTTGAACAAGAGAATTCGTTTCACTGTTCGACATGGTGTTGAGGAGAATATCTGGACCTAGGAGGGACGAGATAATGGGGAAATGGAGGAGATTGCATAACGAGAAGTTAAATTATCTGTACCCCTCACCCAATATTGTGCGGGTGATAAAATCGAGAAGAATGAGATTGGCTGGGCATGTGGCACGTATGGGTGAGAAGGGGTGTATAGGGTCTTGGTGGGGAAACCGGAGGGAAAGAGAACACTGGGGAGACCTAGGCGTAGATGGGTGGATAATATTAAGATGGATCTGCAGGAGGTGGGATGTGGGTATATGGACTGGATTGGACTGGCCCAGGATAGACAGGTGGCGGACGCTTGTGAGTGCGGTAATGAACCTTCGGGTTCCGTGAAATGCGGGGAATTTCTTGACTAACTCAAACCAGTTAGCTTCTCAAGAAGGACTCTGCACAATGGAGTAAGTAAGTAAGTAAGTTCGACAGATCTGGACTGAATTATCTCAAAACTCTGTCATATTTCAAAGCCGCCTGTTGAAGGCCTACATAACACTGCAAAGGTCCAGTCGTTCAACTGAAGTCATTTTTGTGCTTAAACACCCTACAAGAAACCATAAAGGAAAGATTATATAGTGACTTTACATAAAAGCATTACTTACTTACTTACTCCATGGAGCAGAGCTAACTGGTTCTGCAGCTAGTCAAGAAATTCCCCGCACTTTATGGAACCCGAAAGTTGAGCAGCGTATTCACAAGTGCCCGCCATCTGTCCCTGTCCTCAGCCAACTCCATTCAGTCTCCACCCCCTCCCACTTTCTGAAGATCCATCTTAATATTATACTCCCATCTACGTCTGGGTCTCCCCAATGGCTCTTTCCCTCATGTTTCCCCACTAGAACCCTGTGCACACCTCTCCCCTCCCCCACACGCGCCACATGCCCAGCCCACCTCATTCTTCTCGATTTTACCACTCGCACAATATTGTACATAAAAGCATTACCTTTCAAAATCAGATGTTTATATCAGCGGTTCACAACTTTTCGGTGCTTGTGGCACAGTCGGTACACATTCGATATGTCTCAAGGCAAACGAATACACAGGACTGAAATTTATAATAGTGCATCCATTTTTAAATAATGGCGTTTATTGTGCAAACACGTAAAGTTATCGTAAATAAGAAAGACGGCGTAGCTTTAAAGACATATCAATTTAAAAACCTTAAATAAATGCAGTGTTGTTCAGATTTTGTAGTTTACAATGGTGTCCGCTCAGTTTATCAATCAAAACCCCACCATCTTTCTTAATCTTCGCGCGTGTTCATGTGTCTAAGGAACGCCTTTATTGGTTTTTCATTTTATGTTTATGCAGTCATTCTCCTATTCAAATCTTTGCGACACACTGGTAGGCACTTTGCGAAATGCTCCCTTATCCTCGAAAACCTAATAGAAATTCTATTTAAAAAATGATTTATATAATACTAATTTTGTATTCATGTCTGTGTACCTTTATTGTGTTTGCAGACATCAAATAAAAGATGTTCGCTTTTCCAGTAAAAACAGCCATTCACACGAACTGTACCTCTTTTCGTCGCTTCTTCGTAACTTCTAACAAAAATTATCTTACCCAAAATTAAGAGGGTTTCCTGTTCTTAGAACAATAATGTAGCCACTGCTGTCAGAAGCAAACACTATATTCACACGACCAATATTTTCTCATGCATCTTTAAAAACAAGAAGTACCTTCCAAAAACGCTGAATACTGCTTGAAGTAATGTTAATGGCAAATGTTATTTCAATACGCTGCAATAAACTGTGTTGACTGTCTCATTTACCTGACGCTCGCACAGAAGCTAGACTGTTATTATCGATGTTATGGAGTTAAAAAGGGAAAAAGATTTGTTGCTTGCATCCAGAAGTAAATTGTTATAGGTCGCCTGAAGACCGGTGTCCTGAATTAGATTCCCGCTCGCAGGAAAAATATTTGTTGGGAGGTAAAATTATACGCTCTCCGAAGCACTGCCCACCTGTCTACTCAGACGTACCTGTCTACAGAAACTCTTCAATTTTTTTATGGCTCGACATCCTTAGCTGGCCTAGGCATTCTCATTGACGAGGCTTCGCGATCACACTCAGACACACCACACTCGGTGTGGCCCCCTGCATGAGTGATCCGCCCGTCGCAGAGATCTTTACCTAACAACGCACAACACTCACAAGAGACAGACATCCGTACCCACAGTGGGAATTCGAACCCACAATGCCAGCAAGAGATTGGCCGCAAACCCACGCCTTAGATCGCGTGACCACTGGGATCGGCACGACTGTTAATTAGCCTTGGATGATCAAGATTCGTAGACTAAGCCACTAACCAGACGGAATAAAGTACCGAGGATAAAAACAGGAGCCGCATTACGTGGGGCGCCGTAAAAAAAAACACGCGTTTAACCCTTTGGCCCTAGAGCTGGACATTTACAGTTTAGTACACCATTTATGTAAAATGTGAATATTTTGTGAACCAAGAAGGGTAATATTAGGAAATACACGACATTTTGTGGAGGAATAAACGAAGATGGCGAGAGAAAGTCTAAAAAAACAATTAAATATATTTGTTGACGAAATATATAAAAAGTGTACTCTGTGGAGTAGCGGTACGCCTGTCCTATATATAGGGTGCATGGTGCCTAAAGGTTAAGGCACGTTTCATTACGGCAAGTTTTACATTTACGCAACATACAAAGCGTTCAAAATAATAATTTTAAAAAATCGATATACGAAAGGAATATAAAAACACAATTAAGGAATTTATGAGTAAACTAATCCAAATTATATTTAACAGCTTTCAGATCGTACCCCACAAGTATGGGTACCAATTGGTTATTGTTGTGTAAGGAAATGACTGAAGTTCATTCATGAATGGAACGAAACACATAAATCCAATGTTTGGAAAACTGCAGTTTCTGGGCGTTAATCCTGATGGAATGTGAAGTGACCACTGGACTTCAGTGAGTTAAGACAGTGCCGGTTTATGCTGTGGATAATAACCGCTGTTTGTTGTCAATACCAAACATACGTCATTAATAAACTTTGTGCATACTACGTATATGAGCTTAAGTCGCATAGAGGCAAAATACAGGCCCCAGTTAAAGTAATGATGTATCTAAGACTGTTACTGGCAGTGTCGAAAATCATCAAAAACCTTGCCTTGTAATGAAACTTATTGCAAAGATCCTGTAGGACTCAGGCATTGGGATCACATGTTCCAATCCTCCTTAGAATACGCACGTATATGTAAGCTGCTCTCCTGTGTTTTACACACTTTCTGATAAACCGATCCCTCGTTCCGGGGGGAAACTTCAAACATGAACTGCTCATATGTTCAGAACTAATTTAGAATGTGGACAACTTATGAGCAGCAGTGGGTGAAAACTTAACAATAATAATAATAATAATAATAATAATAAGAAAAAGAAAAAGAAGAAGAAGAAACAAGGTACTTTGTGTAGTAGATATAAAGTACGTAACACCTACACCATATAATGGGTCACATTGTTACAATATATGTAAGATACATAGACGAAACAATACAGCTTAAACGAAAATACTCATTCAGGCATGTTCTAACACTTCTCGTGTATTAGCAGATTAGAATACTTGTAAGCCAAATGTATCCAGACGTAGCTTCTTATGACACTTGAAAGGAATTGACCTGGAAGTGAACGAACTTTACCTGTTTGGACTATGGCATGCAGTTCTTGTTATGGTACACCTGTATATACGCAAACATAGCGCATCTAGCAAACACACGTATGACCCTGTTATTGAATTGGGTGCAATGACACCTTCTCCAAAGGGGACTGCAAATTACACTGTTTAAGTATGAATTAAAAGCATATGACAGAACACCATCATTATACACTACATGTCTCCGGGAGGCGAGGGGAGAAGATATTGGAGTACAATTCAAACAATTATATAGCAGATGAAATATGCTAATCAAGTATCAAAAGGAAAATTCCACTCGGCCATTTAGTTAATGTGCCTACTGTCGCCACACGACGAGAGGCTTGTAGCTGTAATGACGCTCCATCACCGTCAGAGATTAGAGTAGAATAAGATTTAAAAAACTCAACTTGCGATGAATAGGAAGGTACTGAGAAGGAAATGGCGATTCACAATAATTAGAACCTACTGCCATACGCTTCAGTTTAAACGAAAAGCTGTCCCTGTCCACACCGTGAAGGCATGTAGGGAAGTGGTGGTGTAATCCCACACATTCGTAACCTTCCTTTTTCCTCGGGAAAAGAGCTCCCGGTGGACAGAGTACGAGGTCGGAAGGGTCCTAGAGACGGCTCGCCACCCAGATATTTCGGTCTGGCAATTCATGAACACAAATTAGGAATACTACCACTTTATGCCTTAACCATTCGACCGAAAATTCCGATAGTCTCCTTTGCTACTAAACAATGGTCATTTGCACGTCACTGCATAGCAGACTAAAGTGTCGTTTTGACAGTTTTGTTAATGCCTTAAAACTGGCCAACTGGCAGCTTTTCCGTGTTACGTAGGTTCATTTTGTTTTCCAGTACGGTTTTTGAGTCGAACAAGAGCCTCGGCAGCTAACAATTATTCTAATCACAACTGTCAGGCTTAAAAGCATCCTAAGGATAAACAAACAATACAAACTATTTTATGAAACCCTTACCGTAAAAAACATTCAGAACATTACAAAAGGTTGAATATTATAAACATTAAAAAAAGTATAAACATTCGTCAAATGAAGGCATGATATTTTATACACGCTTCCGCATCTTTCTTCAAAAACGGAACACAGCAACCACGATAACGCAATCATTGTCGAAGACCACGATGTTTATCTCTGCCCTTTACAGAGTTTGACCACTTGCTTTCTATTTGTATACGTTTTTAGTACCTTCTATCCGAGAAAACAATTTGCAATTCTAATGCCGACTGAAGAGTCGCGCTGGGTGCCATCAAGACGATACAACTTACAGTGTAAATGTAATAGTCTATACATTCAATAAAATGTTCTGATTTTACTGATATAGAACATAAGGGATGAGGGTTCTGACATACTTTATATATACCCTAGCACTATTTGGGACGGGTGGTACAGTTATGTTATTATTGCTACCTTCATAGAGAGGATTACATTTTTGGAAGATAACAATTCTTCAGATGTCAATGACATTTAGGGAGGAAAGGAAGCTGAGGGTGTTTGAGAATATGGTGTTGAGGAGAATATTTGGACCTAGGAGGGACGAGGTAACGGGGGAATGGAGGAGACTGCATAACGAGGAGCTAAATAATCTGTAATCCTCACCCAGACTGCAAGCGCCGAAAAATTGATACGAAGCAAGCACAGTACTGAAGATCCGCGTATTTTAGGTACCATCGAAAAAATATCGGCACGGCGACCTGAGACCGGGGATTTTTACACCCTTGTCCCAAAATGTAGTTGCAACAATTCGTAAGTCACTTGACCTACACAAGAAACCAGGGACTAAACCCATGCCCTTAACGAAATCACGATCCGTGGCTCTAGGGTACTTTATCATCTGATTATGACTGCGAAGCCACCGTTTCAGTTTTTTTATTCACTCTCGAAAAAGCCGCTATACGATGACACGTGTTATAATGATAAGGATGTCGTAGAACATGGACGAGTTTCACGAGAAGGCTAAGGGAAAATGGCCTGAACTACTTTTGGAAAAAATGCTGATTTAGATGAAACTATGGACAGTATTTCTGCCAAGTCCCGATGTTATTATTATTAGCATTATTATTATCATTATCATCACCATCCTTGTTGTATGCTTTCTTCTGGGCAATTCTCCGGCGTAATTTTATGTGCCGACGTTTCGGAACACTTTGTTCCATCTTCATAGGGGGGTAGGTATGAAGATTCTTCATACCTACTCGCCTATGAAGATGGAACAGAGTGTTCCAAAACGTCGGCATATAAAATTCAGACGCCGGAGAACTACCCAGAAGAAAGCATACAACATTCAGAATAAGGCGAAAGTTTGAAATCAAGAATTATTGCCCTTGTTATCCACTTTATGCAGGGTATTTATGTACGCCTAAAACAAACCGTGTTTCTAGGGTATATAGTGTTGCAGCTGTTCTGTATTTACAAATTGAATTACATGTTCGTAGTATGTGTGCAGCGCCCAATATGACTGTTTTTTTTTTTTTTTGCAGTTCCTTAATTTCATACTTTCCTTGCTTAGGTATTGTTATTTTACTATAATAATAATAACAATAATAATAACAACAATAATAACCACCACCACCAATGTCGCGTGAAAGGAAGTACAGGGACTAAAACTGTAGCTGCAAAACATTTTACAATTTCAATTAACTACTTAATAGGTCTACATGTAATTCGACGCTTAGCATATGACTATAAGCCAATACAATTTCAGTCTCTGGACTATCATACGGCCTGAACTAAGGACAAATATAAAATTACCAGTGCTTAATTAATCACTGCCACTCCGAGATGTGTGTGGGGGTGGAGGTGGAGGTAGGTCAGACAGCATTCTTAACCTCGAAACTAAATAGAGGTGAGTGGTCACCAGAATGCCTCGGGTGCTTCACACCCGATATAGGAACCCTTGATACTCATTCCATAAAGGCTGGTCGGCTAAAGTGCAGCGCTGAAGAATAGCCAATGGAAATGGAAGTGGATCGAAATCGCAAAGCAAATAACCCTCTCAAGATACCGAACCAACCTGGCTAGTTCTGAAATAATCCTTTCAGAAAAAAAAAAAACCTGGTGTCACTGAATAAACGTATTGATCAGGAGCCTATTTCTTGGGTCAGCCTTCTATAGGACCCGAAGGTGTGTGACAAGGTGCTGAAAAAAAAAGCGTGTTTAAAATTACCATCACTTCAGACTTTCGAAATTCTAGTTGAGAAACACTGAAAGCAACTCAGTTGTAATTACGATTTCGCAAGACTAAGGTTTACAGAAAAAAATGTCGATAAATCCCGCTGACTGAATCCGATATTCAAGTCGTTTTTGAATAAGGTCTGCCCTATCGTGAGGTATAAAGCATAATGCAGTAAAGTTTCAAGGCTTGCGCAAGTTACGGCGATAAAACTTAAGCGTTATTTTATCAATATTCTAATAAATTAAACGAATGGCTCAAAAACATAAAAATTACGTTACTGGAAGTTACATAACAATCAACCTGTTTACATTCTAGTGACGTAAATAAAGATAGGCCGATCCCGGTGGCCTCACGGCCTAAAGTGTGGGTCTGTGGCAGCTCCCTTTTGGGATTGCAGGTTCGAATCCCACCGGGAACATGAATGTTTGTATCTTGAGAGTGTTGTGTGTTGTCAGCTACAGGTCTCTATGTCGGGCTGATCACTCGTCCAGAGGAGTCGTACCGAGCGTGGTGTGTCCAATTAGTGTGATCGCGAAGCCCTCTAACACTAGGCCATGACCTGGAATCGGGTAGAAGTGCCATAGGAAAAAAATATAGATGGTCTAGAGCAGACCAAAGAAACGTCGTTTTCTTCCGTAATTTGATAATCAAGGTTATTAGTACGTGATTTCATGAAGCCACTAAATTAAAAGAAATAAATCAGCTCTGTGTTTTCTCCTTTTAACTTAAGAGCTACATTAAATCAAAGAATAATTAAAATGGTCCTACAGTACGAAGTATCCAGAGCAATACAACCCATTAAAGAGTTATGTGTGTTTTATATTCCTATCCCAAACAAACCTACTTCTACAGTATGCTGTTCCTGACCAACAAATCCTGTATTCCGAGTGCATTTTCCACAATCTTACCTCATCAAAATGCTGCACATCCAATCCATTGTAACCGTCTTGATTTGGCTATTACCTGCTAAGCTACCAGTATAACAGATATTTTCCTACAATATCCGACACTGTGAAGTTCACTTCAGCTTTCTTCGATATAACGTGTATGCCATATAAATACATGTATATCATTAGGATTTATTTTCAATTAGTGTAGATTAAGCTGCAAAATTCACGTACGTACTGCACATAGGATCGTAAGAGTACGGCAGAAGTAGGTCGAATGCTCTTTTTTTTTATATAGCAATCAAATATTGTGAACTAGGACAACATCAAGACAGTGTCCTCCGCGCCCCAGTAGAGGTTAAAACGTGGTGCCAGGGACGGGGAACCCAACCTCTCGCCATTCGTTCGCAGGTATTTTTGTCTTCATGAATGGCGATTCCTGATCCGAAGGTCAGGGCTATGGAACGCTAAATGTCGCACTGTGTACCCTTCCACTAGGCCTGGCCTCCAGATTAGGATTCGCCACTGGTCTTCAGTTTAACTACAGTGTGAAGATACTTAAGGGCGTGATGTTCGAGCCATCATTGAGATATTGTTGACAGCCTTCGCATTAAGCCGTCCACCAGGTACACAGTATACAACTCGCGAGAAGAGAACTGTGCGTCACTGTGCAAACATGACTGTCATGTACAGAGAATAGGCGATTTGAAATTTGCGTTGTCCGACATTAGGTATGAATTTTATGATTCTACTACTATAGTTACAATAGCGCTCTCAATGTCGGCTTGTATCGTGCAGAAATTTATTTCTTCCTTGAATATGACACCTCAACGAAGTTTGTTTTCTTGTATAGCGTAATTTTCTGGCTGTGATTAAGAATCGTTACAATGAAATGCAGATTTAAATATTATTTAGGATTTTTTAAACCAGCAACTGCAATGATTACGGTAGGCCTAAACCAAAATTTAGGTCGGCAAATCTCATAGAAAAAAACCGCTTGAAAAGAGTCTACCGCTGGAATTTAGTCGACGTAAACACGATGCGCCATTACACCGATCCGGCGGTGGTAACGTTTTCCTGGTTCGCAAGATTACTTCTTACAGGCAGCCAAGTTTCGGTGGTACTACTGAAAAGATCGACATTACATTACACTAAATCCTAGGCACCTACAGTGAGGGTTCGGTGCAAAACATTTTGGCTTAGCTCTCAATTCCTATCCTGTCGAATGTTGGTGTTATTATTTAATAATGAAGTGTAAGGGATGGGAAAGAAAGTGACAGTGGCCTCATTTGAGGTCACATCCAGACACTTTCGAGGGGGAGGGGGCGATGTATGGAACCGTAGATAATCAGAACTTTTTCAGTAGCCTGTGTCTGGGCTGACATTTGAGCCCAGGACCTGCGGAATATGAAACATCTGTGACGCTCATTCGACACCGAAGTCAAACAGACAAACTTCGATAGAAGCTCGTATTGCAAATTGTGTCTTCTATGGAATGAACTAACATACAAAATATTCTTTGGTCACTGTTTAAGTTGTAAGACGTTTACTGTTTCACACGTAACAAAGCCAGTCCAATCCGATACATTAACAGTGGGGCAGGACGATCAGGTCTAAGTGTGTGAAAAGGATGGCATTTTGTGGCATAGAGAGGCGTGGTGTGTGTGTGTGTGTGTGTGTGTTTACACTGCATGCCAAGTGGCATGGCAGAGGCCCAGAAACAATATCCGTTCCTCGGAGAGGGTAACAGACAAGACTTGGTTGAATGATGTAGAGGTGAGGCAAGTCAATCACTCCTTGGATGTGTTCAGAGCAAATCATCTCGTAACCGTTACACTACACATGTACAAAAATCCATGCTGCCTGCATGCTGAGAGTTAAGACGGATCGCGTTCGTACGGCAGATACATGAGCGACTAGTCTGCATACAGCATGGAGTTCGAGAGGAGGTGGGAATCATAGCACGGGCGGTAGGAGGGAACAAATATGTGTATGTCAGAGCCGCGTATCTTTGTAAAAACACGAGTTTGTGTTCTTACCTCAGCACACTATTTTTGTTCCATTTCCCGCCCTTCCTCACATTCACTTCCATGCTCTGTACGCTATACTTGACGTCGAATAGCTCCTTGGTTTATCTTAGGCTAATGCCATATTCCTGTGCAAGCATTCTGTTACGAACAGCGTTTCTGCTCAGTTAATAGAGGACAAGGCATGACTACCTTCACTGTGTAACTGCTTGCAACCAACTATCCTGACACCCTTTGGACTCGTCCCTCTAAAGTGACTGAAATCGGTTCTTTGCGCAATGTCACAATATTGCAAACGGGCTCTACTGTTACCCCACTACTTCTTCCCCTACAACATCTCCCCTTTTAGGCAGACACATGCCACGATTCTTGACACAAAGTATGAACTTTATAATGTGTGCTAATGCCAATGCTGTACAAAGTTTCTGTAGCCTATTAAAACTGTAAGTTGATCCTATAAGCAGTAAATACTGGTCGGAGACTACAGTAGGAATATACAAAGTATCCAAGATTACAAATAGTAGTTTGTTAATTATCCGTCGTCGGCAGTCTGGTTTCGTTTCGACCCACGCTGTACGTCATGGTCATTTTCCAATTCAAGACTGTTTCTTATGCAGTGTTGTAGACAGTGGAGCCTGCACTCTGACAAGAGGAAGGAAAGGATAAAAAAGATTTTAATTGTAATTGGTATTGTACATTCATCCCTTCATAGTTAAGAGTTTAATCCTACCAGCAATTTCAGAATCAACAGGCTATAATTTGGCAATATGATACACACGTGTTTAAGGGTTCAGCAGAGATGCTGCCCGTTTTTCGCCAGGGATGTGGTCGTCTTTCTCGTCATGATCACAGTGATGGTAGGAAAAATTTTAAAATTCCATGTACAGCTAATTTCAAACACTAGTAAACAACGATTTTATACATATGCACCCCAGAACTCTACCAAAATACTCATACATGGTTATCGCTTTCACACAATGGCAACAGCATATAAATTTCGTTTATGGATATGCTCTATTGAAGACCGCGGTCGGGAGAAAGAAACTGACCGAAAACACTATGGAGGTTACCAGCGTTCTATACGTAAAAAATGTCAAAATATTAAGACACAGGTAACAAAGGTAATTCCTCCCTGACGAAAGGTAATAAATTATTTTTGTCGAGATCAGGGTGGCACAAATGTCGGGTGCCAGCTGACCACAACGACAACAATGTTTTCTGCGGTGCTGCTTAATATGTGTGGATCCTCAGAATTGAACTTGCTGCATGTTACCTTTCTGGCGCCTGGGATTTTGAGGTGGATCCTCTTCTTTTAGAAAACGTCATCACCCCTGCTCGAGACCATACGAAATGCCTCTGTCACAGTTACGTCCCTGTGTGACGTGCTGAAGTTTCAATTTAACTTAACAACCAAACGGATATAATGCTTGGTATTTTGTTTAATTCCTGCACTTGCACCAGACGCAACATGTCCTCACTGTGTGCATAAAACTCTACTACCACAAGAAGAACACAAGTTGTACCATACTTTTGCTCATTTCGGTATGCCATGAACTTTGTTTACAACCAGGAAGAAAAATAATTTCACTTAAATTATCAAACGACTATTATAGTGCTATAAAATTTTGATCAGACTATACAATATCTCTGGTTGGAACCGAAATGTTACAATAGAGAAGTCGTAAACAGCAACCACGCTCAGGTTTAGTAGTCATGTCACTGCCACAGATAGGCCTACGACAGTGATTATGGGAGCCTAGAAAGAGGAGCAGCATCCTTCCTTCTTGGAAAACGTATTAGTGAAAAGATATGGCCGTCCTGCACTGTTGGCTAATATGTCATACACTCAAACCGAAAAAATTTCGTCAGACAGAATGAACAATATTCCATCGAGTTTCCCCGTCAGTCGCGCTTTTCCGATCATTTTCTTCAAATTAAGCGCAATTAACAACCGTTCGGAGGCTAAAATCCAAGTAATTTACATAAGTAAAAATTCAATTTCTACCTCACACAGAAAACACCCCATGCCCATTAAGGGGGCCAGTCAGGTAATTCTACGTAGGAAAATAATCTCTGTTTATTTTAAGAACCCAAGAAAAAAACCACACATGCGCAGTATATAGTAAATTGCAGATCTTCTGAAGTTACAGCAGATGGTGAGTATATTCAGTTATAGGTTATTTTTTCCCCTACTTCACCGATAAGTGACGGCCCGACCGACCCTCTAGTAAGTTTTATCATACTTTCTAAAGGTTTTTTATTATCACTGTGTTCGTTTGTCTAGTTCCCTTCATCGACTGTTAAAACTTACCAACACCCGGCGAACAACGCTTCGCTGGCAGAGCGTCGGGCCGGCGTTCATCGGTCAAGCAGAGAAAAACACCCTAACCTAACCAAATGAACTGTCTCTTATTACCTGCAGTATAAGGAATGCAATTTATAAAGAAGGCTTACGACACTGATTGTAGGGCAGGCACGCTCATCCCGTACCTCTCGGACGAACAGCTCCTTGCGACATTGTTATGTTGCCGGTGGAGATATTTCAAATGATGAAACCTCTTTTAATATTTCCCTGGCAAAGCTGAGATACAACGCCGAAAAAATGGGGGGGGGGAAACTAAGGTATCTATCTGTAGAGAAGTACATTACATTGTTCATTAATTTTGTAAAAATTTGCTAGAAATAGTGGCACTCTAGCCCACGTAGTAAATTGCATATATTTTTTTATTTTTCCTATCATTTTCAGAAGTACGCACATTTGTTGAGAATTATGTGTAGAAAAATACAGAAGTAAGATAATGCACATACTTGTTCATTCTGTTTGTTTCATTTCATGGTGCTCGCATGCAAACCAAATTTTTCCGAAGTTGCGCGCAACATACAAAAGGTTGAGTAAGCTTTCTGTAGAGTGCGTTTATTTGCACTCGAGGACTCCGGCTCACGATGTACTGTACGAAAAATCTACGAGCGGAGTATTAAAAAAACCAGAGAAGTGAAGACTGCTTCTGCTTCGAATTGATGGACCTAAAAGGTCCTTTTTTTTTTTTCAATTTTCAAGAAACATTTGTTTAAACAACACAATCGGAAGGGCTGTTCTTGAGGCTTATTGTAATTTTTACCTCCGTACGAAAAAAGCGTGGAGCGTCTGGACGATATCGCTGTTATCGTTCGATAGAGTACGTTTACCTTCTACTCAGCACAAGTCGTACTGGTGGCGCGGTGTATCGCAGAGTCGAAATATGTGCCTCAAATAACATTCCTGCATTTCCTTCGTGGTACAAAACAAAGACTTTTTGCGACAAACAACCAAACGATTCCAGTGGCTGTCACGATTTACGACGCACAAAGTGTTAACCGTTTAAAGCCCAGTAGCAGCAAGTAGGCCTACCACCTGCTTAAACATTCAAAACTCTTCGTTTTGCCCACAAAGTGTATACACGTCCTGCGTGTTTGGTAAGATCCTCAGAATAAACAGGGATTTTTCCCCCCTTAAACGGCATTAACCAGTTGGTTTGTGTCATGAAAACACAGGGTGTTCTTTTTCTGCGGCAGGAACTTGATATCTTAATAGCCACGTATGTAAATAAGTTCAATACTTGAACGGTCAAGAAAAGTGAATACTGGCGTAATCGTCTCCACTTTCCCTCAGATCACGGACATCTGTTCTCAGTCACCGTCACAACTGAACATTACTCATCCCTGTGTCAATGATATGTTTTCCTTTGTCAACCACTAAGCTATAGGAAAGGACAAGTATAAGGGTCGCCAGTAAACCTCTCTGCACTAGGTGTACGTGGTAAGCAGTGGGCTGCTGGGGAGAAATCACTGCCATAAAAGCCCCAGACTGAACTCTCAAATGAACACAAGATCACACAGGTGTAGGGTAGACATGAGGCAGAACGCAATTTCCTTCAGGTGAAGTGCGTTTTATGAGCTCAGGGTTCAAGACTTCGGACCATTTGTGGTTACTGTTCCTGAAACGATCATACACCACTTCCCCTTCCCTTCCACTACCCTCCCTATTGCCATGCGACACGTCGCTAAGAAAGAACATCATATAGGTCTAATCCTGTATATACAAGACACTCTCAGACATTTTAGAAATATATTGTAAAATGTATTTATTTAGCAGGTTGCTCGACGTTTCCACATCTTCCTGCGCCCATTTGACAATTATCTTATCTTTTTCTTCCATTTGTCTCTGTCCTTCCAGTCTTCTTCTATTAATCCCTTTTCTCCCATCAGTCCTCTAATCCCTTC